>ERZ887851.1758-NODE-1758-length-18121-cov-6.937452_pt1 | contig 18121 bp, 15 predicted proteins | sample MGYA00521100_ERZ887851 | MGnify/ENA primary metagenome ERZ887851 (study PRJEB32303, sample SAMEA104408602) | aquatic metagenome | biome: Brackish water; feature: Pelagic; material: water | place: Baltic Sea | collected 2014-06-06T16:11:00 | depth 11,444 m ...
GATAATAGCGTTGATGCGCATGGCATCAGCCTGGTCGTCGCCGGAGGGGAAGTGTTCCAGCGCCGGGTGGAAGTATAAGTCGTAACCAAGTGAGTCGCTGCGCCGGAAGTGGCTAAACGCCAGTACGGAACAGCCACTGCGTTCGGCAATGCGCGAGGTTGCGGTAATGGATGCGGCATCTACGCCAAAGAAGGGCGTAAAAACCGTTCCTTTGCGGCCGTAGTCCTGGTCAGTTGCGTACCAGACAGTGCGCCCCGCTCGCAGCTGGCGCAGTAGGCCGCGTAGGTCTTTTGCCGACAAAGCCACACCATAGTGGTGTTCGCGTGCGCGGGTCATTACCGCATTGAGCAGCGCGTTGTTGTGGTCACGCTGCATAACGTCCGCCTCAATAAAGCGGGTAGCCAGCGTGCCGCACAAATCGATCGAGCTGTAGTGTCCGCCTAGAGCCAGAACACCGTTGCCATTGGCCAGTGCGCGTTCGAGGTTCTCCAGCCCATGCACCCGGGTGTAGGGCAGAAAGCTGTCGGGATTGCGAAACCAGGCAAGGCCTATCTCCAGTATACCGATGCCGTTGGAGTGAAAGGCGCGGCGCACCAAGCTGTTTTGCTCAGCGTCATTTAGCTCCGGGAAGCAAAGCCGGATGTTCACTTCGGCGATATGCCTGCGACGGCGCAGCAGGCGGTAGGCAAGCTCTCCCACACCAGTGCCCAGCCACCATTGCGCGCGCAACGGAAATCGAGAGAGCAGCCACATGAAGCCGATCAGTAGCCAGGTTGGCCACCAGCGAGGGTGAAGGTAGCGCCCATAGCGTGTATCGCGGGTACGTTGTCTTGGAGCACTCACGGGGTGGCTCGCTCACTGTCCAGAATCCGAATGGGTAGTCTACCAGCCCAGCACGGGCCGGCGGGAATAGTTGCGCAGCACGAGTGGGAGGCTTTGGGTAGAATGCGCCTTTGTCTTTGCTTCGGGACACTTATGCTGCGCGCGTTGTATTCGTTGGTTTTTCGCCTCGCACTGCCCTTTGTGCTGCTGCAATTGTGGTGGGCAGGGCGCGGCGATACGACGCTGCGCGGCAATTGGCGTGAGCGGCTCGGGTGGGTTACCCCGTCGCCGCGGCCAGTAGTGTGGGTGCACGCCGTGTCGGTCGGCGAAACCATTGCTGCCGCACCGCTGGTTCGCGCACTGTTGCAGCGCCATCCGGGCTGTGAAATTCTTATGACGGCAATGACTGCGACGGGTTCGGCGCGTGCTCGCGCGATGTTTGGTGCTCAGGTTCAGTATGCTTATTCCCCTTATGACACCCCCGGCGCGGTACGTCGTTTTCTCGACAGGGCGCAGCCCGCCGCGTTGGTCATCATGGAGACTGAGCTATGGCCGAATATGGTCGGGCTGACTGAAGAGCGCGGTATACCTGTGGTGTTGGTCAATGCGCGGCTGTCTGAGCGCTCGACACGCGGCTACCGGCGTATCGCTGGCCTTGTGCACCCGATGGTGGCACAGCTGGCCTGGATTGCGGCGCAGGGCGAGGATGACGCGCGACGATTCCGTGAGATCGGTGCCTATCCCGATACGGTGTCAGTCACTGGTAGCATCAAATTTGATGTGGTTATCGATGTGTCGGTGCGCCATGCAGCAAACACGCTGCGCGTTGAGCTGGGAGAGGGCCGGCCGGTGTGGATTGCCGCCAGTACTCACGACGGCGAAGATGAGCAGATTCTGGCCGCGCACTCGAAGGTATTGGAACGTCAACCCGAAGCATTGCTTATGCTGGTGCCCCGGCACCCGGAGCGTTTTGACGCTGTTGCGCAGCGGGTACAGGCTGCAGGTTTTGCGCTTGCCAGGCGATCTCTCGGTGCTACCCCTACGGCGCAAAGCCAGGTGTATTTGGGTGACACCATGGGCGAGTTGTTGCTGTTGTATGGCGCTGCTGATATCGCGTTTGTTGCCGGCTCGCTGATTCAGCGTGGAGGCCATAACCCTCTGGAGCCGGCAGCTTGGGGGCTGCCGGTACTGGCAGGGCCCCACGTATTCAATTTTGAAGCGATATACGCGGCTTTGGATAAGGCAGGCGGGCTGATACCGGTGCAAGACGGCGCAAGCCTCGCTGATGCGGTGCTCGAGCTGATCAGCGATGTTGCGTGCTGTGAGCGCACGGGCGCCAGCGCATTGGCCCTGATAGAAGCAAATCGCGGCCCGCTAGAAGCGGTGCTGACAGGTTTAGCTCAGCGTTTGCCGGTATTGGCGGCGCAATCGTCGCCTTAAAGGCTGCCTAGCAGAGCTTCGCGTAGTGCAGGGCGGCTGGTATTGGGCGACAGCCAGATGGCGACAAAGTGCTCGCCAAAAGCCCGGTCTTCGATCACACCCAGCTTCTCACCGTTGAAGAAAAAGGTGCTGCGATTGTCGGCGTCAATTTCCAGGGCAATGACATCATTTTTGCGGACATCTGGCCAAAGGGCTATGAGTTGCCTCATCCAGCCATTGCGGTTTTCGTGTGCGACTTGCAGGTGATCCCATTCCTCACCCGTTTGTTTTACCAGGACGTGTGCCTCGATCTCTCGCAGGTATTCAATTTCCAGCCGCAGCGGGCGCTGGTCGGCTCGGTAACGGCCGTCTGCGGTGTATAAACGAGAATCGTACACGGACCAGAACATCACGTTCAGGCGTGCTTCGCCGACCATTTGTAAGGCCGGGGTAAAGACCGTGGGCGCCGCGGTAGCGGCCATCGAGGCAGCCGCACAGACAAAACTCAGGACGACCTTAGCACACAGGCGATTCATGGTGCGGTTACTCCGATGCCTGAAACAGGCGTTGGTGTAGGGAGTAGAGAGTGGGGAGCATCACAGCCCAGATCACGGCCATGATAAGCAGGCTTTGCCACAGGGGCCAGCCGAATTCCACGGCGCCCAGCCGGCTGCCGGCGTAGTAGTTGAAAGGTAGTACCAGGCCGCCTGCCAGAGCAGCGAGCCAGGGGCGCGAGGCAAAAAAGGCCAGGCTGCGCCCCAAGGTTGTCGCAAAGGCGAGCCACAGGCCACACAACCAAAGCGGTAGCAGCACACCACCGGTGAACTGGAATACGCCAAGCGCACTGAGCCCCGCATCAATCGCCATGCCGATGCCCCCCAGCAGGGCCAACTGGCGGAGTTCGCGCAGTCGCTTCGGGACTAAAGCAAAGTGCAGGCCGATGAGGCCGAGTGTGACTGCCAGTAGCTCGTTTTGACCCAAGACAGCACAAAACCAAGTGCCCTGAAACCACAAAGCATTGAACCAGACTGTCTCCGTGAGCTGCCGTGCAAAAGTCAGGGGAGCGGCTGGGACATCGGCGGCGGGCTTATTCATGCGGGGCATCCGACGTGATTGCATTCTTGGTACGCCCGGCCCTGGCCGCCGGATCAGCCGGCCATCAATGTGCTGGCTTGGTGCCGTGTACGCCGAGGTAGTGCGAACTGAGCGTGGGCTGGGCGGCCAACGGCTCGTTAATCTCGTAAAGACGCTCGTAACGGGTGTCACTGATCAGCCAGCGGCCGTCTTCTTTCACATACCGGTCCCAATACAGAGCAGTGCCGGTGGTTAGTGACTTGTAGTCCAGCTGCCACATGTGGTCCGCCAGATACCAGATTCCAGTGGCTTCCGTCGCGCTGAGGATTTGGATTTCCGGTTGATGGCCGTTGTGGTGGCCTATGGTCCCGGCATTGAAGGCGCCACCGATATTGGCCAGGTAGTCTTCACGGCCACTCACCTTCCATTCATAGGTGCCACCCTTGAAGTGGACTTCAACGTCCTTGTGAAATAGCGGTGCCAGCTCTTCCAGGTTGGCAGTGTCGATGCAGCGGAAGTAGGTGTGCTTGAGCTGCTTGATCGCCTCAATGTCCATCAACTGCTGGATATTGCGGCGCAAGCCTTCCAGGTCGGTGCCGGTCGCCTCGAGAGGCAGGCCCTCAACAATGCCCATCGTGTTCTTGTTCAATTTTTGGCGTTCAGTGCTCATCGCGCTCCCTCCCCGGGTTTATTGTGATCGTCGGTTAGTCTAAGCGGCACATCAACAACGGTCACCACGCGAGAGGCTGAATAGTTAGGCCTTCTCCGTTGAACTGTCTGCGCAGCGCTATGCCCCTGCTGCTTGGTCGCGCTTTATGCAGGTGTCTTGGCTGAGCGCGCGGACAGTCGGTGTTTACCGAACCCCGAAATGCGCCGCTGTTTCGTCCAGTGCCTGCAGCAGTTTCTCCACCAGGGTGTCGATCTCCTCCCGGCTACTGACCAGCGGTGGAGCCATGATCATGGCATCGCCGGTCTGACGAACCATCAAACCGTTGCTGTTGGCTCGGTCTCTGCAGTATACGGCGGCTTGGCTGTCGGGAGCCAATCGCTCCCTGGAATTTTTGTCGCGTACCAGTTCCACGGCGGCAAACATGCCCAGGCCGCGTACTTCACCGACGACAGGATGGCTTTCCAGTTCCCGCAACCGGCTCTGGAAATGGGGGGCGATGTGCTCTGCGGCGCTTTCAATGATATTGGTCTCGCGCAGGGTGCTCAGGGTTGCAAGGCCTGCGGCGCAGGACGCCGGATGCCCCGAGTAGGTGAGGCCGTGGGTGAATTCCCCGCCGTGGGCGAGCAGCACATCCGCTATCTGATCGCTGATCATCACGCCGCCGAGGGGGATATAGCCATTGGTAATGGCTTTGGCGAAGGTCATCAGCTGTGGCCGAATGCCATAGGTGTCGCTGCCAAACCATCGTCCGGTGCGGCCGAAGCCGCAAATGACTTCATCGACAATGAGCAGTATGTCGCGCTCGTCGCAAATGCGCTGTATTTCCGGCCAGTAAGACTCCGGGGGTACGATAACCCCACCAGCGCCTTGTATCGGCTCGGCAATAAAGGCGGCCACATTTTCTTCACCCAGCTCGTCGATTTTGGCTTCCAGCTCGCGGGCGACTTTGATGCCGAACTCGTCCGGTGAGAGGTCGCCACCGTCGGTGAACCAGTGTGGTTGGTTGATATGGTGTACGTAGTTCAGGCCCCACACCTGTTGGTGCATGCCATTCATGCCGCCGAGTGACCCCGCGGCGATGGTGGAGCCGTGGTAGGCGTTATTGCGGCTGATAAAGTGTTTCTTGTTGGGCTTGCCCAGCAGGTCGTAGTAGCGGTGAACGAGCCGAATGTTCGTATCATTGGCCTCAGAGCCTGAATTGGTGAAGAACACATGATTAAAGCGCTCCGGAGTCACCTCCACCAGGGCTTGGGCCAACTCGACCGCGGGCGGGTTCGAGCAGCGGAAAAAGTTGTTATAGAAAGGCAGTTCCTGCAATTGTCGGTAGATGGCTTCCACAATCTGATGCTGACTATAACCGAGGTTGCAGCACCACAGCCCGGACATGCCGTCGAGCAGCTTGTTGCCATCGGTATCGTAGATGTAGATGTGCTCAGCCCGGTTTACGATGCGTCCGCCATTGGCCGCATAGTCACGCAGGTCAGTAAAAGGATGAAAGTGGTGGGAGCGGTCGAGTGTTTTCAGGTTAAGTGCGTCGTTCATGGCAGTGTTCCTGTGTCTCTGCCCGCGATAGCTATAGCCTCGCGGGCGGTGAGCGTTGTTTAATGTAGCGTGGGTTTAGTGTGGCACAGGGCTACCCCGAATCCACTACCCAGAGGTGTGTTTCGCCAAGGATAACCCTGTCAGGAAGAGTGATGGAATGAATACTGTGCAGCAGCACTTGCCGGATTTCTTGAACTACAATCCTGATATCGAAGTCTTCGAAGTTATGTTGCCGGATATCGGCGGCGGCACTTGGTAGTGGCGGCGATTGTTGCCGGGATCTTGTTGGGGATCCAAGGCTAGTTGCAGGCACCCCCGCCTATAACGGGCAGTGCTCATGATCAGGTCCTGCGCACGCGCCCCCAGCACTGGCCAGATGCACGAGAGCGCTTTCGCAGCTCTGCGTTTATTGCGGCCAACTTCGGGGACGAATTTCAGCGCGCGTTTACGCTGCTGAAAGAGCAGGAGATGAATGAGTTTGATTAGCAGGTCACGCCGCTTGAATACGACACTTCTTTTTAGACGGCAGCGACAGGCTGGATGGAATCCTTGTAAGAAAAAGGTGGATTAATATCGCTTAAATTCCGAATAGATCAGAGGTAGTGTAATCTCTACGCTAGATCAATAAATTTTGCAGCAAGGAGCTGTTTATGAAGGCACTGAAAACATTCTCTCAAGCCCTGGTCATGGCGAGCGCTGTTGTCGCGTTTGCGCCCGTCTATGCACTGGAGGCACCGGTTACCCAGACTGCTATGACCCAGTCAGCTTTGAGCCCTGCTGATGCACTGGCCATGCTGAAAGCGGGCAATGACCGTTTTGTGTCCGGCGGCATGTTGCAACGTGACCTGCCCGGCCAAGTGAGCGCAACCGCTGCGGGCCAGTATCCGCACTCAATCGTACTCGGCTGCATCGACTCGCGCGTGCCCCCGGAGCTGGTGTTTGATCAAGGCCTGGGCGACATTTTCAGCCCGCGCATCGCGGGTAACGTCGTCACTCCGGAACTGCTTGGCAGCATGGAATTTGCGGCGGCTGTTGCTGGCTCCAAAGTGATTGTAGTGCTGGGGCACACAGAGTGTGGCGCTGTAAAAGGCGCCTGTGACGGCGTAGAAATGGGCAATCTTACCAGCAATCTGGCGCACATCATCCCGGCGGTTGAAGCGGTGCCAACGGCCACCGGGCCGCGCGATTCCAGCAACACTGCCTGGGTAACCGACGTCGCTAAAATGAACGTCTCCCTGACTGTTGCCAAGATCCTCAGCGACAGCCCCGTGCTCAAGGGCCTGGTTGACGAAGGCAAACTAAGCGTCGTCGGCGGCATGTATGACGTGTCTACCGGCAAAGTGGCGTTCCTCGATTGATTCGACGAACTTAGCTGGATATCGCGAGCGCTCCACCCCTGCGCTCCTTTGATCAATATGCTCCCTGCATTCCGCGCCTGCGCTGACTTGCGCCTTGTTACAATTAAGGCAGCACTTTGTTGATGTCTTCAGGGCTGCTATCTTAGGCGCCCGGCAGAGTGGTTGAGGAAGGTCATGGCACAGGAAAAGCGCTGGCGGCGGCTGAATTGGCAGGATCCCTTCTTGCTCGAGCAGCAGCTGTCTGACGAGCAGAGGATGGTGCGTGACAGCGCGCGCCAGTACGCCCAAGGCAAGCTCTTGCCGCGAGTGCGTGACGCTTTTCGCCATGAAGAAACTGACTTGGCGATCTTTCGCGAAATGGGAGATTTGGGTTTACTGGGAAGTACCATCAGCGGTTACGGCTGCCCGGGGGTCGACTACGTCAGCTATGGGCTGATTGCCCGGGAAGTAGAGCGGGTCGACTCCGGTTACCGCTCCATGATGAGCGTGCAATCTTCTTTGGTCATGTATCCCATTTATGCCTACGGTGATGAAGCGCAGCGCGAGAAGTACCTGCCGCGCTTGGCGAGCGGCGAGTGGATAGGCTGTTTCGGCTTGACCGAGCCGGACCACGGCTCCGACCCTGGCAGTATGATCACGCGAGCCCGCAGTGTTGACGGTGGCTATCGTCTCAGCGGAGCCAAGATGTGGATTACCAACAGCCCCGTGGCGGATGTGTTCGTTGTGTGGGCGAAAACCGACGACGGCAAAATTCGTGGGTTCATTCTTGAGCGCGACATGCCGGGCTTGAGCACGCCGGTGATCGAGGGCAAGCTGGCCTTGCGGGCCTCGGTGACCGGGCAGATTGTGCTGCAGGATGTGTTTGTGCCCGAAGAGCAACTGCTGCCCGGGGTGGAGGGGCTAAAAGGCCCCTTTGGCTGCCTGAATAATGCACGTTACGGCATTGCCTGGGGTGCGCTGGGCGCTGCGGAAACCTGTTGGTTCGCGGCACGGGATTACACCATGGAGCGCAGCCAGTTTGGGCGTCCGCTGGCGGCCAATCAGCTGGTTCAGCTCAAGCTGGCGGACATGCAGACCGAAATCAGCCTGGGTTTACAGGGCTGCTACCGGGCGGGCGAGTTAATGGATGCGGGGCAGATTGCTCCGGAGCTGATTTCCCTAATCAAGCGCAACTCCTGTGGCAAAGCGCTACACATCGCCCGCCAGGCGCGCGATATGCTCGGAGGTAATGGTATTTCTGACGAGTATCCGGTGATGCGCCATATGGTAAACCTGGAGGTCGTAAACACCTATGAGGGTACGCATGACGTGCACGCGCTGATTCTTGGGCGTACTCAGACCGATATTCCCGCATTTTAGCGTCCCCGTAGTGCGCTCCGGCCAAGCCGCCACGCAGCACCGCAGTTTTTCTCATATTCGATACACAGTTGATGGTAAATGCATGAAAAAAATTCTCAAAGCTCTACTTGTCTTGTCTGTTGTGCTGGGCGTTGCGTTCTGGGTGCTGGCAACTGGCAAACAGCCTGAACCCTTTATTCCGGGCACGGAGAGCGCAGCGCGGCTGCAGCCGGGGCCGCTCGCCGTGGTGCGAGTTGAGCGCGAGTATGTTGATGCCAGCCGTGCGACAGACGCCAACGGCGACTACCCGGGAGCCTCTGGCCGGCGCCTTGAAACAACCCTCTGGTACCCCGAAGACAAGCAGGCAGCACCGTATCCGCTGCTGGTGTATAGCCATGGCTTCTCGTCTTCACGGCAGGAATCGGAGTCGCTCGCAGAGTACATGGCGAGCCATGGTTATATCGTGATCGCGCCAACGTTCCCGCTGACCAACATGCGCGCTCCAGGTGGGCCTCGTGTGCAGGACGTCGTGAATCAGCCGGGTGACGTTAAATTTCTGATCGATCAGTTACTGGCGGCTTCTGAGAACGCGAACAGTGCGCTTTTTCAGCAGGTGGACGCCGATCGTATTGGCGCGCTGGGGCTTTCTCTCGGAGGATTAACCTCAACACTGGTTGCGTTCCATCCGCAAATGCGCGACCCGCGCATTACCGCGGCTTTATCTATAGCAGGGCCAACCTTTGTCTTTACCGACGTCTTCTACCGTCATCACCCTCTGCCCTTTTTGATGCTGGCGGGTGATATCGATGCCATTGTTCCCTGGGAGGACAACGCCAAGCCAGTGCCAGAGCAGGTGCCTGATGGCGAACTGATAACCCTGCATGGCGCCTCGCACGCAGGCTTTGCCGACCCAGCCGCAGCGATGCGCTGGTTATCTAACCCGGACGCTATCGGCTGCTGGATTGTTCAGCGTTCTATGGGTGATGGCCGGGATGCGTCCTGGTATGACCTCATTGGGCCACCTGAAATGGGTATTAATTACGGCGCTGAATCGGCGCTGTGCACCATGGACCCGCTACCGTCTGCCATGAACCCGCTGCGTCAACAAATGCTCACCCGTGTGATCGTGGGCAGCTTCTTCGACCGAGAGTTTTCCCGCTCGGTAGCGACCCGTTCCGCGGCAGATCGCTATTTACGGGAGGTGCTTGCCCAGGAGCTTACCGAAGGGATGTACGAATCTAGTCGTCCGGCGATGCTTGAAGCACTGCCGACTGTGTCTGCCGATTGAACCCAGATAGGTGAGCTCCTGGCCGGGTGCCCCTAGCCGGGCGCCCACCTTACTGTACGTTGGCTGTCAGCACCTGAATCGGATGTACCTTGGCTTTGGTTCCGTTTGGGTTTAGCTTACGCATGTCGTTTGCCATGGCAGCCAGCGCGGTTTGGCGGTTACCTGGTGCCGGGTGTGTGCTGAGGAATTCCGGGGCGCGCTCACCACCGCCTACGGCACCCATCTTCTCCCACAGGGTAACTGCTGCATCCGCGTCGTAGCCTGCGCGGACTGCGATTTCCATCCCCAGCTGATCTGCCTCCAGTTCTGCTGTACGACTGTTGGGCAGTTCCAGCGCCAATTTGGCAGCTACCGCTGCGCCACCCATAGTGGCGGCGGGTCGGTCTGACATGACGCCTACGGCGACTACACCGAGCGTGGTCGCCATCGCGCGAGACATTCGTTCAGCGGTATGGTTGGCAAGGGCGTGGGAAATTTCGTGGCCCATGATTTGAGCGAACTCGGCATCAGTCAGCTTGAGCTGCTTGAACAGGCCGGTGTAGACGGCCATACGCCCTCCCGCCATGCACCAGGCATTGACGGTTTCAGCATCATCAACGATCGCGACACTCCATTCCCAATCGGCGGAGCGCGGATATTCCTCAATGGCGACCGACACCAGCCTGCCAGTAATTGATGCAACGCGCTTGGCGAGGGCTTTGTCGCTGGACAGTTTGTCTTCCTTGCTCAGGTCGGAAACCGTGCTCAGATAGGCGGCGCGGGATTCTACGATCGCTGACTCAGGAGAAATCAGCATAAATTGCGAACGCCCAGTGGGGCTGGTGGCACAGGCCGTTAGCAAGCAGGCAAAGACAGCCACAAGAAAAAGGTTTTTCATAAAAAAATCCCTCGCGATGTAGCGGCTAGTTTAGCCGATTTTCGCGAGGGATTTTCGCTATCCGTGAGTGATCTTAGAAGGGTAGGCCGTCATCGATGGCGTGGCCAGCTTCTTTTGGCGTGATAAGCCCCGGGGTATAGACCATGCCGTTGAGCTCGGCACGGATTTCAGCCGCCGTTTCGGGCGTGGCAAAGAACTGGGAGTACCACTTGCGGCCAGTGCGGAACGGGCCATCAGTTTTCATTTGCATGACTTTTATCGCGGGGCGCTTGAACTTCCACACGTTGAAGTCGGCTCCAAAGGCCTCCAGTGCGTTGGCCTGAAATTGTTTTGCGGCTTCTTTGTCGAGCGCACTGGCGGGTGATTCAGTGCCGCGATATAGCACAGCATGCCAAGCCTTCACCTTGCCATCGTCCACGGGCGTGTTGGCGATCAGTTCAAACATCACCGCATCGCCAAACACCTGTTTGGACAGCAACACGCCGGGGCCGGTGTACCAAGTGGTGGTGTATAGGTAGGTGTTGTAGAGCTGCATTGCGCCGCCCTGACGCTGGATGTACACCTCGTCCTTAAACTCGTTCTCGAAGTATTCACAGGGAGCGCCGTGAGTCGGGCCCAAGTGGCGGCAGTCTGCCATATTGTCGATGATTTCTTGCGGGTGTATTTCCAGCTCACCCAGGTGGTCCAACTCCCACTGTACCCACTGGGGATCGTTCCATTGCTTGAGCAAGGGAGCATCGTAATCTGGTGCGCGGCCATCGGGGTCGTACCAAGCCATCACGCAGCCCATGTTGTCGACCACCGGATAGGAGCGGATTGACGCGGACTTGGGGTAGGGGCCTTCCGCGTAAGGGATGTCGTCAACATCGCCTTCAGGGCTGTAGCGCCAGCCATGATAAGGGCAGCGGATTGAGTCGCCCTCAATTTGCTTGCCATTTTTGACGATCATGGTGCTGGTGCTTGCCGTCAGGTGAGTTCCCATGTGCGCGCAGTAGGCGTCCAGCATAATGGGCTTGCCGCTTTCGCCGCGGTACAGGGCAAGATCCTGACCGAAAAAACGCACGGCCATAGGGCCTGCATCCAATTCTTTGCTTTCCGCTACGATAAACCAGCCGCGTGGAAACGTGTTGGGTCCGAGATTGTAGTCAGCCGCTGTGGCCATGGTGGAGACCTCCTGGAAATGCACTCTGCACAGGAGTATAGCGTTTGCGGGTGCGGCGGGCATGTTGTGCGGCACACTCGCAGCCACGCGGCAGGGTTTGGCTCAACTATTTGGTGTGCTGGTTGTCTCCAGCGCGGGTTGTCGCGTATACGGGCGCTGCCCAAGCGGCCCCGACGTCGCTAACCAGGCCCTAGCGGCCTGCCAGCAACCAGCGACGCAGGCGGTTGGAGTCGCCAAAGGGCGTGAGCTTGCCAAAGGAATTGAGCAGTACGATGGATACCGGTTCACCTTCGATTGTCGCCTGCATGACCAGGCAGCGGCCGGCTTCGTTCAGGTAGCCGGTTTTACTCAGGCCAATCTGCCAGTCCTGATTTTTCAGCAGGCGATTGGTGTTGTTGTAATTCAGTAGCCCGCGTTTGGCAAAAGGATAAACGGCCATGCCGGGGGTGGTGCTGGCCTGTTTGATTAAGGGGTAGGCATCTGCCGCGCGAACCATAATCGCCAGGTCGTGGGCAGTCGACAGGTTTTCGCCTTGCAGCCCTGCGGGGTCTGAGAATTGGCTGTTGCGCATGCCCAGCTGCTCAGCCTTGCGGTTCATCGCCTGCACGAAGGCACTTAAGCCGCCCGGATAGGTGCGCCCCAGCGCACTAGCCGCCCGGTTTTCTGACGACATCAGCGCCAGTAGTAACATGTCGCGGCGGCTCAGTGTGGCGCCGTAGTCAAGGCGTGAGCCGGTTGCGCGCACCACATCGCGATCATCGCGGGTGATGGTGATCGGTGTATCAAGGTCCAGCTTTGCGTCCAGGGTTACCATCGCTGTCATTAGCTTGGTAATGGAGGCAATGGGCCTCACGGTCTCTGTATCCTTACCGTAAATAATTTCGCCCGAGGCGTTCAGCACCAGAGCGGAGGCTGAGCGCAGGCCGGGATTGCCGCTGAGGTGAGTGAACTTGCCTGCATTTGCGCCGTGTGCGGTCAGCGTACAGAGTACAAACAGCCACAGGGCGATAGGCACGTTTTTCATGGTCAATCCCGTGTTGTGTCAGTGGCGCCATTCTGCCCCACAGCCAGTGCCGGGAGAAGAGGGTGAACGGTAGAAAACCGTTTCAGCCAGGCTCTGATTCCGCACCCGCCGAGACCCGCAGCAGCCCGCGGAAGATACGCTGCGCAGACGTTTCACCGCTCAGTACCTTGTACACATCACTGGCAATTGGCATTTCTACCCCGTAGTGCTTCGCCAGCGCCATGACTGCGGGCGCGCTCTTTGCACCTTCGGCGACCATGAACATTTCCGCGGCGATCGTTTCCAGAGTTTTGCCGCGGCCTAATTCCATGCCGACGTGCCTGTTGCGGCTTTGTGGGCTGGTGCAGGTGGCGATCATGTCACCCATGCCGGCCAGGCCGGAGAACGTTTCCGCCTTGCCGCCCATGGCGCAGCCCAGACGCGTCATTTCAGCCAGCCCTCGAGTGATCAGGGCGGCGCGGGTGTTGTCGCCAGCGCCCAGGCCGTCGCCCATACCCACGGCAATGGCGATGATATTTTTCAGCACGCCTCCCAATTCGCAACCGATGACATCTGTGTTGGTGTAAACCCGGAATAGACCACTGGAAAATAGGCACTGCAATTCGCGCACGATAATGGCGTCTTCCATGGCGATGACGCTGGCGGCTGCCTGTCCGGCCATGATCTCGCGCGCCAGGTTGGGGCCAGTGAGTACGCCGACCGGGTGACCGGGCAGCACTTCTGCCACGATCTCGGTCATCCGCATACGGGTATCCAGCTCAAGGCCCTTGGTGAGGCTGATCACCGGTACCCAGGGGCGTATGTGTTTGCGCACTTCCTGCAAAACATTGCGAAAGTTTTGCGACGGGATGCCCATAACCACTACATCAGCACCGGCTACCGCGTCACCGATATCCGCCGTTGCTCGCAGCTTTTCCGGTAGCCGCGCGCCGGGCAGGTAAGTTTCGTTGCTGTGCTGCTGGTTGATTTCCCTTACGGTGTCAGGGTTGCGGGCCCACAGTGTTGCGGGTGCGTTGCGCGCCACCAAAGCCGCTACGGTGGTGCCCCAGGAGCCGCCGCCCAGCAAGCCCACTTTCAGGTTATTCATCCCAGAGGTTCCTTCTGTTGGTCACGGCCGGTCAGGCCGATAGCGCGGATCACTTCCAGGCGCCGCTTGAGCGTGCGCAGTTGGCGCGCAAGTGCCTGGCGGCGAGGGCCCAGTTCGGGGTCGCCGCCGGCGGCAAGTTTTCGATGCTCCAGCATCTGGTAGCCATTGCGAAAGAGCAATTTACCGATCGACGAGGCACTGCTTATGCGGCGCTGCAAGTAAAGCTGCTGGCCCAGCGTCAGTGCTTCAGTCACACACTGTTGGCTTTCCAGCGGTGCTTGGCCGAGGCGTGCGGCGAGGTCGGAAACCACTGAGTAAGCCTCCACATAGGTGAGCAGAGTGACGTGGGCTACAACGGGCGTCATACCCAGTAACAGCTGTGTGAAGCCGCCCGGTGTGGTTGCCGGCAGCGACTCCCAGTCGGGGTGGTAGCGAGCCAGCTCTGCGCGGATTTCCTGATGGAAGTCGGCGGTTGGCGCATAGAAAAACTCAAACTTGAACAGGTCCCGCAGTTCGTCCACCTCGGCCCAAAACGTGGCCAGAGCGTCGCTGTCCTTACCCTCGGTGGTCTTGACCAAGGCCAGCTCAATGATCGCCTTGTTGACGAAAAAGTGAATGATGGTATTGCGGTAGTAGCTGGCGACCGGGTGCTGCTCCAGCGCAATCGCATAGACGTCCTCCGGGCCTTCGTCGTAGCGCACAACAATGCCTTCTTTGAGCATGATGCCCAGCAGGCCATCCATCTGTTCTGCGTACCCGCGGTCGAAGTCGTTGGAGATACGCAGGGAGCGCGCCTCCGCCCAGCCCAGCAGTACCCGCAGGTCTTCCACGACTTCGGCTTCGGTGAGTGCTTTGGGTGCGGCGCCCAGTAAACTCATGGTGACCAGTGAGGGAAAGGTAATAGGTGTCACCCGGTTGGCTTCAACGGCAACCTCAAAGGCTATTTTTGACAAGGCCAGGCTGTCGTCGGGGTCAGGCGCAGATGGCAGCACTACCGATTGGCCAATATCCATATAGATTTTGCCCATCGGCCGCGCCAGGCTGCGCACGTAGCCAATAAACCAACGCAGGGATTCGGCGCCTTTGCCGCGGCCGGTCTGCTCAGTAGCGTATTCCTCAACGTCGCGAATGAGGTCGTAGCTAATTGAAATAGGAATAATGTGAATGTCGCGCGCATCGGTGGCGTGGCAGGCCTCCAGTGCATATTTCAGCAGCCCGTAGCGCGGTGGCATCAGCTTGCCGAGCCTTGAACGTGTACCTTCAAAGGACCAGTTCATGGGGAAGCGCTTTTCCATCAGGTAGCCGATGTAGTGGCGCAGGGTGAGTTTGTACACCGCGTTATCGCCGAAGCTGCGCTTGATAAAAATGCCCCCGGAACGACGCACGAGCAAACCCATACCGGCAAAAGCAATATTCGCGCCGCCAAACATGTGCGGCATCGGGAAGTCATTGTCGTAGAGCACCTTGGGCACCACCATGCCATCGAGGTAGGTTTTGTGCGTCCATAGCAGCATGGATGGGTGGTCGCGCACGGTCTGCCGCATGGCCTCAACCGCCTGCGGGCTGCACACAATCTCCCGCTCATAGCCCAGCCCCAGGCAGAAGCTGCAGAACCGCGCCCACACATCCAGCCAGAACGTGCTGGGAATGGAGATCATTTCCTCCATATACCCTACAGCCTCTTTGAGTAGCACCTCGTGTGTTGTGCTCTGTTCGGCTGCGATTTCTTGTAGTGCTTCGTTGAAGCTGCGATTGGCGCTCAGGCTCTCGGCTACGTAACGCGGCACTTTGTAACGTCCGCCCTGCAAGCGTCGCTCGGCGATGTCCAGCACAACCGCAGCTTGGCGCGCTACAAAGGTGCTGAACGCGGCGCTATCCGCGCCGCTTTCCTGTGCGTATTTGGCAAGGTAGCGCTGGCGCAGGTTGCCCAGAGAATCCGGCTCTCCACAGACCAGGTGCAGGCGCTCCGGTTCGCGCTGGGCGATGCGTTTGGCGCGCCGGGCGCGCGGGCGACGCGGGTCACCGAGAATCAGGTCGCGCAGCTGCGGTCCGGCCTGAATTGACGCAATGGGGGGTGTCCAGGCAACGCGCAGCGGGGCAACGGTTACGTCGTCGGGCAACGCGACCAGAGCACTCAGTTCACGGGTATCGATGCCGCGCCGGTCATGCCCCAGGTCTAGCGTGAGCAGCTGATGCTCGCAGGTTTGGCCAGCGGCGTGCTTGCCAATCCAGCGTTGCAGTAATACCTCTTCAAAACGGTTGCTGGTGTCGAGCAGGAACAGCACCGGCGTGGTGCCGGTAGGCCATGGGCTTGCGTTGAGCTTGTCTTCCAGGCTCATTGATCCAGGGCCTTGCTGTCGCTGTCTTTGGGCATAGCTTTGGGCTGTATTTTTGGCTGGGCTTCACTCGCTGGCTTTTTGCGCACTGCTTTCTTTTCAGCGGTGGTTTTCTTCGCCGCTGGCGGCTGTGCAGGCTTGCCATTTTTCTCACGTACCTTGGCGGGGCGAGCAGCCGTGGCATGCTGTTTGGCGGCATCCGGCGCAGGCTCCAGGGCTTGGCCGAGCGCTGTCAGCATCTTGTTGCGAATTTCCTGCACATGGCTGCTCAGGTCTGCCGCCTGCCAGTGACGGGTTTCTACGGGCTCCAGCACCTCCACGTCGACTGTCGCCGGGCGGAATACGAAATCGCCTTTGGGCGCCACGTCACCTGCGTTGCGTATAACAATCGGGATTATCGGGACGCCCGCCTGCATTGCCAGATGAAAGGCACCTTTCTTGAAGGCGCCGAGACGGGGAGAAATGCTGCGGGTACCCTCGGGCGCCAGTACCACCGACTTACCCTCGTCACGCATTGCCGCAACCAGCGGTGCCATGGCTTCAATAGCGCTCGCTGAGTTGGCCCTGTCGATCATCACCACACCGGCTAATTCCAACACTTTCCCAATCACCGGCATGTCACGGATTTCTTTTTTCCCGACTCCCGCCATGTCGGCGCGCAGCAGGCTGGCAATAATGACCATATCTGCTTTGCTCTGGTGGTTGAAGATGAATACTGCAGGGCGGTGTGACCACAGGTGGTGTTTGCCCTTGACGTTAAGGTCCAGTCCAATCAGCGCACTGGCGGTGTCGGCAAAGAGCGAGAGTGAAAAGTTCAGTGACTGGCGCTTCGACCGCGTTAAGGCATAGACCGGCAAGCCCGCGAGGAACGTGGGTATCAAGCTGACCGTTGCGGCAGCAGAGCGCAGGTACAAAGACAAGGAAGGGCGCCCGCGGCTGGAGAACCGTGCCACCGGCCAGTGTCGGTCGCGGGCGATGCCCAGCAGCCGATTGCTGGGGTTCAGTACACGCGGCAGAGCGACCCGCTCCAGCAGCAGTAGGTCATCCTGGCTGTCGCTGTAGAAAAAGCTCTTGTCGAGGTCTGCGCCTTGTTCGCTGGCGAGCCGCTCCGCGGCGTCCACCTTGCCCTGGCCAAAACAGGTGGGGCGCACCACTTGCCCGGTAAAGAGGCCGTCCACTACCTCAAGTTCAGTGCACATCACGTGCTCGATGCCGAGGTCTTGTGCCGCCGGTGCAACCTGGTAGCAGGTTGCAGAAGAGATGACGGCGACAGTGTGGCCTTTGGCCAGATGGGCGTTGATCAGGGCGCGCGACTCCGGATAAATCCGCCGCGCTAGCTGGTCGTCATACAGCGTTTGCCCGAGCTCTTCGTAACTGGCTTCGGTGATGCCTCGCAGAAACTGGGTAGTCACCGTCATCATGGCGGAAAAGCCCAGGTTGCCAAGCCCAAAGCTGGTCATGGCCTGCGCTAATTCCAGTAATTCGCGGGTCTGGAGGTCGCCCCGACGCAACTGCTCGCGAATAAAGGCCGTTGCCGAGTAGCCAGAAATGATGGTGCCGTCGAAGTCAAAAATGGCGGCAACCGCCGGCCCATCGGGAGCGGTTTCGATATCCTTGAGAAGTTGCTGAACGCTAGCCATGTGAGTCCCCGTGGCGCTCGTTAATCGAGCTGCTTTATTTGCTCACTAGCATAGCACTCCCCCAACGATAGGGAAGCAATCAGGCCATAGGCGACAAGCTGCCATCGGCCGCAACTTCCATCATGGCGTTGCGCGGGTCATCCGTTTCCCAGTGCCCACGCAGGGAAAGCAGTTTGCCCTCCTTGTTGACATGGTAGGTAAAGATCCCGTGCACTTTTTGCTGGAGGGTTTTTCCCTCGCCGGCATCCATCGTCATGGTGAGGTTGACGTGGTTGGCGACCTCATCGCCTGCAGCGAAGGATTCGAGGATTTCAATGCGGATATCGACTGGGGCAATGAAGTTGTCCCAGAAAGCTTCGCGGGCAGCAGGGCCGCGGTGACCATGGCCGGCGGGGTCGATCATGGACACGCCGATAGGGTCCTGAATGATGGCGTCTTCGGCGTACAGGCCGAGCCAGCCAGCCTTGTTTTTGGTGTGCACGTA
>ERZ887851.1763-NODE-1763-length-18092-cov-9.411820_pt1 | contig 18092 bp, 14 predicted proteins | sample MGYA00521100_ERZ887851 | MGnify/ENA primary metagenome ERZ887851 (study PRJEB32303, sample SAMEA104408602) | aquatic metagenome | biome: Brackish water; feature: Pelagic; material: water | place: Baltic Sea | collected 2014-06-06T16:11:00 | depth 11,444 m ...
ACAAATTAATTAATATTTTAAAAATTGATTAAATAAAACAAAAAACAATCACCAAAATAGCTTAGGTGTGTTTTATTTATGACTAAAAAAAAAAAAATGAAAAAATTATCACTAAGTGCACTATTTATTTTTTTAACGCTATCTATGTATGGCCAATTAGTAAGTACTTCACCAGAAAATAAAAAAACAATATTAGAGGAATTTACGGGTATTTACTGTGGTTTTTGTCCAGATGGACATGCCATTGCACAGGCTATTCAAGACAATAATGCTGGAGAAGTATTTTTAATTAATATCCATGAAGGTGGCTATGCAAATCCTACCGGTAGTGATCCAGATTTCAGGACCCCCTTTGGCACGGCTATTGCTGGACAATCTGGATTAGTTGGATATCCTGCAGGTACTGTAAATCGTACGAATTTTCCAGGTTTAGAGCAAGGAGCTGCAGGAACAACTGCAATGAGTAGAGGTAGTTGGGGAAATGCTTCAAACGTCACTTTAAATGAGCCATCTTATGTAAATGTAGGCGTAGAAGCTACTATTGACATGGGGACTAATGAACTAATAGTCCATGTAGAAGCATACTATACTGGAGATAGTCCTGAGAGTAGTAATTTATTTAACATCGCATTATTACAGAACAATACTAGAGGACCACAAACAGGCGGAGGCCAAGGAAATAACTACAATCACATGCATAGACTTGTATATATGGTAACTGGTCAGTGGGGTGAAACAATTGCTAACACAACCGAAGGGTCATTGTATGACGAAACATTTACCTATACAATACCTGCCGATTATAATGACGTAGCTGTAGTACTACAAGATTTAGAAATAGTTGTTTTTGTAACTGAAACGGAACAATACATAGTGAGTGGAAATGGAACTTACCCAACATTTACTAATTTACCATTAGACAATGACACTAATGTAGTAGAAGTAGAAGAAATAAATGATCAATGTGGTCTTGATTTTGGACCTAGAGTTGTAATCCAAAATAATGGAAACAACATTTTAACATCAGTAGATTTTGAATATTCAATTAATAGTGGTACTCCAGGCGCTTACACTTGGAATGGAAGTTTAGGTGCTTTTGAAGAAGAAGTTGTTCAATTACCAGGAATTCCATATACAATAGAAAGCACAAATACTGTTAACGTTTCAATTTCAGATGATGATGATAATACAAATAATGAGGTTTCAACTACTTTTGGTGAAACAGAAGCTACTGCTACTAGTCAATTTACCATGATCCTAAATACAGATGACAATGGAAGTGAAACAACTTGGTTTGTTAAAGATCCTTCTGGTCAAATAATTGAGAGTGGTGGCCCCTATGAAAACAATACTTCAGTTAATGAAGAAATTAATGTGCCAACTGAAGGTTGTCACGAATTTAGACTAATAGATGCTGGTGGAAACGGTAGTGGATCTGTGGTAGTTTACGATAGCAACAGTGAAGTTATCTATAATTCTCCAGGGAATTATGGTGCTGGCGGTGCAGTATCATTTATTGTAAATGAGGTTGTGCTTGCTAACAACGATACTATTTTAAATGATGTAATCATGTATCCAAATCCTGCTAGTTCAATTTTAAATATTGAAAACGCTGAGAATTCATCTATTGATGTTTATGATTTATTAGGAAGAGTGATATTATCTAAAAACAACATATCTTTAAACCAACAATTAAACGTTTCAAGTTTAACTTCTGGTACTTATTTGATTAAAATTACAAATGGAAATCAAGTTAAAACAGATAAATTTATTATTAATAGATAATAACTATTAAAACATAAAAAAGCTCCGAAGTTAATTCTTCGGAGCTTTTTTTTTTAATTAAAATTAAGGATTATTTCTTTTCCGTTTTATATTTTAAAGGCAAGTGAACAAGAGTTTTGGTTTCAAAAAATCCTTCCTCAAAAAAATCGCTTAAAGGGTAAGTTTTAGCTTTTGGGAACAATGATAATTCTTCAGTAAGATTTCCTCCTTTTAGATAAAGAACACCATTTTTTAAATCGTGATTACTTTTTTTGGCAACAGAATATTTAACCCAACGTACAAAAGTTTCCATTTGAGCAACTGCCCTACTAATTATAAAATCGTATTGATCATTAATCGTTTCTGCTCTTCCATTTGTAGTCTTTACATTCTGGAGATTTAATCCTTCCACCACTTCATCTACTACTTTAATTTTCTTTGCAATACTATCTACCAAATGAAACTGTACTTCAGGAAAAAGAATTGCTAAAGGTATTCCAGGAAACCCTCCACCAGTACCAACATCTAATATTCTTGATCCAGATTGAAATTGTATGACCTTTGCAATCCCTAAAGAATGCAATACATGACGTAAATATAGTTCGTCTATGTCCTTTCTAGAAACTACATTAATTTTTAAGTTCCAATCTTTATACAAACCTTTTAATTGTTCAAATTGTTCTATCTGTATATCTGTTAAATCTGGGAAGTATTTTTGTATTAATTCCATAATAAATAATATTCTACAAAAGTAACTTATCTTTGTTAAAAAATAACATTAAGAATTATACGTTATTCATATAAGAAACGTAATTTTGCATCTTAATTGATATCTAATTAAAAAATAATTATTTTGAGCTATAAACAAGTAACTTTCTCTAGATCAGATTCTACAAAGTTTTTTAAAACTTTAAATAAAAGAGTAAATCAATATTTCAAAGAAAATAACATCGTTAAAACTGGAAATTGGAAATTATACACTAAAGCCATTGTAATGTTTTCATTATTTTTTATTCCTTTAATATTAATTTTAACGGTAGCTATGCCACAATGGGCATTATTACTTCTAACAGTTGTTATAGGAATTGGAATGGCTGGTGTAGGAATGAATGTGATGCACGATAGTAATCACGATGCATTTTCAAGCAAAAAATGGGTGAATAAATTAATGGGGAGTAGTATCTATATTTTAGCAGGTAATGTTTACAACTGGAAAGTACAACACAATGTTTTACATCATACCTTTACAAACATTCAAGGTCAAGACGAAGATATTGATGCCGGTAGAGTCATTCGCTTCTCAAAACATTCAAAATGGATTAACATTCATAAGTTTCAAAAATTTTATTCTTTTTTCCTTTACGGACTATTAACTATCAATTGGGCAATTACTACCGATTTCAAACAAATGAACAGTTATTTAAAACGTAAATTATCTTATGGAAAGTTTCCCAACCCTGCTGCAGAATGGACTAAGCTTATCATTTCTAAAGTTATTTATTATGCGGTTTGGATTGTTTTACCAATTTTAGTTTTAGACATTGCTTGGTGGAAGGTATTAATAGGTTTCTTTGTAATGCATTACACTGCAGGAATAATATTAAGTGTTGTTTTCCAACTAGCACATGTGGTTCCGAAAACGGATATGCCATTACCAGACGAAAACGGTAATATGAAACACTCTTGGGCAATGCACCAGTTTTATACTACTTCGAATTTTGCTCCTACTAATAAATTTATTTCTTGGTATACTGGTGGCTTAAACCATCAAGTAGAACATCACGTATTTCCTCATATATCACACATTCATTATGGGAAAATAGCTAAAATTGTTAAAGAAACTGCTCTGGAGTTTAATTTACCCTACAACGAATACAAAACTACACGGAAAGCAATTTTAGAACATTTTAGACAATTAAAATCATTAGGCGATGAGCCAACATTAGCAGTATAGTTTTATCATGAACCCGAACCTTTCTAAACGAATCAATGCAATGGCAACCTCTGCCACTTTAGCGATGGCTGCGAAAGCCAGAGAATTAAGAGAAGAAGGAAAAGATATAATAGGATTAAGTCTCGGAGAACCAGATTTTAACATCCCAGACTTCGTTAAAGATGCTGCCATTAATGCAGTAAATGAAAATTACCATTCTTACACACCAGTAGATGGCTATGCTGATTTAAAAAAAGCTATCATCACCAAGTTTAAACGTGACAACGATTTAGATTACAAACCCAATCAAATTGTTGTTTCCACTGGCGCAAAGCAGTCCCTTGCTAACCTTGCAATGGTATTATTAAATGAAGGAGACGAAGTATTACTTCCTGCACCTTATTGGGTAAGTTATAGCGATATTAGTAAATTAGCAGGAGGAATTCCAGTTGAAATTCCAACCTCAATTGAATCTGATTTTAAAATAACTCCAGAAAGTTTAAAAGCAGCTATCACACCAAAAACAAAAATGATGATTTACAGTTCTCCTTGTAATCCAAGTGGATCTGTTTATACTAAAGAAGAATTGCGTGCCTTAGCTGATGTATTGGTTGATTACCCTCACATCATTGTGATAAGTGATGAAATATACGAGCATATAAACTTTACCGAAAACCATGCTTCTATGGCTATTTTCGAAGACATGTATAACAGAACTGTTGTTGTTAACGGCGTTTCTAAAGCATATTCAATGACCGGATGGCGTATAGGATACATTGGAGGTCCAGAATGGATCGCTCGTGCTTGTAATAAAATGCAGGGGCAGATTACTAGTGGAGCTAATTGCATTGCGCAACAAGCTACTATTACTGCCCTTGAAAGTTCTCCGAGTAAAATACAGTATATGATTGATGCTTTTAAAGAACGTCGGACATTAATACTTGGCTTACTATCTGAAATTCCAGGATTTAAAACCAACCAACCACAAGGTGCTTTTTATGTATTCCCTGATATCTCCTATTTCTTCGGAAAAGAACTTCAAGGAGTTAAAATTAACAATGCTTCAGATTTATCAATGTATTTATTAGAAAAAGCTAATGTTGCTACCGTAACTGGAGATGCATTTGGCAGCCCTAATTGTATTCGTATTTCGTATGCTGCTTCTGAGGAAAATATTATTGAAGCACTTAAAAGAATAAAAAAAGCACTTACATAATTTTTGGGATAACAGATTATATCTAAACTTATTTATCTATTTCTCCAGAAATAAGGAGTTAATAATATTAAAACAGTAAATAGCTCCAAACGTCCTATTAACATTAAAAAAGCTGACCACCATTTAGCTGGATTAGATAACGACGCATGATTATTAATAGGTCCTAAATCGCCTAGAGCAGGTCCAATATTTCCTAAACTAGAAGCAGCTCCACCTAATGCAGTTTGAAAATCTAATCCAAGTAGCGAAAAGACTAATACTCCTATTATAAAAGACAAAAAGTAGAGTATAAAAAATCCAAGTATATTAAACACAATAGGTTGCGATACCGCTTTTGTGTTATATCTTACTGGCAATACAGCTCTGGGATGTAAAGAGCGTTTAAACTCTATCAATCCATTTTTTATTAATATAATATGGCGTACTATTTTTATGCCACCAGCTGTCGATCCTGCAGATCCACCCAAGAACATAAGTCCAAAAAAGAATACTGTTAAAAAAGGTGTCCATAAGGTATAATCTGCACTTACAAAACCAGTTGTCGATATAATTGCTATTACTTGAAAAGCACTATGTCTTAATGCATTCTCATACCTTCCCCAAACCATAGAATGATTTAAAGTTGATTGGGCAATATCTGTTTGAAAATAAATAATTAAAGAAACCATTATTGTGAAAATAACAATAGAAATAGCATAAAACTTAAACTCTTCATCATGTAAAATCTTGCTAAACTTCGTTTTAAAAGCAAAATAACTTAAGACGAAATTAGTACCCGCTAAAAACATAAAAACAATAACGATATACTGTATTAAAGGCTGATCATTCCAATAGGCCATACTTGCATTTTTTGTTGAAAAACCACCCGTACTTATAGTACTTAACGAATGATTAACAGCATCAAACATGCTCATTCCTGCTAACTTTAGTAATATAATTTCTGAAACGGTATACCCTACATAAATTAACCATAGCCTTTTTGCAGTATCTGTTATTCTAGGGTGTAATTTATCACTACTAGGACCAGGAGCTTCAGCTGCAAATAACTCCATACCTCCAATTCCTAACAATGGCAATATAGCAATGGTTAATACTATAATCCCCATCCCTCCTATCCAATGTGTAATACTTCTCCAAAATAATACACCATAAGGAATGCTTTCTATGTCATTTAAAATGGAAGCACCCGTTGTGGTGTACCCACTCATTGTTTCAAAAAAAGCATCTGTAAAGCTAGGAATAGCACCTGTAATAATATAGGGCAAGGTTCCTACCAATGACATAAAAATCCAACCAAAAGTAACAATTAAATAGCCATCTCTTTTTTGAAGTTCTTTTCGTTTATTTTTTGTGGCAATCATTATAACTCCCCCTAAAAAAATAGTTATAATACTTGCTTCTAACATTTCAGCAGCTACTCCATCAGAGTAATAATAACTTACAAAAGTAGCTAAAAGCATAAAGCCACCGTTTACCCCAATAAGCAAGCCCATTAAATGGAAAATAATTTTATAATTGAGTTTTACGTATGAACTCATTACACAAAGAGTTTTTCTACTTTTTTTATAGACTGAGGAAGACAACAAACTACTACCCTATCACCTGCTATAATCGTAAAATCTCCAAGAGCAATCATCCCTTTTCCATTTCTTACAATCCCCCCTATTATTGCAGAACGAGGAAAATCTATTTTCTTAATTAATTGATTACAAACTCTAGAAGTAGAAGTTACTAAAAATTCTAATATTTCTGCATTCATATTATTAAGCTTAGTCATAGCTAAAATTTCACCTTTTCGGATATATCTAAAAATATTATTAGCAGCAAGTAGTTTTTTATTAATAAGCGTATCTATTCCAATGGAATGTGAGAGTTGAAAATAATCCATGTTTTCAACTAAAGCTATTGTTTTTTTAACACCTTTAGACTTTGCTACTAAACAAGACATGATGTTAGTTTCACTGTTGCCTGTTACCGCAATAAATGCATCCATATTACTTATTTGTTCTTCATCTAACAAATCTACATCTCTGCCATCGCCTTGTATTACCAAACAATTTGGTAATGCATCAGCTATTTCAAAAGCTTTTTCTTTTCCTTTTTCTACTAGTTTTACATTAAAACTATGCTTGCATAAATCTCTTGCTGTTTTAGTACCAATTTTACTTCCTCCAAGAATCATTACATTTTTTATTTCAAATTTTACTTTTCCGGTTAATCTATAAATCTCATCTATTCCTAATTGAGTAGTTGTAAAGTAAACTTGATCACCTTCCTTAAATTGAGTATCACCTCGTGGTATTAATGTATATTGAGTTGCATAGCGTTGAATTGCTATTGGCATATATTCTAAATTTGGATATAATTCTGCAACTTCCTTAACCGTTTTACCAACAAAAGCAGCGGTGCGAGAAAGAATAAGTCCAATCATTAATAGCGCTCCATCTTCAAACTCAAACGTATCGTTAAATGCACTTTGATTTAATAAAAGTTCAATTTCTTTTGCTGCAAGAGATTCTGGAGAAATTAATTCATCAATTCCAATCTTTTCAAAACCAACTTCATCTTTGTTATGAATAAACTCTGTATTTGTAATTCTAGCAATCGTATGTTTAGCACCTAATTGCTTTGCTAATGCGCATACAGTAATGTTTGTAGTCTCGCTTGAAGTGACTCCAATTAACAAATCTGTGTTTTGAACATTGGCTTCTTTTAATACTGATATTGAAGTGGCGTTTCCACGCACAACTCTTATATCTAAATGAGAACTAGCGTACGATAAAGATTCTCTATTAATATCTATTAAAATAATATCTTGTGACTCGAAAGAAAGAAGTTTGGCTAAATGAAATCCTACCTCGCCAGCTCCAGCAATTATAATTTTCATAATAAATTGATGAACTAAAAGTAGTACAAATGTATATAAATAAAATAAAAATAACTGTTTGAAAATCACAAATCTATTTTCATGCAATCCTGCTAAACAAATAGTAAAAAATATGTAATTTCGCAGCCGTTATGTCCTTAGAAAAAAAAGTAACACCCTATAAAAATTCTACTCTTAATAAAAAAGAGCAAGTAGAAAAAATGTTCGATACTATTTCGGAGAATTATGACGGTCTTAATCGTGTAATTTCTTTTGGAACAGACATTAAATGGCGTAAAAAAGTTTTAGCAACCATTATAGAGCATCAGCCAGAAAGCATACTAGATATTGCTACAGGAACTGGTGATTTGGCTATTAAATTTGCAGAAAAAACTTCAGCAAGAAAAATAATTGGATTAGATTTATCTGAAGGAATGCTTTCAATAGCCAGAAAAAAAGTTGTTGATACAGCATTAAAAGACACTATTGAATTTATTAAAGGAGATTCAGAAGCCTTGCCTTTTAAGGATAATATGTTTGATGCCATAACGGTTTCATTTGGCATTAGAAATTTTGAAAACTTAGAAAAAGGTTTATCAGAAATACTAAGAGTTTTAAAACCTAATGGATTGTTTATAATTTTAGAAACTTCTGTTCCTACAAAATTTCCGTTTAAACAAGGGTTTCAATTTCATTCAAAAATAATACTACCTTTAATCGGAAAATTATTCTCAAAAGATAAATTTGCTTACAATTATTTAAGCGAAAGTGCCTCTGTTTTTCCTTATGGTGAAAAACTTAACAATATTTTACAAAAAATTGGGTTTATAAATGTGATTAATAAACCTCAAACTTTTGGCGTTGCAACAATTTATACCGCTACCAAATAATTATGAAAAAACTATTTTTTGTATTTATCTTATTACTGTTTGCTCAAGGTGCAAATGCACAGTTATTTAGTAAAGAAAAATTATTGAATTCCGAAAATAATGATATGAGAACTCTTTCTTGGGGATATTTTTTAGGTTTCAATAAGTACACTTACAATTTTGATTACAAAGAACAAACTCAAGGTGACAATACAGACGTTCTAGTAACTGGAGAAGCAGGCTTTAACGTTGGCCTTTTAGGTAATTTACGTATTAATAATTATCTTGATTTAAGAATAGAACCAGGCCTTAGTTTTACTTCACGAAATTTTTTATTTCCAGGTTTTGATGAAGAAAGCGATAATTTAAGAGAAGTAAAAGCAACCTACATACATATTCCTTTATTGTTAAAAGTGTCTACAAAAAGACTTAATAATATAAAGCCTTTTATTATAGGTGGTTTTTCAACATCATATAATTTAGCAAGTAACGAAGACCATCCTGAAGATAATGAAACTGGTCAATTTAGGTCTACAGAAGCAAACTACAATTATGAGTTAGGTTTTGGTATCGATTTTTATTTATATTATTTCAAATTTACACCTTCTATTCGTGGTGTTTTTGGAATGAATGATGAATTGGTTAGAGACAAAAACCCAAACAGTGCTTGGACTAGAAATATTGAAAAGATGTCTTCAAGAGGAGTTTTTATAAACTTTACGATACAGTAATTCTTTTAAATTCACTTAAAAGTATTGCAGTAGCGGTTGCTACATTTAAGCTTTCAGTTTCTTGATTAACACCAAATTGTGGGATTGTAATTTTATGGTTAGCTAGATCCATAATTTTAGTTGAAATACCATTTGCTTCATTTCCAACTACAATGATAGCTTTATCCGGTAAATTCTCTTTGTAAATATTTGACCCATCCATAGCCCCTACATAAACTGGAAATTTACTTTTTGAAAGAAATTCTTCAATAGCTGTATACATAATATTCACTCTAACAATAGAACCCATAGTGGCCTGAACAACTTTAGGATTAAAGCAATCAACTGTATTTAATGAACATATTATATTTTCAACATCAAACCAATCACATAACCTAATGATCGTTCCTAAATTACCGGGGTCTTGAATAGAATCTAACACTACTGTTATTCCACTTTCAACATACGTTTTATTAGTAGGGATTTTAAAAACTGCTAAAGAATTATTAGCGTTTTTTAAAGAACTAATTTTTGAAAGTTCTTTTTCTGAAATTACCTGAACGTTTTCGTTTTCAAACAATCCTTCTACAGTCGAATATAAAGAGTGCAATTGAAGTTTAGCAGTTATTAACTCTTTAATAACTTTTGGGCCCTCTGCAACAAATAATTCCAATTTATTTCGGTACTTTTTATGTTGTAAACTTGTTATTAATTTTATTTGACTATTGTTGACCAAAATCATGTATTTTTGACGTTATTAAATTTAGGAACTTGGCCCAAATTCTCACAAAAATATCATTATTTTTAGGATTAATTATATTAATTGTCTCTTGTGACACAACAAAGCGTGTTCCAAAGGGTTCATACCTTCTTACTAAGAACACAATTATTATTGACAGCACTGTTAATAATCAATTCAACGTTAAAAGTTTATTATTCCAACAACCCAATAAAAAAGTTCTTGGATTTCCATTAGGCCTTCAAGTTTATAATCTCGCAAATTTACACCCCGATTCTACTTTTCAAAAATGGGAACATAACAAGCCTAATAGGGAAAAAAGAATGAATAACATCTACTCAAAAAAACAAGTAGATAAGATAGCTTCTAATTATATAGGATTCAACAAATGGATTCAAAAAATAGGACAAGAACCTGCTATTATTGATGAAAAAATATTAAATAAAAACATCAAATACATCGACAACTATTATTCAAGTTTTGGTTGGTTCAATACAGAATCTAGTTACAAAATTGATACTATTAAAACCAAAAGAGCGTCAATTACTTATTATATAAAAAAAAACAAACCTTATTTAATTGGAACCTTAGATGAAGAATTAAGCTCCCCCATAGTAGATTCACTATTTCAAATAATTAAGAATCAATCATTAATTATAACAGAAAATCAATATTCAGTAAATGATTTTAACAATGAAAGAGATCGAATTTCTCAAAACTTCAGAAACTCTGGATTATTTTATTTTGACCAAAGTTATATAGAATTTGAAGCAGATTCTGTTAAAACTGATCATAAAGTAAATATTACTTACAAAATTTCAGATAGAAAAATAAGAAAAAATGACACTGTTAGCAAAGCACATTTTAAAGTCCATAGAATTAGTGAAGTTCATATTGTAACTGACTATGACTATACAAACAGAAATAAGACCATAACAGATTCTGTTTTTTTTAATGGGTATCATCTTTATAGTTATGAAAAACTTAAATATTTCCCTAAAGCAATTACCGATGCGATAGCCATTTCACCAGGAAAAATATTTAAAGATTCTGAACGAAGTTTAACCTACAAACAAATTAGTGATTTAAAAATATTTAAATACCCAAAGATATCCTATATAGAAGATCCTAAAGATTCTACAGGAACAGATCTTATCGCTACTATATTATTAACCTCTCGTAAAAAATATTTATTAGGAGTAGATGTTGATGCTTTTACCTCAACAATACAAGAGTTTGGCATAGGATTTAAAGCTTCTTATTCTATTAGAAATATTTTTAAAAGAGGAGAAATATTAGAAATTTCAGCGAAAGGCAGAGTCGGATCCTCTAAAGATGCTGGCAATAACAATAGTAAGTTTTTTAACAATTCAGACATTGGTGCTGATATGACGCTAATATTTCCAAGGATTATTTTTCCAATAAAAACAGAGCGATTTATTCCAAAATACATGTCTCCATCTACCTCTGCTACTGTTGGATTTACAGATCAAAACAATATTGGTTTAGACCGTCAAAACATCAGCTTTATTTATAATTATCGATGGAATCCAAAAGTTAAAATCACCAATAATTTAGATTTATTAAACATTCAGTTTGTGAGGAATCTTAATCCTGAAAATTATTATAATGTTTATACAAGCTCGTATAATATCTTAAATGATATTGCAGTAAGTTCTGGATATAATTTTGAAGACCCAGAAAATCAACAACTCATAATACCAGAAGAAACAAATTCTTTTATTAGACTTGCCTTAGGCGAAAATAATGAGTTAGGTTTAAGTACTAAAGATCAAAATGAAGTATTAAGTATTGTAGAAAGACAACAAAGGCTTTCTGAAAATAACTTAATATTTGCCATGAATTATACTTGGACAAGAGATACAAGAGAAAATATTGAAGATAATTCCTTTTACAGAGTACGTTGGAAAATTGAATCTGCAGGGTTAATAACTAATGAAATTGCTAAAGCATTTGGAGTAAAAAAAGACACATTAGGGAGTTATGTTATTAATAATGTGGCATTTTCACAGTATGTAAAAGCAGAAGCAGAATATATAAAACATTGGGATTTAAATTCCCAAAACATACTAGCTTTTAGAAGTTTTATGGGTATTGCCATTCCCTATGGCAATAGTACTAGTATTCCTTTTACCAGAAGTTATTTTGCAGGTGGAGGAAATGACAACAGAGGTTGGCAAGCCTATAATCTTGGGCCAGGAAGTAGTGGAGGTGTCTTAGATTTTAATGAAGCTAATTTTAAAATAACTTTAAATGGAGAATATCGTTTTAAACTAGTTGGAAATTTTTATGGTGCTTTATTTGTTGATGCTGGTAACATTTGGAATGTTTTAGACAATATTACTGACCCTAAAAGTACCTTTACTAGCCTAAAAGACATTGAAAATATTGCTGTTTCATCAGGCTTTGGTTTGCGTTATGATTTTGGTTTTTTTGTTTTTAGATTAGATATTGGTTTTAAAACATATGATCCCTTTTATCAAAAAGGAAAGAGATGGTTTACTGATTATAATTTCGGAAATGCAGTATATAATATTGGGATCAACTATCCATTTTAAATCATTAAATTTTATTATTTTAGCGATCTAAAACCACTACTATGAATCATACTATAAAGCCAGGTATTGCTAACGGAAAAGAGGTCCAAAAAATACATCAATTTGCTAAGGAAAAGGGATTTGCTATACCCGCAATAAACGTAATTGGATCAAATACTATCAATACTGTTTTAGAAACTGCTGCTGAATTAAACTCGCCTGTTATTATTCAATTTTCTAATGGTGGTGCTCATTTTAATGCTGGGAAAGGTCTTAGTAATGAAAATCAAAAAGCTGCTATTGCTGGAGGTATTGCTGGTGCAAAGCATGTACATGAGTTAGCCAAAGTTTATGGAGCCACCGTTATTATGCATACCGATCATTGTGCGAAAAAACTATTGCCTTGGATTGATGGGTTATTAGATGCTGGTGAAGAACACTTCAAGCAAACAGGATCTTCTCTTTATAGTTCACATATGATTGATCTTTCAGAAGAGTCTATTGAAGAAAATATTGAAATTTGCAAAAGATACTTGGAGAGAATGTCTAAAATAGGCATGACTCTTGAAATAGAATTAGGCATCACAGGAGGAGAAGAAGATGGCGTTGACAATAGTGGTGTAGATTCATCAAAACTTTATACCCAACCAGAAGAAGTCGCGTATGCATATGGAGAATTAATAAAAGTAAGCGATCAATTTACAATCGCTGCAGCTTTCGGTAATGTTCATGGAGTTTATAAACCGGGAAATGTTGAATTGACTCCAATCATATTAAAAAATTCACAAGAATTCGTTCAGAAGAAATATAACACTGGACACAATCCAATCGATTTTGTGTTTCATGGAGGAAGTGGTTCAACTGTAGAAGAAATTCGTGAAGCAATTGGTTATGGTGTTATAAAAATGAATATTGATACCGATTTACAATTTGCTTTTAGTGAAGGTATTCGTGATTATATGAATAACAATGTAGCATACTTAAGAACCCAAATAGGTAACCCAGATGGAGCTGATTTACCAAATAAAAAATACTACGATCCAAGAAAATGGCTCCGTGAAGGTGAAGTCACTTTCAAAAAAAGATTAATACAAGCTTTTGAAGACCTTAACAACGTAAATACCTTATAAATTCATTTTTTAGCATTTGTTAGTTGGTTTTTTATTTTTATTTAAATACATTTCCCAACATTTTATAAACAAATAGCAAGTTAAAAAATGTAAAACATTACAAACTATGAGTTGGTTTAAAAGAACAAAAAAAGGGATTCAAACTCCTACCGAACTAAAGAAAGATGTCCCAAAAGGACTTTGGTATAAGTCACCTACTGGAAAAATAGTAGACACAGAACAATTAGGGCAAAATTTTTATGTAAGTCCTGAAGATGGCTATCATGTAAGAATAGGAAGTAATGAGTATTTCGATATTTTATTTGACGGAAATTACAAAGAGTTAAATCCAAAGTTAACATCAAAAGATCCTTTAAAATTTACAGATACTAAAAAATATATAGATCGTTTAAAAGATGCTCAAAAAAAAACCAAGCTAGGTGATGCAGTTAGAACTGCAGTTGGAGAATCTATGGGAAAAGACATAGTAATAGCTTGTATGGATTTTAGTTTTATTGGTGGATCTATGGGTAGTGTTGTTGGAGAAAAAATTGCTAGAGCTGCTGGCTATGCAATCAACCAGAAACTACCTTTTATGATAATTTCAAAAAGTGGTGGAGCTAGGATGATGGAAGCAACATTATCATTAATGCAACTAGCTAAAACCTCTGCTAAACTTGCACAACTTGCTGAAGCAAAAATACCTTATATTTCTCTTTGTACAGATCCTACAACAGGAGGAACGACTGCATCTTTCGCTATGTTAGGTGACATTAATATTAGTGAACCAGGAGCATTAATAGCTTTTGCTGGACCTCGTGTAGTTAGAGATACAACTGGAAAAGAATTACCTGAAGGATTTCAAAGAGCAGAATTTTTACAAGAACACGGCTTTTTAGATTTCATTACTCATAGAAAAGATTTAAAATCCAAAGTAAATCTATATATCGATTTAATATTAAACCGTCCACTTAGAGAAAATATAGCATAAAGTTAGTTAGTTGTAATACAGTTTTTATTAACATTTATTGATCATTATAAAAAACTACCATAGAGTAACTTATGAATTTCAATAATAAAAAGAAATACTTTTTGTTTATTAAAATAAAGCAGTAATTCTATTAGGTTTATTATAGAAAAGCAATATCTTTGCGCCCTGATTATCATAGTGGTAATCTGTACATAAAAATCATTAAACTAATATTGGCATGTATTTATCACCTGAAGAAAAAGGAAAAATTTTCAAAAAACACGGTAAGTCTGAAAAAGACTCTGGTTCTGCTGAAGGACAAATCGCTTTATTCACCTACCGTATCGAGCATTTAACTCAACATCTAAGAAAAAATCACAAGGACTACAACACAGAACGTTCTTTGGTTATGTTAGTAGGTAAAAGACGATCTCTTTTAAATTATCTTATGAAAAAAGATATTATGAGATATCGTGCAATTGTTAAAGAATTGAATTTACGTAAGTAATAGTATTGGGAGCCTTGTGCTCCCTTTTTAATACTTGATTAAAGGTTTCTCCACATTAAAGGAGAAAGTGTAAAATAAAATCTTTATATTAAAATTTAAATTACCACTTATTAGGTATTTACGCAGAAAAGCTACCAGGAGGTTTTTCATTGGTCAACTACATACAACACAACAACTGTATTCGTAGATGCGAATATTGACCATTGTTAACTGCGCTAGACATTAAAGCGCACAATTAAAAATTATGATTCCAAAAGTATTTAGAGAGGTCATAGACCTTGGTGATGGAAGAGAAATTACTCTTGAAACCGGAAAATTAGCAAAACAAGCTCATGGGAGCGTTGTAGTGCAATCAGGAAAATGTATGTTATTATGTACTGTAGTTTCCAATTACGAACAAAAAGATCTTGGTTTTCTTCCATTAACAGTAGATTATAGAGAAAAATTTGCTGCTGCAGGTCGTTACCCTGGAGGTTTCTTTAAAAGAGAAGCAAGACCAAGTGACGGGGAAGTATTAACGATGCGTTTAGTGGATCGTGTATTACGTCCATTATTCCCAAAAGATTATACTGCAGAAACACAAGTGATGATTCAATTAATGTCTCATGATGATGATGTTATGCCAGATGCAATGGCAGGATTAGCTGCTTCTGCTGCTATTCAATTATCAGATTTCCCTTTTGAATGTGCTATCTCTGAAGCTAGAGTTGGTCGTGTAAATGGTGAATTTGTAATCAATCCAACACGTGCTCAATTAGCAGAATCTGATTTAGATATGATGATTGGTGCCTCTGCAGATTCAGTAATGATGGTAGAAGGTGAAATGCACGAAATTTCTGAAGAAGAAATGGCTGATGCCATTAAGTTTGCTCACGAAGCTATTAAAGTACAATGTGCTGCTCAAGTTAGATTAGCTGAAGCATTTGGAAAGAAAGAAGTTCGTGAATATGAAGGTGAAAGAGTAGAAGAAGATTTAGTGAAGAAAGTTCATGATATGGCTTACGATAAAGTGTATGCTATTGCAAAAGCTGGATCTGCTAAACATGAAAGAACTGCTGCATTTAAACAAATAAAAGAAGATATTAAAGCAAGCTTTTCTGAAGAAGAATTAGCAGATTACGGTGGTTTAGTTTCTGATTATTATCGCAAAGCTGAAAAAGCAGCGATTAGAGATTTAACCTTAAATGAAGGTTTGCGTTTAGATGGTCGTAAGACTGACGAGATTAGACCAATCTGGTGTGAAGTTGATTATTTACCATCGACTCACGGTTCTTCAATCTTTACTCGTGGAGAAACTCAAGCTTTAGCTACCGTAACTTTAGGAACATCTAGAGATGCAAACAAAATAGATATGCCATCTTACGAAGGTGAAGAAAATTTTTATTTACATTATAACTTCCCTCCTTTTTGTACTGGAGAAGCAAGACCTATCCGTGGAACATCTCGTAGAGAAGTTGGACACGGTAACTTAGCACAACGTGCTTTAAAAGGAATGATTCCTGCAGATTGTCCTTATACAGTAAGAATTGTATCTGAAGTATTGGAATCTAACGGTTCGTCTTCTATGGCAACAGTTTGTTCAGGTACCATGGCATTGATGGATGCTGGTGTGCAAATGATAAAACCAGTTTCTGGTATTGCAATGGGATTAATTTCTGATGCAGAATCTGGAAACTATGCTGTATTATCTGATATTTTAGGTGACGAAGATCACTTAGGAGATATGGATTTTAAAGTAACGGGTACTGCAGACGGTATCACAGCTTGCCAAATGGATATTAAAGTAAAAGGATTATCATATGAGATTTTAGTGAATGCACTAAAACAAGCTCGCAATGGTCGTTTACATATCTTAGAAAAATTGACTGATACCATTGCTGTACCAAATACAGATGTTAAAGATCATGCTCCTACTATGGTAACAAGACGTGTTCCTAACGAATTTATTGGAGCCTTAATTGGACCTGGCGGAAAAGTAATTCAGGAAATGCAAAAGGAAACTGAGACTACGATCGTTATTAACGAAGATCCAGTAACTGAAGAAGGTATTGTTGAAATATTAGGTGTTGGAAGAGAAGGTATTGATGCTGTTATGGCAAAAATAGATTCTATCTTATTTAAGCCAGTAGTTGATAGTGTTTACGAAGTAAAAGTTATTAAGATGTTAGACTTTGGTGCAGTTGTTGAATATTTGGATGCACCAGGAAATGAAGTATTATTACACGTTTCTGAATTAGCTTGGGAACGCACTGAAAATGTTTCTGATGTAGTTAATATGGGAGATGTTTTTGATGTAAAATACTTCGGTATAGACAAACGTACTCGTAAAGAAAAAGTATCTCGTAAAGCTATTTTACCAAAACCAGAAGGATTTGTTGAACGTCCACCACGTGAACGTAATGACAGAAATGACCGAGGAAGAGATAACCGAGGAAGAGATAACCGAGGAAGAGACAATAGACGATAATTTATTTATTAAACACATTAAAACCTTCAATTTGAGAAATTATTTTGGAGGTTTTTTTATTCATTTTAAAATAGTTTAATAAAAATTACAACCTTTTGTAACTTTTTGCATCTCTATTACGTATAACACAATAAGCAAGAAAAATACTTAATTTAAATAGACTAGATGAGACAACTTAAAATTACCAAGCAGGTTACCAACCGTGAAACTGCATCCTTAGATAAATATCTACAAGAAATTGGAAAAGTTGACTTAATTACCGCAGACGAAGAAGTTGAATTAGCACAACGTATTAAAGCAGGAGATCAAATTGCTTTAGAAAAATTGACAAAAGCTAATTTACGTTTTGTTGTATCGGTAGCTAAGCAATACCAAAACCAAGG
>ERZ887851.1772-NODE-1772-length-18051-cov-17.018282_pt1 | contig 18051 bp, 11 predicted proteins | sample MGYA00521100_ERZ887851 | MGnify/ENA primary metagenome ERZ887851 (study PRJEB32303, sample SAMEA104408602) | aquatic metagenome | biome: Brackish water; feature: Pelagic; material: water | place: Baltic Sea | collected 2014-06-06T16:11:00 | depth 11,444 m ...
GATTTAAATTGTTTTTTATTACCTTTGAGACAGACTTTCCAGGTCTTCGAGACCTGGAAAGTCTTAGACCTGCGAAGTCTCAAAGACTTAGCTGGTCTATCCTTGGTAAGTATGGGTAGAATGTTTACATTTGAGCGAAATTAATTCGCAATGGAAAAGATTTCAGACAAATTCGCATTACAAGGACTCACCTTTGACGATGTATTGTTAATCCCCGCCCAATCAGACGTTTTACCAAGAGATGTCAACATTCAAACGAAGTTGACTCGAGACATCACTATCAATTTACCTTTAATTTCCGCTGCAATGGATACCGTAACCGAATCGGCTATGGCAATTGCGATGGCTAGGGAAGGTGGAATGGGAATGCTTCATAAAAATATGAGCATCGAATCACAAGCCAAACAAGTTCGAAAAGTTAAGCGTTCGGAAAGCGGATTGATTGTTGACCCAATTACCTTGAGACCAGATGCTACCATTGGCGAGGCTCAAGCGCTCATGAGAGAAAATAAAATTGGGGGAATTCCAATTATCAATGGAGATGATTTACTTATTGGGATTTTGACTAATCGTGACTTGCGTTTCGAAACCAGGCTAAATGTCAAAGTGAGTGAAATCATGACCATAGACAACTTGATTACGGCTCCTGAAGGAACAGACTTAGTTGATGCCGAAGAAATTCTTAAAAAATATAAAATTGAAAAATTACCAGTGGTTAGTCGCGATGGAAAAATCGTTGGCTTAATTACTTACAAAGATATATTACGCGTTCAAAATTACCCCAATGCTTGTAAAGATAGCTTTGGTCGTTTAATGGTTGGTGCTGCTGTAGGTGTTACAGGCGACATGTTTGAGCGAATTGAAGCCCTACTTGACGTTGGAGTAGATGTTATAACCATCGATACCGCTCACGGTCATTCAGCTGGTGTCTTAAACGCCGTTAAGCAAGCAAAGAAAGAATTCAAACATCTTCAAATGATTGCTGGGAACATTGCCACTAAAGAAGGTGCTGAAGCCTTGATTCAAGCAGGTGTTGATGCCGTGAAAGTTGGTGTTGGTCCTGGTTCTATTTGTACCACAAGAATTGTTGCTGGTGTAGGCGTTCCTCAACTAACTGCCATTCACCAAGCATCATTGGCCTGTGCTAAAGCAGGTGTTCCAGTTATAGCAGATGGAGGAATTAGATATACAGGTGACATCGTTAAAGCCCTTGCAGGTGGCGCAGATGTAGTAATGGCAGGTTCAGTATTTGCCGGTACAGATGAAAGCCCAGGTGAAATGATTATCTATGAAGGACGAAAATTCAAATCCTATCGTGGAATGGGTAGCGTTGAAGCCATGAAACAAGGTTCAAAAGATCGTTACTTCCAAGATGTTGAAGATGATATTAAAAAATTGGTTCCAGAAGGAATCGTAGGACGGGTGCCTTACAAAGGAAACTTAACTGAGGTAATGCATCAATTCATAGGTGGATTACGAGCTGGAATGGGATATTGCGGTGCAGGAACTATTGAAGCCTTAAAGCAAGCTAAGTTTACCGTTATTACTTCTGCAGGTGTTCGAGAAAGTCACCCTCATGATGTTACTATCACAAAGGAATCACCAAATTATAGCAGATAATAATCTGTTTCTCTAAATAGCTATCTTTACACTATGAATCCATTCGAACAGGCCGAAAAAATGCTTCAAGACATTCAAGAAGCAACGCTTAACTCAATAGAAGAAGCTGAGCAGTTTAGAATAAAATATATTGGAAGTAAAGGTTTATTAAAAGACCTTTTCGCAGCCATGAAGGATATCCCTAATGAGCGTAAGAAAGATTTTGGTCAGCTAGTAAATCAAATCAAACAAAGTGCTGAAGCTAAAATTAATGAAGCCAAACAAGCCAATACCGGATCTAAAAAATCAAAGTCTTCAGGAGAGGATTTAACGGCACCAGGTATTCCATATGAAGTTGGAACTAGACATCCATTGAGCATCGTGAAGAATGAAATGATTGAGATCTTCAAACGCTTAGGTTTTGTGGTAGAAGATGGACCTGAAATTGAAGATGACTGGCACAACTTTACTGCTTTAAATTTACCAGAGAACCACCCTGCTAGAGACATGCAGGATACTTTCTATATTGACTACAACGCCAATAAATTATTGCGTACACATACTTCATCTGCTCAAATTAGAGTGATGGAAAAACAAAAGCCACCTATCCGTATTATTACACCGGGTAGAGTGTATAGAAATGAAACTATTTCAGCAAGAGCGCATTGCACCTTTCATCAAGTGGAAGGTTTATATATTGACAAAGACGTAAGTTTTGCCGACTTAAAACAAACGCTTTACTACTTTGCCAAAGAAATGTTTGGTAGTGACAACATTCGCATGCGTCCTTCATACTTCCCTTTTACAGAGCCAAGTGCAGAGATTGATGTATCATGCTTCATTTGTGACGCTAAAGGATGTGCCGTTTGTAAGCATAGTGGATGGGTGGAAATTGGTGGTTGCGGAATGGTTGATCCGGCAGTTTTAACAAACGCTGGAATAGACACAGAAGAGTACTCAGGTTTTGCTTTTGGAATGGGTATTGAGCGAGTTACCATGCTGAAGTATGGAATCAATGACATTCGATTATTCTTCGAAAATGACAAACGCTTCTTGGAACAGTTTAGTTAGATAAAACAAGTTTATTAGCAATTAAAATAAGAAAGGTATAGTTGAATACCTAAGGTGTTTGAAAAGTAAAATAAAGGCTAATTGATGTATCTTGTGAACGCTTCAAAATGAGAATCATGCAGGAGAATAAAACGCTAAATTACATTAAGGATACATTAGAAAATATGCCAAGTGATTGGTTGAATCTAACCACGCATCGCTTAGATATATTTAATGAAAAGTTGGCTAAAAGTCAATTCTTAGATCAGTTCGAAAATCTGTTTGAGAACAACAATGCTGAGTCTTCCGCTTTAAGCAAATTACCAACGGCATACGATTACATTCGTTTAGGTCACCCTTTATCCTGCATACTCGAGTGGCTAATTGCCAAAGAAAATAAACTTCAAGCAAAAAATGTAATTAGTTTTTCCTCCAGAACGATTCCAATCCTAGCGATCCTAAGAAAGAATCTGTTCGAAAACAAAAACACCCGCATTTTGTATACCGGGGACTTAGCAAAATACTTTGATGCGGAGACCCTACGACATATTTATGGGTATACATTCGATTTAAAGCGTGTAGAAAATCTAGAGGACCTACTTAGCCCTAATAATTATCAAGGAAGCACCATTTTTGTTTCTCAGCATGAGGATATTCAAATCGTGGATTTAAAACTAATCCAAATGGCTCCAGGGGTGGACTTTTTTATCCATACTTATGAGCAACTTGGTAGTGTTTTATTAGTGAATGGAGAACAAAACGAAAGTTACATCTCCGAAATCCAGCATGTCAGAAGAAGAGAAACCATCGCCATGACTCCAGATAATTGTTTGAGAGCTCTGCGGTCATTGAGTACACAATCGTCTATGGATTCTTTTCAAGGTCATATAGAAGCCAACAAAACATCCGTATCAGATTCAATTGTTAGTGTTACGGGTTCGCATACAAAGCCTTTATTAGCTTCATGCGGACTATCCATTCAATATGCAATTATGATGGGGCTTATTCATGATGCCCTAGAAAACCATAAAGGAAAGGCCATCAAATTTGTGGTTCCTCCCAATTGCTATGGTGGAACAAATGACCAAGCCAGAAGAGTAGCGGCTTGTATTGATAATGTCGAAGTTGTGGATTTGCCAGTTGATGGAGAACACGATATGGTGTATAGCATTAACCTTGTTTTAGATCAAATTGCCAAGGAAGACGCTATTCCATTCATTATCGCTGAAATTCCAACAAACCCAAGAGTGGAGGTGCCAGAGCTTCTACAATTAAAAGAAGCGCTAAGCACTGTCCGTAAAACTCCAAGTGGAGCAATTGCTGTTGATCCAGTTTTCATATTAGATCAAACTTTCTGTCCTAATGTCCATTTTTTAGGCGAAGGTGAAATTCTCTCAACGGTTCGAACCATCTCTTACGTAAGTGGTTCAAAATTTCCAAGTGGTGGACTTTGCACAGCTGGTTATTGCGTGGGAAATAAATTGACTCAAGCTTTAATGGAAAAGATAGAAACTCATCTAAGACTTTGTGACAATGAAGCGACTAATCTACAAGTTGAAATCTTAGCCAAACAAATGCCTTCCATGAATCAACGGATTCAAAAGGCTTATCAAAATACGCGTGAGTTTGTCAACTTCATTAAGCAAACCTTACCTGCTGCAAAAATCAATTTTGTTTCTGAAGAGCTAGCCACTAAGGGTTTCACTCCATCTGTGTTTTCATTAGACCTTCCCACCAAAGGGAATACCCATGAAGAAAGAGAAGCTCACAAAAGAAGCCTAAATCATCAGTTAATTCAATTAATGATTTCAGAGATTCCTAATGAAAGCAAGTTCTGCGTAAGCTATGGGCAATTGAAAGGATGCTATTGGACCATACCGGCCACATCTACTCAAGGGACAACTAAAGAAGGGGATAAAGATTACATCGTTCGGGTGTCACTTTCACCTAAAATGGATCTAGAACATCACAAAGAAGTCTTTCTAAAATTTACTAAAGCGCTCCCTTTATAATATCTTCTACGCACTCTGGATTTAACAAGGTTGAAGTATCACCAAGTTGGTCGGTTTCCTTGCAGGCTATCTTGCGCAAAATTCTACGCATAATTTTACCTGATCTAGTTTTAGGAAGGCCGTTCGTAAACTGAATTTTATCCAGCTTAGCTATCGGTCCAATGTGTTCGGTGATGACTTGATTAATTTCCTTTCTCAGCTTATCATAGTCTCTATTTTTACCTACTTCTTTCAAGCTTACATAAGCATACAATGCACTTCCTTTTACCTCATGCGGAAAACCCACTATAGCAGACTCAGCTACTGCAGGATGTTCATTAATGGCATCTTCTATTGGCGCAGTTCCTAAATTATGACCAGAAACAATAATAACATCATCTACTCTTCCTGTAATTCGGTAATATCCGAGCTCGTTTCTTAAGGCACCATCTCCAGTGAAGTACATATTGTCAAAAGCAGTGAAATAAGTTTCTTTATAGCGTTGATGATTGCCCCAAATGGTTCGTGCGATACCTGGCCATGGAAACTTGATACACAACTTTCCATCCACCTGGTTGCCTGTAATTTCATTTCCTTCATCATCCATCAAAGCAGGTTGAATACCCGGCATAGGAAGTGTGGCGTAAGTAGGTAAGGTTGGGGTTACATAAGGGATTGGACAAATCATTATTCCACCCGTTTCTGTTTGCCACCAAGAATCAATAATTGGGGTGTTCTTTTTACCGACATTGTTATTATACCAATGCCATGCCTCTTCATTAATAGGCTCACCTACAGAACCCAACACTTTAAGTGAGCTTAAGTCGTACTTTTCTACAAAATCTAGTTTCTCTTTTGCCAAGGCTCGAATGGCTGTTGGCGCAGTATAAAACTGATTCACTTTATGCTTTTCTACAATCTCCCAAAAGCGACCAAAATCTGGGTAGCTAGGCACTCCTTCAAACATCAAGGTTGTAGCACCATTGGCCAAGGGTCCATAAACAATATAAGAGTGACCCGTTATCCAACCGATATCAGCGGTGCACCAATAGACATCTTCTTCCTTATATTGGAAGGCATTCTTAAAAGTATAAGCGGTGTAAACCATGTATCCTCCAGTAGTGTGGACCATTCCCTTTGGCATTCCAGTAGAGCCGGAAGTGTAAAGAATAAACAATGGATCCTCTGCGTCCATAATTTCAGCAGGACATTCATTAGTAACTGTTGCCAATAAATCTTTCAAGTAAAAATCGCGACCTTCCTTCATTGGACAGCCACTATCAATTCGATTAACTACTAAAACGCTAGAGATACAATCGCAAGATTCTAAAGCTTCATCTACAATTCCTTTTAAATCGATCGTTTTAGCCCCTCTGAAGGAGCCATCCGACGTTATTACCATTTTGCACTCACTATCATTGATACGGGTAGAAAGTGCCTTAGAAGAGAAGCCAGCGAACACTACGGAGTGAATAGCCCCTATTCTAGCACAAGCTAAAGTAGCAATTGCTAACTCTGGAATCATGGGTAAGTATATACACACTCTATCACCTTTAGTTATTCCCTTTGCTTTAAGCACATTTGCCATGGCATTTACTCTAGCGGAAAGTTCCTTATACGTAATGTGTTGAGCAGGTTCATTGGGGTCATTTGGCTCAAAGAGAATTGCAGTCTTATCCCCTCTAGTTAATAAGTGTCGATCAATACAATTTTCTGTGATGTTCAATTGAGCGCCTTCGAACCATTTAAACTCAGGCTTTTGAAAGTCCGAACTTAAAACCTTGTCCCATTTCTTTCGCCAAACAAAATTCTCTTCTGCAATTTCTTCCCAAAATACTGCTGGGTGTCTTACCGACTTTCTATAAACTTGGAAATATTCTTCTAGATGCTTGATGTGGTAGTTACTCATTGTATTTGAAATGATTTTACCCGAAGTTAGGGGCTATAAACGAGAATCGCAAGCTTATGAAAACAAACTCCATTTAATCGTAATTGTCAAATAAATGTATTTCAATGGACTACTATTTACTTTTCAAAATCTATTCTTTAACTTTTTCCTTGATGAAAAAGTTACAAAAAATAAAGGCTATAAATCAAATTCAATCCTGCCCTTTATTATACCTAAGTGCGGCCGAGTAAGCTTTAAACAAGTTTTCAGCTTCTCGGTCTTACTAAGGTCTAATTTTGCTCAGGCTCAAATTTTATTGAAGGCCGATCCTTTAAGAAAACAATACGGGATACTAAACTGAATTTATAACTATTCTCAATAATCGAAGAACATCTTTCATTACTACATAAAAAAGGGCTTCACTATGTGAAGCCCTTTTTTATATATTCTATTTCTAGATTACTCTAGAACTTAGATACTTTCAATGTAGTAACTGTTCCTTCTTTACTTGTAACTTCTACGAAGTACATTCCAGCAGGATAGTTCTCTAATGAGATCTTGAACATTTGACCGTCCACATTCTCGTTAGCTTGCATTACTCTGCCATCTACAGTGTACACTGTCACGATTGTTTCGCTCATTACTGAACCAAAGTCAATTATAACTGCATTCTCTGTTGGATTAGGGTAAAGATTCATTAATGAAGCATCACCGAATGCTCTAATGCTCAATCCTGTAAGATTAATACATCCTGACATTTGAGTACATCCGTTATCAGTAATTTCAACTGCGTAGTTACCATTAGCCGTAGCTGTGTATGACTGCGCTGTTGCTCCAGCAATAGGTGCATTTCCATTGTCACAATCAACCCACTGATAAAGCACGCCTACTGCATTTGCAGTCATTGTAGCTACCGTTGTGTTAACTGATGTATCAACAATAGTTACATCTAAGTCTAAAGTAATAACTGAATCACAACCATTAGCCGCTTGACCAACAAGTATATAATCAACTACTGTATCATTTACATAAGTATTGCCATCGATCCAAGCATAAGCACCACAAACTGTAGCCGCTGTATCTAAAGTACCATCAGGTAAATAAGTCAATGTCATTGAATCAGTAGCTTCACAACCAACTGAATCAGTAACAACAACTGAGTAAGTACCATCTGCAGAAACATCAAGCGTTTGTGCAGTATCTGTTGTTGACCATAAGTAATCAACTGGTGTTAAAGCTCCAGCATCAAGAGTAACAGCATCTGTTCCACAAATATCTTGGTCACCACCTAAACTAACCGTTGGAGGCGTATTAATAACAACCCCAATTGTATCTACAGCTTCACAACCTACACTATCAGAAACTAACACATCGTAAGTTCCACTAGCAGTAACTGTACTCACTTGAGTAGTATCACTGTTAGACCAAGCATAGAAGTCAGCATTTGAACCAGCATCTAAATCTAAAGAAGTACCACATAATACCGTGTCATTTCCTAAATCAACTGAAACACCTGGAGTTGTTGCTACAGAAACCGCAGTTCTGATATCAGAACAAGCCGTTGCACCGTAATAAACCGTTCCATTAAAGTTACGTACTGTAAACGTAGTTGCTCCAAATCCACCAACAGCTTTTCCAGATCCTTCTAAAATCTCCAAATCTGCATTTGCAGCCCACACATTTCCAACAGATACACCATTAGTATATATATTATTTGTACCTGACGTTACAGATACAAAAAACGCATAAGTCTGTCCAGCTGGAACAACAACATCCATAGCAATTGGAATCTGTGTTGAAACTCCTGCACCTGCAGTAGGAACACCTATAGCAGTACCCGCGGAAGTCCACCCTGTAGCATTATTATCAAAACCTACATAAGAACCTGGTCTGTACCAAATTTCAAAATCAGAAGTGCCAGTTTCCATGTTCATACCAAAGCCTGTTACATTAATCGTACTCAAACCTACAATGTCAAATAAATTTCCACCAAAACCATTACCTCCAGGGAATCCTGTAGATAACGAATCTGAATCATTAGCGTATCCTAAGTAGTACGTATCCTGAGCTACAACAGATGGAACTAAGAAGTCATTACCTGAACCAACTGGAATTGTATCTAATGGATCATTACTTGCATACCAGAAATAACCAGCACCAGGGTAAGGTACCGCATTAATAATTGCTGAATCTAAACCACAGGACACTGCATTCATTCCTTGAGGAACAAACGGAGTGAAACTAACTGTAACAGCAGGTAAAGTATCACTACTCAAGTCTTCATCACCAACTAAGCTTACAAAACCGTCAACTGCAAACGTTCCACCTTCATAAGTGTTAATTGTTCCTACTACTACTGTATCAAAAGCACCGAATGCCAATGAACCTGTATAAGTAGCATTCAACGTTCCTGAACTTGGACCCGCATAATTCACAGTAACTGGTAAACTTGTAATATCAGTTAAACCTAAGTTTCGAATTACAACTCTAAGCACTGTATTACTATCTCCACAAACAGTAGCTGGTGCTGTGAAACCAACAGCGACAGCATCAAGAAGTTTAGGTGTAAACTCATCAGCACCCATATCAACGATAGGACCTTCTGGACGAACATCCCCGTCAACATCTACTAGGATACCAACCGTCATGTCACCAACATCATTAGCAACAGGACCTAATACGTGTGCATCTACTAAACCATTAACAAATATTGGGTCACCTTCTACAGAATTTGCATTCGCGAAAGCTTGACCAGCTTGCCATGCAGTTAAATCCAAATAAACAGGACCTGCATCAACCAAGTTTGGTCCATTAGAATAGTAATTGTTATAATCAAATACACCCATAACAGCAGTTAATGCATCAGCAGAGTAATAAGCAAAACCTCCATCACCGTAGAAAATATTATTTCTAACATCTAAATCAACAATATCGTTTGTGTAAAACGCACCATTGAACGTTCCTGTTATTGAAGCTGCAATTGTATTATGAAATACATCTGTTTCATTCACATCATCGAAATAAAGCGCACGATCTGAAGTACTTGTTACCATGTTATTGTTCACTTGACCACGACTAGTTGGTACAGCGTCAAAATTTCCATCAGCAACATAAATTCCATAATCAGGAACTTCTAATGCTAAATTCTCAGAAATATTAAACATCATAATATCAAAACAGTAAATAGCATCTGCATTACCATTTCTTAAGCCAGAAATTGTATTACCAACGATAGTCAATGAATCTTGATCATCTACATAAATTCCATAATCTTCTTGATTCATTAAAACATTATTGATAGCACTGTTTCCAACATTTCTGTTTGCAGTTGCTCCTTCAAAGTGAATACCGTATTCTCCACCAGTAATAGTGCAATTTGAAACTGTCGTCCAATATGCATTGTCACCTTCAGCATTATCATCTAAAATATCATCTGAAGAACTCACCCCAACTACATCATTCAAAAAAGTTGTTGTATCATCCATTGTAATTATACATGAATCAATAGTATTGAAACTTGCAAAATTTGTCAAATGCACACCATATACATCGTTAGTCCCAGTAACTTCAAGAGTTAAGTTTTTAACTGTTGTATAATTGGTTCCATCTAAAGATACAGCAGATAATAAATCAGTTGCAAGAGTAGTCGTTGCAGCACTTCCACCATTAATCGTTAAGGTAATGGTATCAGCAGTACCCGGAACGCTTTCTAAAACTAAACGTTCTGCATAAAAACCTGGGTTAATGTTAATCACTGTATGTGAATCAATTCCACAAGTACTTAACACAAAGCTTAAAGAAGCCATATCTGGAAAATCAGCCCCTACACCACCTGCTGTGTAAACACCTCTTAAGGCACCACAACCTGTAATTTCTGTTGTATCATTTGCATTTTGGATATCAGCAACTCCGTTTGGCATTACCGTCCAAGCTTTAACTGTGAAAACACCACCACCTGTTACAGTTGTAGAACCGATGATAATTCCAGTTCTAGTATCACCAGGAAGTAAACTATCTGTGTGTGCATAAGGCGTTTGAGCAATTCCATCTAATTCCCATTCAATAGTAGCAGCATCTAAAGTGTCTGCACCAAAGTTTGAAACCGATACGATTACATCATTCAATCCTACTGTTGCAGGACTAATTGGATTTTCAACTGCAGAAACACCAGCATCATCTTGTAAAGGTGTAAATTCATCAGCACCTATATCTACATTTGCACCAGCTGGACGAGCATCACCATCAATATCAACAAGCACACCCGCAGTGTTGTCCCCTAAATTATTATCAGCAGGAGCAAATAAGTGAAGGTCACTTAAACCACCTAAGAATAAAGGTTGCATTTCTAATGAATTCATGTTAAGCGTCACTTGAGCTGTTTGCCAAGACACCAAATCAGCATGAACTGTTGGACCTGCATCGATAAGATTTGGACCTGTAGTATAATAGATATTATAATCAACAGTATTAGCACCAACTGAAATTAAATCATCTAAGGAATACAAGGCAAATGCACCGTCACAATAGAAAATGTTATTTCTCATATCAACATCAAGAAGATCATTAACATACATTGCACCATTAGTACCTGAAATACCAGAGCTAGCAACGGTGTTATGGAAAACATCAGCTTCGTGTACATCGTTTAAGTACATAGCACGATCACCCGTACTTGTAACCATATTGTTTATTATTTTAGCTCTGCCTACTGGAGTTGCCGCAGCATTTCCATCATCAATCCAAATTCCATAATCAGGAGCATCCACTACTAGATTACCTGAAACTTCAAACATTTCTAAATCAAATACGTAAATACCGTCCGCATTAATATTTCTTAAGCCTGTAATTGTATTACCAATAACTGAGAGTGAGTCTTGATCATCACAATAGATACCGTAATCTTCATTATTAATCAAGGTGTTATTGATAAAGATATTACCCACATTTATAGTCGCAAATGCTCCTTCAAAGTGAATACCGTATTCTCCACCAGTAATAGTACAATTTGAAACCGTAGTATGGTTTGCGTTATCACCTTCACCAAAATCATTTAGAATATCACTTGAAGCACTTACTCCAATTACATCATTCAAATTCGTTGTTGAATCATTTAGATTAATTATACAAAAATCAATAGTATTGAAATTTGCAGCATTTGTCAAGTGCACACCATAAGCATCTGTTGCTGCAGAAGATTCAAGAGTTAAATTTTTAATAGTTGTATAAGTTGTTCCATCTATAATTACTGCCGCTAATGAATTAGTTGAAAGAGTAGTTGTTGCCGCATTTCCACCATCAATAGTTAAAGTTGCTGTATCAGCAGTACCTGGCACTGTTGTTAAGACCAATCGCTCTGAATAAAATCCCGGATTAACATTAATTACTGTATGAGAATCAATTCCACAAGTACTTAACACAAAGCTTAAAGAAGCCATATCTGGAAAATCAGCACCTACACCACCGGCAGTATACGATCCTCTTAATGCTCCACCACAACCTGTTAGTCTAGCAGTATCATTTGCCATAGCAGAATCAATAATTCCGTTAGGTAAACTTGTCCAAGCTGTAATATTAAAAATTCCTGTAACAAAATTTGCCGTACCTATTACTACTCCACCTTCCGATGAATTTGTAGGTAAACCTGCACCAGGTCCAGTATAGGCAAATGGTGTTTGTAACACGCCGTTAAAATCCCAATTTACAGTTGCACTTGTTAAATTGTTTGCACCGAAATTATTTACTGAAACAGCTACATTGTTAACTCCACCAGGAGCAGGACTTGTTGGTCCATCAATGGATGTTATTCCAGCATCATTAGCCAATATTGAAAAGATATTAAAATCATCAATTGCCATATCTGAATAAAAATCAGTCCCTGTAATCCCTTTAATTTGGATTTGGAAAGTATCTCCAATGTAACTAGCTAAGTCAAAAGAACTTTGTAGCCAAATATCTCCAGATTCACCAACTAAAGTATCTAAACCCATCCAAGCGCCAGGCACGCCAGCATTCACATCTCTAATATTCACTTGCATGTCACCCATGCTTGCACCAAAACGGTGATAAGCATACTCAAAATATAAATTAGGCTCAATTCCTGTAGTGTAAATCAAGTCTGACTCTAAATCAGCTTCTTGACCTACCGTATTACAAGGATTCGATGTTTCTAAGTACAAATATTTACCTCCACTAGTTCCCGGATTAAAATCCGCGCCACCATTAGCCGTTGGTCCAGTAGGAGAAGAACCAGTCCCTCCGTTATCAATTACCCAGTCCAAATTATCCGTAGTACTGTTTGTCCAATTAATCGTAGTAAACACTTGCTGATTACCACAGCTTGTGCCTCCAGTAGCCTCTGTTTCCAGATTCTCGCTATACGGAAGGGTTATTTGCGCTTGAGCAAGACTCCAGCCAAATACCATTAAAAGTAATAAAGTAAGTTTTTGTTTCATCATAATATGTTTGATTTATAATTGACAAATGTAGCGAATTGAAGTCTATTTTTAAAATTAAAGTAAAAATCATATTCAAACCCTCTATAATTAGTAAATTTATACAATACTTAATAATTTAATTGTTAAGGTGTCCCCTATAATTCAAAGGGGCTTATTCGTTTAAAATAAATTATAAAATACTAAATGGTATTGCCTCAGATGCATTTATTAAAATGTCGTGTAAAACATCATTTGAAAACCTTGTACCTTTGTTAAATGAAGCTCAAACAAAGCTATAAAATCATTGTCGCTACAGGCATGAATAATGAAATAGGTGCTAAAGGAGATTTACTTTGGCGCTTACCTAACGATATGAAGTGGTTCAAAGCAAACACCTTAGGTGCCGATGTGCTTATGGGGAGAAAAACTTACGAGAGTTTTCCTGAAAAATATCGCCCGCTCCCTAAACGAACGAACATTGTCATTACTAGAAATGAATCCTATACCTTACCCGAAGGGGCTTTTGCAGTGCATAGCCTTGAAGATGCTTTTGCCTTTGCAGAAAAATGTTCGGATACTGAAAAGTATATTATTGGTGGTGGAAAGATCTATGAACTAGCCCTTCCTTACTGCAATGAAATAGTGCTAACTAAGGTTCATGCTAGCTTTAGTGATGCGGATACCTTTTTCCCTGCATTAGATATGAATGAATGGACAGAGGTTTGGGCAGAACATCATGCAGCGGATGAAAAACATGCTTATGATTATTCATTTATTAGATTGACAAGAAATAAATGAAGCTCTGGGACGCAATTATAGTTGGAGGCGGAGCTGCAGGTTTCTTTACAGCAATCAACCTCAAAGAAAGATATCCTAATAAAGATGTACTCATCATAGAAAAAGACAAAGACCTTTTAAAGAAGGTGAAAATCTCCGGTGGTGGTAGATGTAATGTTACGCACGCCTGTTTTGAACCTAAAGAACTTGCCAAATTTTACCCAAGAGGAAGTAAAGAGTTACTAGGACCTTTCCATCAATTTTGTACAGGAGACATGATGGGATGGTTAGATGACCGAGGTATTCCCACAAAGATTGAAGATGATAATCGGGTCTTTCCTGCTAGCAATAGTTCACAAAGCATCATCGATTGTTTTATGAATGAGTCGAAGCGCTTGGGAATTAAAATCAATATACGCACTCGCCTAGACCAAATAGTAAAAGAAGAGAACTGGAAGTTGCATTGTGGAGAGGATATTTACTTTGCCAAAAACTTAATTTTCACTTCTGGAAGTAACCCTAAACTTTGGCAAGTTTTAGCAAGGGATTTAGGTCATAATATAATAGCTCCCGTTCCTTCCTTGTTTACTTTCAATACGAAGGATTCAAGGATTCAAGACTTGATGGGAATATCTGCACCCCTTGCTCAAGTTAAAGTACGAGGAGCAAACCTAGAAAGCCAAGGACCATTATTAATAACCCATTGGGGATTAAGTGGACCAGCTGTTTTGAAATTATCTGCTTGGGGTGCATTGGCCTTGCATCAATTAAAATATAGATTTACTATTGAGGTGAATTGGTTAGGCTTCGTAAATGTGGAAGAATGCAAAGAGGCCTTGCAAGCCTATAAAAAAGAAAATGGTAGAAAGAGCGTTGTTAAGAATAGCACCTACCCTATTCCTAAAAGACTTTGGGAAAGCTTCGTGCTAGATGCAGTAAATAATAAAGATAAGAATTGGGGAGATCTCAATAAACAAGAAATGAGCAAGTTGGCAGAGAATCTTGTGCAATGTGCTATTGAAGTGAATGGCAAAAGCACCTTTAAAGATGAGTTTGTGACCGCAGGAGGAATAGAGTTATCGGAGATAAACTTTAAATCTTTTAGTAGCAAGCTTCACGACAATCTTTACTTCGCTGGCGAAGTCATTAATATAGATGCCATTACGGGAGGGTTTAATTTCCAAGCCGCCTGGACCGGTGCCTGGATAATTGCTCAAAGTATTGAATAAAACACCATTCTAATCGATTAAAAGAAAACCCTCATCTTTGAACTGTGAAAAACGATGATGTCCAAGGAATCCAATCTTAAAAATTCAATTATACTAAGCTTCTTAATATGCATGGGCTTAGCCTTTAAGCTTTGGTATGGACCAGACCGTGCTATTCCTGAAGTTCCATTAATTGATTCTAGTATCGTATCGAGTAATTTTTACCAAATTGCGCTGATAGGTATTCTGATCGCCTCACTCTTCGCCTCTCTTTTTGAAAAGTTCTATCGGTACACTATTATCCTAGCGGTATTTGCGTTTGCCTTACTCATATTAGATGACATCAACAGGTTACAAGCTTATTACTATCAGTTAATGTTTATGCTGCTTTTATTGGCTTTTATGCATAAGAGAAGTCAGAAGCAAAAAGTAACGGTCATGTACTTGGTCATAGTGGGCGTTTACTTTCATACAGGCTTTGCTAAATGGAATGACAATTTTGTACAATTCGTTTTCCCTAATATGCTTTATGCTTTTCATTATGTTTCTTTAGAATCTTGGCGTGAATTTCCGTTTCAAGAACTCGCCTACAGTATCCCCATTATGGAAATGGCGGTAGCTGTATTATTGATCATTCCTCGCTCGCGAAAAATAGGCTTGATTACTGCTATCATTCTTCACCTGGGCATTCTTTATTCAATTGGGCCCTTTGGTTTAAAACTTGGCGCGGTCATTATTTTTTGGAACATTTCCATGATCGTCTTTAATGTTATTTTGTACTTAGAGAGTCAGAAAACTACCCCTTCGATAAAGAATGTTTATAGCCTTGGTAGTTTTTGGCTGGCCCTTATCTTCTTTTGTCTACTACCTTTCTTAAATCGAATGGGAAAATGGGACAATGCCTTATCCTTTAGTGTGTATTCAGGTACTACACCCAATGTTCAAATGCATTTAAATCAAACCGATGACCTCTTAGATGCTCCATTGTTTTACACCGAACAAGACACATTTATTGATTTGAATTATTGGTCCTTCAAAGAACTGAATTCATCTATCTATGGGCAGGAGTGGGTTTTTGACAAAATAAGCAAGCAACTGTGTGAGGATTTGGATTGCAGGGAAAGAGTTTTCTTTGAGGTCTATAAAGAAAGTATTTCTTACGTAGAATAAATTATGCGTTTGCAACAATAACATTGCAAGCTTGATCTAACATCGTAAAAATATTTTCAAAACCAAATTCCCCATAATAAGGGTCAGGAACATTGATGTTTATGCCCGGTTCAAGTTCATTCATGATTAACTTGACTTTCGCTCTTTCTTCATCAGATTGAGCATGCTTAATTACATCTTGATAATTACTGCTGTCCATCACATAGATGATGTCATAGACTTCGAAGTCCCAAGCTCGAAACTGTTTGCTTCGTTGCTGACTAATATCAATACCATTCTCTTTTGCAATACGGATAGATCGTTTATCTGGTTTTTCTCCAGAGTGGAAACCGCTGGTTCCAGCGCTCTCAATTTCCCAACCCAATCCTTTAGCTTTGGCGGCAAGGATGCCCTCTGCCAAAGGCGAGCGACAAATATTGCCGAGGCAAACCATTAGGATTTTCAATTGCTCTATTTTAGGTCATAAAAAAGATAAAGATAGAAAAGCCACAACTAAATCTTCTTCTCCTTCGATACCTTTATACTTTTCGCTTAACTTTGCGGTCGATATGCATACTGATTCACATACCATAGCAGCCATAGCAACAGCCAACGGAGTTGGTGCCATAGGAGTCATCCGAGTCTCGGGAGACGACGCTATCGCTATCTGCGACAAAGTATTTAAAGGGGCAATATTAAGTAAAGCAAAGAGTCATACCTTACATTATGGGCATATTTATGATGGTGAGCTCTTGATAGATGAAGTGGTCGTCAGTTTGTTTCGAGCACCTAAGTCTTTTACTACAGAGGATAGTGTTGAAATCTCAGGCCATGGCTCCCCTTTTGTATTGGAACAGATGCTACAAGTACTTATCCGAAACGGTGCAAAAATGGCGCAGCCTGGAGAGTTTACCTTAAGGGCTTTCTTGAATGGGCGTATCGATTTAAGTCAAGCAGAGGCAGTTGCTGATTTGATAGCCAGTAATTCCGAAGCTGAAAGAGAATTGGCGATGCAACAAATGCGCGGTGGATTCGCTAGTGAATTGAAAGAACTAAGAACGCAACTCATTGATTTTGCTGCTTTACTAGAATTGGAACTTGACTTTAGTGAAGAAGATGTGGAGTTTGCAGACAGAACAGATTTAATCCAAAATGTCAAAGACATTCAGCGCGTTTTAGGCGCTTTGAAGAAGTCTTTTCAATATGGCAATGCCATTAAGAATGGCGTGTCTGTGGCTCTTGTAGGCAAACCAAACGCTGGTAAAAGTTCATGGATAAATGCCTTAACAAATGATGAAATATCAATAGTTTCAAGAATAGCGGGTACTACAAGAGATAAAGTAGAAGCCCAGTTAAACATTGACGGCGTTCTTTTCAGGTTGATCGATACCGCAGGTATCCGAATAACAGATGATGAAATTGAAAGTATGGGGGTACAACGTGCCATGGAAACCATTCAAAAAGCGGAATTAATTGTTTTTATCTTCGACGTAAGCGACACTTCTTTTGCTGCTTTCGAAAATGAGTACAAAGAGATTTTAGCTCAAAATCCTAAGGCCCCAATTTTGGTTTTAGCCAATAAAATTGATATTGCCAATGGCAAGCGAATAAGTATAGATGAAAACTTTTCAAAAGTAAAAAATTTAATCTTTGTATCAGCGCATAATACAGCTGATGTGCAGGTTTTAAAACAAAAAATGTTGCGCACCATTAATGAATTAAAAGCCACAGAAAGCAACCATATTGTAAGCAACACCAGGCACTACGAAGCCCTTCAGCAAGCCTATAGCGATGTAGCAAAAGTACTCGCAGCTTTCGACCTACAAATCACCAGCGAACTCATCGCCCACGACATGCGTCAAGCCATCAATTCAATCGGAAGTATTACCGGTGAAGTTGATATTGATCAAGATATCTTAGGGACAATATTCGGGAAGTTTTGTATTGGAAAGTAA
>ERZ887851.1798-NODE-1798-length-17862-cov-12.153142_pt1 | contig 17862 bp, 4 predicted proteins | sample MGYA00521100_ERZ887851 | MGnify/ENA primary metagenome ERZ887851 (study PRJEB32303, sample SAMEA104408602) | aquatic metagenome | biome: Brackish water; feature: Pelagic; material: water | place: Baltic Sea | collected 2014-06-06T16:11:00 | depth 11,444 m ...
CGTTGCGCTCTCTCCTCGGCTCGCCCGGCACTCGCGTGCACAGCGAGCAACGTATAGGGACAAAGCGAAGGCGCACGACGAGGCGCCAAACCACGACACAGATGACGACTCGGGCGCCAGACAGACCTACGCGCGTCGAATGGGATGAGGACCGAAGACAAATTACCGACAAACAAGCTGGAAAGATGAACCTCTCCTTCTCGACGGACGACGAGTTCTACAAAGCCACGCGTCACGCACTACCATGGACGGACCCTGATAGCGACGGCTTCGGCGCAGACCCCGGGCGTATGCTGATACCAGCGATGTGGGTGGAGTGTTTGTTCAGAAAAGCACCGACCCGCTCCACAAGCTTCAAAGACACCGCACAAGGGCCCTTCAAGTTCGTGACACGGTGCCTACACCTGGAAAAATACATCAACCCCAACCTGGATCTGCTCATCGACCAGGGCATCCTGCGCACTGACCTCCCTGGCGCGTCGGAACAAACCAGATACTATCAGGACAAGAATGAACTCTACACCGCATCCGATAAGATGGTGGTTGAGCTCAAAGACGAGGCGTCGCTCACGGTCGTGAACGAGAGCTGGGACTGGACTAACGACTTCGTACGCGCCCAAGCCCACACGCACGCGACGCACACTGCGAGAGCCCGCGCGCAAGCGAGCCGGCAGCGCCCCACTGCCCCATCCCGCCGAGGGCACCACCCGTCGTGGACTTGAGAAGTCTGAAGGGCTGCCCAGGAAGGACGGTGGCCTAGAGCACACAAGCCCTATGACGCACCGGCACACACGCGCTAGGCGCGCGCAGCACGAGCACATGAGCGGGCACGCGAGCACGCGCGACCCACCCATACCCAGACTGCCGGAGGAGAGATCTTCCGATCGTGGGCAAGACCGCCAGCGGGAGGACCTCTCCGGGGAAGGCAAAGGAGAAAAGGCACACAGCACCCATCGAAGGACGAGGCTTAGCGTAGCACCCTCCAGAAGGCCACGCACACGGCTGCGGGAGCGTGACCCCAGCACGGAGCCATCATATCCCATTGATATCGGTGGGCCAGGCCGTGGCGCTGACACCCCCTGCTCACCAGCACGCGCCTGACACGCCTGAACCAAATGAGGAGAACCCTGGCCCCACTCGACCCCACGATGTGCCTAAGAAGCACACTGGGGCTGAGAAGAAGGGCTATATCCCACCCTCTCTCCACACTCGACAAACTCCAAGAGAGGAGGAAGAGGAGAACCAGAAGAGGGAGAGGGTCACCAGGACAGCAGGAGGCCACCCCCCAACGCCCACAAGAAAGGAACCGAGAAGCCAGCGTGCCACCCGCAAAGGGGTGCCGTGCCCCCAGGCGAGGGACATGCAGGGAGGGCCACCCCAGGCGATCGAGACCCCCACTGTGCCCCCACGTGAAGACGCCAGTACTCCCACAACGAGGACGAGAACCCCCCCCTGGGGGAACCCGGGGGACGAGGACCGGGAGATACTGGCCTCTCTTCACGTCACGGTGCTCGATACATGGGCAAGGAGGCCCCCCCCCATCCTCCCTTCGCTGGGCGCGGTTCTTGGTCCTGGGTTGGGCGCGGGCGGGGTAGGCTGCCAGAGCTGCCACTGGTGGAGAGGCCAGGGATCAACTGATGGACACCCCAGGCGAAGAAGCATCCGAGAGGAGGCAGACTGGCCATGCACGCGGCGAGCCTAGTAGCCCCCCCCCTAAGCACAAGAGGGCCAGCACGAGCCCTGACAAGTGCCGCCCGAGAGGGCAGGGCACCGCACCACGCACGCTGTGCACACCCAGCTGAGAGGCTAGGTGCCCCTGAGGGCAGGGGAGGGCCGAACCGATCAGGGCACCCGTGAGACCCGCACGGCTGGTGAACACTCACCAGTTGGGCGCTGGAGAACCTCCGTGGTGCTCTGTGGAGACGAAACCTCCCTGACTCAGGACGTGGGGCAAGAAGCAGGCAGGGACCATACGGATGGACACCCCTGGCGCAGAAGCATCCGAGAGGAGGCAGACTGGCCATGCACACGGCGGGCCTAGTGCCCCCCCCCATGGCCAAGAGGGCCAGCATGAGCCAAGACAGTGCCGCCTGAGAGGGCTTGGCACCGCACCATGCACGCTGTGCACACCTGGCCGAGAGGCTAGGTGCCCCGAAAAGGTGGTGCACCCTCCCCACACCCCTGCCCACTCCCGTGGACGCAGGTGGCGAGTGGGCAAGGGAAACCATTGGAGTGGTTCCACGAGCTCACGCTCACCGACCTCACCGAGGCGACGAGCGACCTCACCCTCTACTGCGACCTGGCCAAGATAGTCGGGCCGAGAGGGAGCATGGAAGCCCGCCTGGACGGCTCCCACATGCTCGCCATCGCGCGCGAAGGCGGCGAGCTCTCGAGAGCCATGGCGGAGCACCTCCACCCGGGGAAGGAGACCACGATCGAGTACGGCTACTTGTGCCGACAGATCCCGACCTTCCTCCTCGAGACCCAGCTGCCCAAGGTCTGGCAGCAGGAGAAGAAGAATTGGTTCGACTACTCCCGAGAGCTGAGTAGCCGCGCCAAGTGGCGTCGCGCCAACCGCCAGGAGTGGCTAGCCCTGGCAGAAGACAAGCTGGCGACGACCCTGCGGCGCCACTTCCCAACCCTGGAGCTCCTCCTGCGCGGCCTGCTGGACGACCACAGCAAGCTAGCGCGCGAGTTCCAGAGGCTAGGGGACCACCTGCTCCCCGACGTCGCAGGGGCTCCCAAGCTCCCCTTTGTGGCGATCGAGGAGATGGAGGCCATACTCGACAAGACCTATGGCCGCCTCGTCGCGGGCAAGGCGGAAGAAGGAGCCGCGACCGACGAGATGCTCGCGCTCATACATGACCGAGTGCGGGAAGGCCAAGGCAAAAGACCAACGGCCGGGGAAGAGAGGGACCACGGGGACGAGACCCCAGGGCCCAAACCCGACCAAGTCGTGCGAGCCATGCAGACCGACCAGGAGGCGGTGAAGTTCGAAGCCCAGGCGCTCACGATCTTGGGGAACCCGAGAGCTTCCCTCGACGACTACATGAACATCCTGGCGGAAGCCTTCAGTGGGGCGAGCCTCCCGCCCAAGGCGGTCCTGATCGCCTCCAAGGGCAGGCGAACGACGAGCTACACGGCCGCCTCAGACTTCCTGACCCAGCTGCATGACCTCCGTCACCACATGGCGCGCTTCCTCGCCATGAGCCTCACCTTCGACGAGAAGACGGGCCAGGTGCCACCCGCGCTCCTCTACCTGATCCTGGACGAGTTGGAGACGCGACTCATCTGCGATGGGGAGTGGGTCAAGCTGGACCCCTTCAACAAGTTCGTACTGCGCTTCAAAGCCGAGAAAGCGGGCACAAAGTACGACGTCCACGACACCCGGGCCGTGTACCATGACCCGGGAGTGCTGGTGGCCGTGACAGAGGTGATGGCGCGCCTCTTCGACATCCTGGGCTACCCGAAGGTGGTGGATGAACGGGAGGGCGTGTCATACCGAGGCTTCATGGCCCTCATCGCAGAGCTGCTGGAGCTCGCCCAGGCCATGGAGAAGGACCAGCAGGTCGGCGCGTTCCGAGTCATCGATGACGCCGTCGCCGACGCACTGCGGGTGGCAGGACAGCACTTCGTGCGCCTGATCTACACGGCCAACCCCGCAGGACGCAAGCTCACCTTCTGGCTGGCAGCGCACGAGCCACTGCTTGCCCAGCTCAAGGAACGGCTCGAGTCCTCGAGAGAACAAATCAACTGGCGACGGAGGCAAGGGGCCATCTATGGGCAGCCCCCTACCGCGCCCCCCCTGCTCGGCCACACCGTAGCCGGCAGGAAAGGCCCGCCAGTCGGCGAGACCCAGAGAGCCCCCCCGACCAAGACCCACCCGCCAGCTAAGAAGCCGCGGAACACCTCGCCGCGAGGCAACCAGCCCAAGTCTACGGCACCCCCGGGCCCGACCACGCGTTCAAACTCCCAGCAAGGCAGCACGTGGAGCGACCCACCCGACATCGAGTACCACGGCGGGATAGGCGGCCCGACGGGCAAGTTCACCACGAAAGGATGGACGGTCGACTGGCCAGGAGTCTGCAAGCACTTTGGCTGGGACCCAAAGAAGCTTCACGGCCCCTGGGTCATGGCGCCGACGTTGAAAGGCGACTACCGGGCTCCAGACAGCTGGAAGCGACCCACGGTCGACGGCAAGCCTTTCTTCGCCAAGAGCTACGCCGACCAGCTCCAAAAGGCGGGGCTGTTGAAGGTGCAAGCCAAGCCACCGGGAGGAGGCAAGAGGCCCCGGGGCGAAGGACAGCGAGGGGGCAACAAGAAGGGAGGTGCGGCCGCCGACAAGCAGCAGCATTTTGCCTAGCCGGCGGGAGGAGCGGATCATCCCCCGTCGGCAGCCCACCCGATCCAACAACCAAGACCAACCAGCCGAGGCGCCCAGCGTCCGGCGTGGCGGCCCGAGCGAGCGCGCCCGCAGCCTCTCTGGTGCCGTCCACACGAGACCCTCTGAGAGGAGGAGGCGAGCCCCCAGGCGGGCCAACCCTGCGCACCCGAGAACAGGCGCGTGCGTACATCGAAGCCCACGGAATCACCCACCTGGTCGCGTACACGTTCTCGGGCACCCTGCTGAAGGAGCTCGAAGCCCGAGGCATCAAGGCGATGACCTGCGACAAGCGGCCGGCTGAACACGATGGCCCCCACTACGAAGGCGACGTAATGGACATCCTCGACCTCCAGTTGTGGGACGCCATCTACTTCGTGGGCCCCGAGTGCTACCAACACCTCCGATGGGACCGCTTCTGCCTACAGCACAAGATCGCTGACGGTCGAGCCTACTGGGGCGGAGCGAAGGTGCTGTGGTGTATTTGCTGCCCCCACGCGCGCATGATCATCGTTGAGCAGCCAGACACGATAGGGCACGACTACATGGACTTATCGAGCCTGCCCGGCGTCAGCGTGAAAGAGATGCGCACGTCCGAGGTTGGTGACACGTCCGACAAGTTCATGCGCCTCACCCTCGTCAACGCCGTCCTACCCGAAGTCCGAGGGCCAAGGACGCGAGCCGCCACCAGGCGAAAGTCCCACCACGAGTACGCCAGCGTGGAAGAGCAATGCCGAGACCGGAGCACGTGGGCTCACCACCCGCGCCTCTGCGAGCTGGTCGCAATGGCCCTGCCCATCAACCCGGAAGGTCCGGAGCCACGTGACTACGGCGCGCGCATCGAGATCTTCAAGAGTAACTGGGAGGCAGCAGGCCACGTCGCGCCACCCCACTACAACGACCCAAAGGGGGAGCCGCCCGACGAGGCCACCAAACAGTACCAGCTCCAGCGGGGAGTGGGAGACCCTAGCCGGCGGCTGATAGGGGCAAGGGAGCCTGACGCGCCCAGGGCCGCCAGCACGACGCCCGACGTGGCTCTCCCGACCAGGACAGGGAGCCAGGCCCGTCGAGCGGAGCCCGGCGACCAAGTAGTGGCCTCCGACATGCACGCGTGCGCCGCCAGTCTCATCGAGCGCAAGCAGCGAATGGGCAAGCCACTCACCCCGGAGCAAGCGCGCTGCTGGCAGCAACTTACGGAACGAACGAAGCTCCAACGACCCAGAGCCATGGGGGCAGGAGGGCCGGCGGACAAGGCGCCCTCGAGCCAAGGCCAACAACCGTCAGGTCACTCAGTCGGCAAGGCGCTCTCCAAGTACGAACGGGAGGTCTTGCAGCCAATGCTGAAACGCCTTATCGACGTCTTCGGGTCGGGCAACTGCGGCTTCAACACCCTCGCGTACTCCAACGGCCTCGTGGGAGGCCGGAAGGTGACGGGCGCGGAGCTACGCCAACTCTGCCGGCAGCACGCCACCGAGCTTCTGGAGCGCGACGCCGAGTGGGCTACTGGTCTGAGCGTACGCGACATGCTTACCGCGTCGATGGGAGAATGGGACCCAGCTGACCGACGCGGCGCCGAGGCCAGCGCCGAAGCATGGATCGAGAGGATGGCGCGCCCAGGCGTCTGGATCGACCAAGGGGCCATGCAGTTAGTAGCGGACATGCTCGAGGTGCAGATACTGTACCATCTCGTGCAACACGACGGGACGCCCTTGAGAGTGGGCATGCTATTACCGAGACCTACAACCCCCCTCCGAGCCCAACTCGAGGTCGCCCTCCACCTGAACCGGCAGGGGGCAGGGCAACACTATGTGGCAGTCGTCCCGACGGAGGAAGGAGCCCACACGGAAGCGCTGGGGATCCCGGTCCGCGCCCCTGGAGCTCGACAGAGCCAGAGCTGCTACGAGCCAGACCCTGCGCTGATTCCCACGGCAAGCCAGGAGGTAATCCTCCTGCAAGAGTCGGAAGAACACGCTAGAGAGTGGACGATGGCGGCGACAAGCGACCAAGAGGTTCAAGCTCTGGCCCAGCAACTCACCATGAGTGAAGCCGAGACGCCCCCGCCCCTCGTCCTCCTAGCCATGGAGGAGTCGCGGGGCGAAGCCGAACGACGTGAGGCGGCGCAGGCGATCCAAGCCTGCCTAGCCCAGGAGGCACGCGCGCAGGGTGAGAGTGAGGACCTCATCCTGGAGGAGGAGCCGACCCCAGCCCTCAACGCGCGGACCCCGATGGCGAACGAAGACCTCATCCTGAGCGAGGACTCGGACGAGGAATGGGGAGGCTTCCAACGAGGGACGCCAACAGCAGAGGGAAGCGCGCCATGGTCGAGCCTTCAAGGAGGAGAGCTCGCCACACCACCAAACGAGTCGCGCCACCTCTCCTCGAGCGAACGCCACTTGGGGAAGGAGCAGCGCAGCTGCATCGCTGGGGATGGCCATACAGATGGCGAGCCCGCGCAAGCCAGCCCCCGAGTGCAGGCCGAGAGCCGAACCCACCAAGGCACCCGTGAGACCCGCTCCCCGGAGCGCTGGAGAGACTCCGTGGTGCCTTGTGGAGCCGAAATCTCCCTGCCACAGGACATGGGGCCGGGCGAGCAAAGGGGGGGCAGCCTGCCTCTAGTCCAGGCCGCCGAAGAACCGTCGACCATGGTCCTCGTCACGCCGTACACGGTGCGCGAGGGGGAGCCGCTCTTGCTCATGCCCAGTCGAGACGACACCCACTTCGGCTTCCACCAAGGTACGGACGCTGCCGGCGCACAACCGGTAGTGGAGCGTGCAGAAAGCCTGGTCCAACAGACCTCCGGAGCCCACGCCACCGGCTTCGCGGCTGGCAGAGATGAGCAAGGGACGAGACTCGTTGTGGTGGCAACAAACGGCCACAAGGAGGTAGCCGTCGCCCGGACGCAACGGGCTCGTGCCAAGTACATCTCGTCAGGAGCAGCTCTACTGTGGTGCGCGCTGTCGGCGCTGACAAGCCCCTCCTGGCAAGAAGCCGCGTCCAGAGTGGCCGTAGTCACAGCCAGCCACTTCCGATCTCACGACGGCCTGACTTCCACATTCCTACGGGCGGAACCGTACACTAGGCGAGCGACGGGGCTGGAAGCAGGGCGCGCGGATTATCGGGCGCCGGCATTCGCGAAGCTACAGGGGCAACCAGGCACCACACCTCGGACGCTGATGGAAGCGTCAGGCCACGCGCTGGAGGACCTCAAGCAATCCTTGCGCAGCGTGGGCGGAGAAGATGGGCGACACTACAACCTGTTTGCCGACGCAGTACAGCCCCTCCGCATCTCCGAGCTAGCGCCCGAGCTGCTGGATCAGGAGCTGCCCATCGCCGACCCCCAACTGGGTCGAGAGCTCTTCTCACAGCCGCTCCCGGTCTACGAGACCCCGTGGCTAGCCCGCGCACCGCCCCAGAAGTGGCGGCCAAGACCAGGCTGTGAAGACTTCGTAGCCGAGAGCGCCCTCGACCTGATCGACGAAGCGGCACGAGGGGAGCTGGAGATGTGGTTCCAGGCAGCCAAGGCTGATGCGATATGCCTGGAGGAGCTAGGCCCCAAGTGCGACCGACGACACAAGCCCCCGTCGATAGCAATTGGGCAAGACCAGGTCCATCGATGCGCCCGAGGGTACGTGTTCGACTGCCGTCAGAAGCCGTGCAAACTCCTGGATTATGAAGAGGAGCTAAGCACCGACTGGAACATGGCCTACCTTCACAAACAACTGGCCAACTACCCGGACCAGCGGCTGGCGAGCAACCTGCTGCAGGGGATCCGACTAGAAGCCGACGTGCCGCTGATGACGGTTTTATGCCCGCACCTGGTGTCGGTTGGGCCGGGCTACGACTCGGTGCAAAGGACGGTGCGCGAGCTGCATGACCTGGGCTTCTCCGACTTCTTCGCCACCCTCCCATTCTGGCCCCTCCTGATCATTGGGCAAGGGGCTCGAGTCAAGAGCCTGGGCAGCGCCAAGTGGAGGCGCACGAGTAACTTCAGCGGACCCCACAAACTGGTGACTGACAAGACGGGCAAGCGAGCGGTCCCCATCAATGAAGCTTCCAAGAGCTACGACCTCCCTGACTGGCTCGCAAACTCGGAAGACCAAGCGACAGTGAAATGGGCGACGGAGAAGTATGCCCACGTGAGGCGTGACCCGACACCCTCGGGGGGTGCGGACGGGAGCGTCGCCTCTCCGTCGCCGACATACAAGTTCCCGAAAGAGCGCAAGCCGGCGCTAGCCAACGTGATGCGGGACCTCGCAATCCTGCTGCACGCCTCCATAGAGATGGGGGAGCCAATCTTCGTGTGGGTAGAAGACGCGGCCCACTACTTCAACCAGTTTGGGTATGCCCCAGAAGAACTGTGGAAGAGCAACTTCCTAGTGAGCGCGCGACCCGAGGACATAGCCAAGGACGGCGCGCATTTCCAACCGGGGCAGCTAATCTTCGTCTCCGAGAAGAGGTTGGGGTTTGGTACGTATGCATCAAGCAATGTCGCGCAGCGCTTCAGCAACGCCCTGACAGGGTGGACGCTAGAGGTCTTCGACCGGCTTGAGGCGCAAGCGCGCATGGCGAGAGTAGACGTCGCGTGGGAAGCCTGGATCGCCAAACGCCAACCCCTGGAGCAGGAGTGCCGACGCCTACGCCCCAAGAAGCCAAGGGAAGCGCTCTGCGACTGCACGCAGACTCGCCTAGGCATCCTGGTGATGTACACCGACGACCCGCTTTGTGCGGTCGTCGGTGTAGACAGGGCCTTGCGCATGCTCCAGGCCTGGAGGGAGACGACGCGCGGGGTGAACCTGAGGATGGCTGGAGCCGACAAGCGCCAACTAGGTGGCGACGTGGAGTGGATAGGGGTGAGCGTCTTGGTGGCGCTAGGCCTCATCGCCGTCCCCAAGAACAAGCTCATCCGGGCGCGCGACGCCCTTCAACGCACCCTGCGAGGAGAAATCACCTTTGGCGAGTACAGAGCGCTGGTGGGCCTGCTCGAGCATCTGCGCTTCGTAGCCCAGCTGCAGGCCGACGCCACCAACGTGCTGTACCGTCCGCATGGGAGAGAAGGGGAGAGCCAAGGCGGCCCGAGCACCACGATTCAGCCCACAGGCCTGATGGTCAGCGCGCTACGTCGGTGGCTGGTGATCATCATGGAGTGTGCGGGGGCGGTGATGACGATGGTCTTCACGGCGGACGCCGAGGAACGCCTGCGGACCGCCCCTACGATCATCTCCTCGAGCTCGGACGCGGCAGGAGATGGCAGGGGGACGCCTGGGATGGGAGGCTACACGCATGGGCACTTCTGGCGCGTGCGCGTACGCCCAACCATCTTGCCACTGCTGCACATTACGGCATGGGAGACACTGGCCGCGTGCGTCAACATACTGATAGCCGCGCGACTGGCAGGCCCCACCACCGTGCTCGCCATGCAGGTGGACGCGCTCCTGACACCATACGTGATCAGCAACCAACGCTCGCGCAGCACGGACGTGCAACACATCCTCTACGGCCTGCTGAACAGCGCACACTACCGGCTGAACATCGCGGGTAGGCTAGTGTGCCGCCATCTCAGTGGAGACGGCAACGTGCCAGCGGACTACGCCAGCCGCGGACTGTGGGAGGAGCTGGCCCGGCTCTGCGAGCAGCTGAACGTCAAGCCAATCCTAGTGCAACTGAGCGAATCAGAGCGGACGTTGGTCGTCTCCACCATCCGGGACGCGGCGAGCCGGAAGCAGGTGTCGCTAGATGAGGAGGCGATGGGAGACCTCTTCGTGGACACCATGCCCACAGCGCTCAGCGGGGGACTTGACCTCGAGCCCATGGGCGCCGCGGGATCGGACGACACGCCCCTGGCCGAGGACGCGGAGGACAAGCCGGCCCAAGGCACGAGACGCCCCCGACGACAGTACGAGGACGCGCCACCGAACGACCCCCCCCTTGACCGACGCAAATTATCGGCGTCAGAGCGCTTTCTGGGGAAGGGTCGGCGCAACTGTGCTGACGGAGACGGCCCGACGCCCCTGGCCGACGAGATGATCACTCGGCTAGCGGAGACGAGACGCAAAGCCATCATCCTGCAAGGGGAGGGGGCCCTCCTTTTCTTCTCGTGGTGCCTCGCCGAACAAGGCGGAGGGTGGGCAGAGCCCTGGGACGAGGAACCCTATGACGGCAACCAACTCCACCGCATAGACACTCACCCCCTGTGCCTGCACCCAGAGGCCCCACCGAACACCAACGACGATGAATGCACGCTGGGCATCCTTGGGGTGACCAAAGTCCCCTCAGAGGTGGTGGCCAAGGCGCTCATCGACCGCTTCTTGGAGCGAGTATGCATGACGCGGCACGCGGGCTCCACGTTGGCGAGGTGGCATGAGAGGCATGGGGGCCTGACATCCTTGTGGATTGTGCTGGACAAGGATGTGGCGGCGGCGCACCCGGAAGCTCACCACGAGCTCGTCACAGATGACATCACCCAGGAGCTGGAAGAAAGTATGGCTACCTGGAGAGAAGACACGAGCGACGAGGACACGAGCTCGACCAGCAGTGAGAGCGGGGACGACGCAGCCCCAGCCGAGACGTTACCCGAGAACACGCTGCAAATGGAAGTGGAAGAGCAGGGCTCGGAGGACGGCGACGGCGAGGACGAAGAAGTCGCGAGCTACAGCCAATCCGAGCCCACCAGCAGCCAAGGCGATCGAGAGGGCGCGGCCGGGGCGCTACGCCGGCTGGGCGAATCGCCCCCATCGCCCCCAACCTCGCCTCCAGCGCTCGAAGAGCCCACCCAGTCCAGGTACTCTCCGTTCAAGCCTGGGGGAGGACCAACCCTCTTCGAGGACACCAACCCCTTGCCCTGCGATCACTGCGCTCATGGCCATCGTACGCCCGGATGTGATTTCGATCCTCCAAGGTGCGATGCATGGGTCTGCTCGAGGGGTAGCCCCCCGTGCCCGATAGGCATGAACCACTCCTGCTGGTGTAGCGACGAGAGTGATGCGAGGGCAGAGGTCGAAGAAGGAAAAGAGCTGCTCGATGTGATGAAGGACCTGCAGGGGTTGCATGTGAAGCAGAGCGCGCTCAAGTCAGGGGCGTCATCGCGAGAGACGCAGAGCGCCACGCGGATCCAAAAGGCATGGCGGCAGCAAAGGGCCCCATGCAAGGCAGCCCTGGGATGGGGGCAGGGCGTGAATGCCGCATGCACGATCCAGAAATGGTGGCGAGAACGGATGATAGCGAAGATACCCCACCTCTTCTGGACCCTACTCACGGCCCTCAAGCAGAAGCTCCCACGCATCGAGGAGCGACACCTCAGCGATGCAATCATCGAGACCGCGTGCTACCTCCTGTGCGCCCCGTCAGAGGCGTCGCCAAGCACAAGCCACGGCGACGCCGCCGACGATGAGTGGGAACGGCCGCCAGACTACGACTCCGGTGAGGAGCTCGCCAAGCATATGGCGCCAAGCGACACCACGCCTACCCCCACGCTGATCAGTGTGGAGGGAGGCGTGGGAGCTGGCAAGTCAACGTGCCTAGCCGCGCTCGCAGCCAGCTATAGCCAGGAAGTGGAGGTGATAGTGCTGCAAGAACCCGTCGAAGACTGGCGCAACAGTGGAGCCCTCGAGCAATTCTACCAAGGCTCGCTCAGCCGACTCGAGTTCCAACTCATCGCCATGAGCACCTTGGTGCTACCAGTCATCCGCGCGCTCCACCAGCCAGGGGTGCGCCTAGTGATCAGCGAGCGCTCGCTGCGAAGCAACCGTGAGGTGTTCGCAATGATCAACCTGGAAGGTCCAGCACTAGTGGGGCTCGACCTGCTGTACCAAGCCCTGCAGGCCGCCATGCCAGCGCACGAGGAAGTCACGATATACCTCAACGCGTCGGCACACACGCTGGGGCAGCGGGTCGCGACACGTGGACGCCAAGAGGAGGGGGCTCTGGACCAAAGCTTCCACAGACGGGTCGTGGAGCGCCACGACCAGATGTACCTGGCCATCGACCACCCGAAAGCCCAGGTGAACGCTGATGGCGATGCACAGCGAGTAGCCGAGGAAGTGAGCGGCCTGGTGCGAGAGCACGACCCACGCCAGCGCCCCGCCCCTTCGAAGGCACAGGGCTGGCCAGGCCTGGAGTTCGACTCGACGCGCGGCTACCCAGGAGAAGGCCCGCCTGTGGAACACATCGGCAACCTCATGACCCGAGTTGGGCCGGCGTGGAGGCAGGGCATCTCGATAGGTCGAGGCCTTTACGCAGTCCGGACCATTGAGCCAGGCGACACAGTGGCGCGCTTCGGTATTGGGGCATGCATGCCCAGCTCCGACTGGGAAGGATACGCCCAACCGCGAGGGCTGCCCGACTGGGCCGCCATAGGGTCTGACAGGAGCATTCGCATGAACGAGCCTACCCTGCTGTACGATGCAAGCTGGGAGACCAATCTCCCCAACCCGTCCGGCACAGAAGCGGTGCGACCTAAATGGACGTTCATGAACCACTCCAAGCAACGAGCGAACTGCAAGATGTTGCCACCCATGGGGCCAGGCAACTTCGTCGTCACCTGGGTGGCACTCGTACGCATACCGGCCGGAGAGGAGCTCACCTACCTGTACGGAGGCGACAACGCCGAGTATGACGAGGCGGAGTGGGCTGCGCTATACGCATCCGGCGGGACGCGGGGGGGGACACAAAGGAGCGCCCCCAGTAGCGCCCCCCCACGCAAAAGAGGGCGAGAGAAGTGGGTCGACCACGGGCCCAAAGGGCAGACGCCACCTCCCAATGGCAAAGGCCCGCGCCCCACGCCCCCAAGAGCAATGCAGAGCTCAACACCCTCTCGCACGGACGTGACATGGTTTGTGAACGGCCTCCAAGCCCAGCTAGCCGCCCTCCAGCGCCAGGCCAATCCGCCAGGATACCCGCGGCCCAGCAAAGCCGACGCGTTCGGCCTCCAAGGAGACCCCAACCCCAGCTGGCCGCCGGGCCCGACGCCCAACGCGCCGCGCCGCGATCTAGGACACGGAGGCCACCCAGCCGGGAACAGGCCCGGAGTCGCCCAGCCCATGTTGCGCGTGCGGGGAGCCGGCCACATCACCGAGGTGTGCACAGAAGACCTGGTACGTCTGCTCACACAGCCACTCGACATGGATGGGATTCTCGCCTTACGAGCAGTAGATCGCGGCTACCGTGGTTGCGTCGACGGACTGAACAAGATGGGACTGCAGCTCAGCACCGGCCCTGACAGTCGAGGGCTGACGAAGCGAGTGCGACTCGTGCTGCACCAGCGCGTGCCACCGCTGCGAGACCCCTTCCTGCCAGGCCACGGGCACATCAGCGCGGCGCGCGCGGCCCAAGTTCCAATGTGGGAATGGAAAGGCCCACCGCAGACGTGCCACCTAGCCTACGATTTGGGCCTGGACCGCCTAGCGGGAGGCCAGGTGATGCGAGCCCCAGGAACACGCCGGGAGGGCGACATGTACCACCTGCCAAATACGCCCACACGCAGCGCCCTCGCCTACCTGCTCCTGAAGCCGCTGGGCATTGACCCCGCGACGCCACATGTCGATCTCGTGGCCTCTCTGAACCCGACCATCCGGCGCACCGCCCACTTCCACATGGGAGGCTCACTGGGGAGCCACCAGCTCATCATCCCGCGAGTGGACTACATGCGATGGGTAGAGATCGTTAACCAAGACCAGCTAGGAGAGGCTGCCACCATCCGGATGGTTCTGGTACTACACCCACCAACCAACGACCCCATCGTCTGCATTGCGAGCACCTTCACCATCTGCTACCACCGAGAGCTCGAGTCGTATGGGATGATGGATGCACTCGAAGAAGACTACTTGCGCGTGACGCAAGTCTCCGTGACGGCGATCCAAGTCATGCGCCGCACCGTGCACCCCAAGGAGCGCGTGATCACGATCCATAGTAAAGCCGGAGACCATGGCGATCCGTCGCAGGGTGAACTGGAAGGCTACGATGAAGGATCACCGTGGTCTTCGACGGATCGGCAATACCCAGCCATATGGCAGGTGACGCCCACCTCGTCAAACGGGGGCCATCAAGGAGGAGGGGCTTCCAGTAGCAACGCACCTATCACGGAAGTCCAGGCGTTCTTGGCAGAGCTCCACGACTACCTGGACATCCCCCAACCGGATCCAGCAGCCGAAGCAGCGCAAGCACTCCAAGATATGCTGCTGGACCTACTGCCCACCTTGTGGGGAGATCACGGGCTCCTCGCACTACCGCCCGCCACCCACCAGGCGCGGCTGACGCATGCACTCTGGTGCGGACGCCACGAGCCCAAGCTAGAGCACCACTGCAGTCGCTGCGGCGAAGGGCTCAGAAGGAGCGCCTGCAGGAACGTCTTCCGAACCTTCTATGGCACCGCTCTGCAGGACTATGGCGGCGAGCGTACGTGCAACGCCTGGCTGTGCAGCCGGTCGCCTATCTGGGACGTGACCTGCAGGCCCGAGGCGCCGTGCATGGGCGGCTGGCCCCACCAAGACTCGGTGAAGTGCGCCTGCGATCGCATCTACCGGGGACAGAGCCTGGCCTACGAAGGCCATCCGGTGGAACCAGCCACCTGCAGCCTCAGCCGACCGCTGACCCCCGCTGAGGACTACAGGGGAGACACGCAACGCTGCAACGTGGACGCGGACGGAGCCTTCCGGCCACGCTGGGCGGAACGGGCTGGAGGGCGCCACCCCGCCGCCGTTGATACGATGCGATTCGATGCAGGCACCTTCCGGCCTAGGTGGGCTCATGTCACCTTTGACATCAAAGGCCACACCTACACCGACCCCCCACCAGCCATCCTGCACCAGATGGGTGAAGGAGACTACGCCCTGCTCGGGCCCAAGGGGGCAAAGTGCGATCAGTATGGCCCACAAGGAGCGATCCCGGCAGGGGTGGAGCCGCCATTCCATGGAGCAGGCCGCCACCCCTACCTGAGGCCCGCTTACCAGCACTCGCGGCTCAGGCCCGACCAAGTTGCGCACGCCAAGCACTTCGTGCAGAGACTCGTCCGCGACAAGTCGGAAGGCCGCATAGGCGCGGCACCACAAGCCCTAGAGGACATGGCGCTCGCCGTGGCTGAAGCCCGAGCCGATGGTATCAACCCGCGCACGGCATCCAAGGACGCCTTTGCACTAAGGGAGTTCGAGGCCTTTGCCGCGTTATGGAACTTCGACCCCAACCTGCGCACCGAATGGACCCGAGCCTTCCCGGAGCGGGAGAGCCTCAAGCTCGCGGCCTTCCTGCTCTTTCGGGCACAGCGCGCAGTACCAAGGTCCAAGAAAGCGGCGGCAGCCAAGCCAATGTCCATCTACCAGAACTTCCTAGCCCTCCGCAGAGTCTTTCGAGCTCGCGATGTCGAGCTCCCCCCCACGGGGACGGTCCGAGAGACACTACGAGGCCTCCTACGCCGCTTCGTGAGACGCTACGGCATCGAGAAGCTACGCCCTTGCAGGGTTGAGCCAGTGACACCGGCCATCATCGGCGCCGTGGTCCGAGCGGCGACAGAAGGCAGCGCCATCATCAAAGGCAAGCCGTGGGCGCTCACCGACTGGACCTGTTTCGTGGTGACGGCCTGGATGGTGATCAACCTCTCGGTAGGCTCGCGAAAAGGCGAGTCCACACACCTGCCAGGCGACGTCGATCACAACGATTGGTTCAACCGGGCTGCCCTCACCTTTGACATCAAAGGCCGCACCTACACCGACCCCCCACCAGCCATCCTGGACCAGATGGGTGAAGGCGACTACGCCCTGCTCGCGCCCAAGGGGGCAAAGTGCGATCAGTATGGCACCTGCCACGGCACGGAACCAATCGTCCTCCCCTTCCACGACGAGCCTCTCAACGCCGCGCGCTGGCTACGCGACCTGGAGAGACGCTGGCCGGCACATGGACAGCAACGCGTGTCGCTCCCGCTGTTCCCCACGCCCGAAGGCAAACCATACCACGACAGCACGTTTGCGGCACTCATCATGGCCGCGCTCACCCATGTGGTGGGAGCGGCCAGGGCACAGCTGCTCAGCCCCCACTCGTGGCGAGTGTGGCTGGCGTCCAGCTTGCGCATGTGCGACGCCAGCGATGCGCGCATCCAGGCCTTTGGCCGGTGGCTCAACCCTGACAGCCTCAAGATCTACGCCCGAATGTCAAAACAGGAGTACGCCCTCTGGATCGACAAGATGATGGCGATCAAGCGCATCGACACGGCGCGCACCACCAGCCTGCCCGTCATGGACGCGGCAGACGCCATCGCCATGTGGGGCAACCAGCTCAGCGTGGACAGCCCGCTGGAGCACTGGGGCGAAGAGCAGGCGCGCCCAGTAGCTGCGCAGCCCAGCGCACCACCTCTCACCGCCGGCACACGAGTCGAGGTCTTCTGGACGGAGATCAACGAGTGGTTCAGCGGGACCTTCACAAGCAGCCGCGTCGAAGACGCCGACGGCGGCGGCAAGCAGCGCTCGTCACGCATTGTGTACGACGCCACAGGCCCTTGGGCCAGCTGCAACGCCAAGCAGCTCACCTACTGGCACTGCCTGGACGACGAGATGTGGCGACTGGCAACGCCGACAGCCTGAGCAGCGTCGTCGCCTCCCCCCACCTCAGGGGGCTCCCACCCACCCAACCCGTCGCTACGCTCTAGGGACGATCAGACGCTCTAGGGACGAGACGCCTCGACGCGAGTCGAGACGTGCTCACTTTCTAATCATCCCTAATTACAAGAGTGCAAAGTGGACTCGGTGTTCTCGCGACTAAGCGAGATTCCGTGTCTACTTACTCGCGTAATTACAAACCCAAAAGGGAGCGTTTGCCCTGCAGCAATACGCGGGGAGGTCGGCCCAAGCACGACGGGCCGACCCAGGGAGGGAAAACAAGGCTATGCAGAAGGCAGGTGGAGCAGGCTAGAAGTAACCAGCCGCACGCCGCAGACCCCGCATGGACAAGGGGCTATACACCCAACGCGCTCCGGCACGGAGCCAGAGGAGGGGTGACAGCCGAATGATACATAGCCTTATACGAACAGAGAGAGGGAGCCGGGGGCCAGGGCCGCCGGCGCAGAAGACAGGCTGCAGCAGCAGCAGAGACCCATGACCAGAGGTCCATCACTGGGAGACCCAGGAACCACCTAAGAGGGACCATACGACCACTTAGGAGGGGCCAGCAGGCCACCTGATGACCCCCTATGATCCCCCCAAGCCCGCAGGGCGAAACCCGGCGGCTCATAGCGGTTTCCTGCGGAATACAGGTCGGTCCAACAGTCCAGGGGTCTCTCCTTGTCTCTCGAGGATCGTGCGCAAGCAAACGCGTTGCGCTCTCTCCTCGGCTCGCCCGGCACTCGCGTGCACAGCGAGCAACGTATCCCACCACCATCCCCAGACGGCCAACCTATGTACAGCACACCAGTCTGCGTCACTCTGTTTAGCCTGTGTGTACTGGGGCCGGGACGAGACGCCTCGACGCGAGTCGAGACGTGCTCACTTTCTAATCATCCCTAA
>ERZ887851.1809-NODE-1809-length-17741-cov-9.246183_pt1 | contig 17741 bp, 14 predicted proteins | sample MGYA00521100_ERZ887851 | MGnify/ENA primary metagenome ERZ887851 (study PRJEB32303, sample SAMEA104408602) | aquatic metagenome | biome: Brackish water; feature: Pelagic; material: water | place: Baltic Sea | collected 2014-06-06T16:11:00 | depth 11,444 m ...
CGTTGTCTCTCGTCTAATAAATTTTGTTTTCGAGCATCATATTCAGCTTTTTTTAAAGTACGAACAGAATCACGAACTTTTTTTCGTTCTTCCATATCAGTTACTTCATCACTTACTACACCATCATTTTCCTCTTCGTTATTTGTTGGCTTTGGATTATTTTTGTTTGCTCTAACTTCTAAAATTGAATCTTTTTTACGTTGTCTCTCGTCTAATAAATTTTGTTTTCGAGCATCATATTCAGCTTTTTTTATATCACGAATGGAGTCACGAACTTTTTTTCGTTCTTCCATGTCTTTTTCACGTGCATCTTTTTTATCCTCTATTGCTTGTTCTCTTTCTGAAACTGCCTTGTCTTCTTCTAAAGAAAGATCTTCTTTACGCTCTACTTCTTTTTTACCTCTTTTAGAGCTAACTTCTTCTCTTTTCGCACTGCGATTAATACTACGTAAAACAATATCACTTATATCGTGTCTATCTGCTGAAAAAAGCATCACAATATCTGCTGATTTGTCAAAAATAAAATCATATTTTTTGTTCTCTGCAATTTCCTGAACAATATTAAAAACTTGATCCTGAATTGGCTGTACTAATTGGCGTCTTTGAATATATAAATCACCATTAGGGCCAAAACGATCTTGTTGGTATTTTAACATTTCATCTTCTAATACTTTAATATCTTCTTCTCTTTCTTCAATTAACTCAGTAGTTAGTAAAACTCTTTCAGTACTTAGATTAATTTTTAAAAGCTCAACTTGATTATTTTTCTTTTCTAAATCTTTTTTCCATCGCTGAACTTTTCCATTTAATTGAGTAGATGCTTCTTTATATTCAGGAACGTTTTCAAGAATATATTCCATATCTATATAACCAATTCGAACTCCTCTTTGTGCATTTGCTAAAAAAGAAAAACATAAAAGAGTAAGAGTGATAAATAATAACTTTTTTGTTTTCATAGTTGTTAGTTGTATGTTTAAAAAATAACGTATCATTTTTAAAATTGTTGTCCAATAATAAAGTGCGTTTCCCATCCATTAGGTTGTATACCACCGAGTACAGGGTCGAATCCATAACCAAAATCTATTCCTAATAAACCAAATGCAGGCATAAATATACGTAATCCTAAGCCAGCAGACCTTTTTAACTGAAAAGGATTATAACTTCTAAAATTATCGTAAGCAGCACCGGCTTCAATAAAGGTTAGTGCATAAATGGACGCCAATTGTTTTAAAGTTATTGGGTAACGTAGTTCTAAAGAAAATTTATTATAAATAGCATTTCCATCTATAGAAGATAAAGATTGATTAGGATAACCTCTTAATGCTATTACCTCACGACCATCTAAACTATATGAACCTAGACCATCACCTCCTAAAAAGAAACGCTCAAACGGCACAACCCCTCTGTCTGGATTGTATGCTCCTAAGAACCCAAACTCAGCACTTGGACGTAATACCATTTTTCCTACTAATGTTGTATACCAAGTCCCTTTAAATTTTAATTTATAGTACTCTAGCCATCTAAATTTTTCTTGATCAATTTCAGAAATTCTTTCTGTAGCATCAATAAAATCAGGGTCTGTCGAGCTAACTTCCTCCAGTTCATTTCTTTCATTATTTAAGGCTTCCCAATCCGTACTACTAAATGCAGAATATGGTAATGTTACTTTGGCAGAAATACTAAAATCGGATCCAGACATGGGAAAAATAGGATTAGTTGCAGTATTATTTCGACTTATTCCAATAGTATAAGCTAGATTATTAGATTCTCCATCTCCAAATGTAAATAGACCTGTATTGTAGTTTTTTAAATTATAGTGTTGATAACTTAAAGAATGAGAAAGTGTAAAGTAATCATCTGGCCATTTTAATCTTTTTGCTAAACCTACAGCACCACCAGTAATTAAAAAACGACGAGATTTATCTACATCTCTTGTTCTATAATCATAAAAATATTGGATTGTATGAGAAAAAGAGGTGCTTAATTGTATAGGTTTCTTACCTCCTAGCCAAGGTTCAACTAATGATAAACTATAAGTTTGATAAAAAGTACTTCCTTGGGCTCTAATTGAAAGTTTTTGACCATCTCCCATAGGTAAAGGGTGGTAGGCCTCTTTATTAAAAATATTTCGGATGGAAAAATTATTAAATGATAAACCTAAAGTTCCAACAAATCCACCACCTCCATAACCACCTTGTAATTCTATTTGACTAGATCCTTTTTCAACAACAGCATATTCCATGTCTAAAGTACCATTGTTTGGATCTACATTATTAAAATTAGGGGAAATCTGTTCAGCATCAAAATAGCCAAGCTGTCCTAATTCTCTAATAGTTCTAACAACATTTCGTTTGCTATATTTTTGACCTGGTCTAGTTCTAATTTCTCTATAGATTACATGGTCATTTGTTTTATCATTACCGACTACAGTAATATGATCAAAATAAGCAATTTTACCTTCATGGATTCTAATTTCAAAATCGATGGTGTCATTTCTTACCGCAACTTCAACTGGGTTTATTCTTGAGAAAAGATATCCGTTATTTTGATATAAATTTATAATGTCATTTGCTTCTGGATCTGTTGCGTCTTCAATACGTTCTTGAAGTAATACTCCATTATATACATTGCCTTCAGCTATGCCTAAAGCTCTTTTTAATTGTGAATTGGTATAAACGCTATTTCCAATAAAATTAATACTGCCGAAATAATACTTTTTACCTTCTTCAAGATTAATTTTTAGAACAATGTTTTTATCGTTTTTTTTAACTATTATGTCATTGATAATTCTAGCATCTCTAAAGCCATTAGCTCTAAATTTTGTTAACATTAACTCTTTATCGGTGTCATAGCCAGATTCAGTAAATTTTGATCTTTTCCAAATACGAAAGAATGATTTATCTTTCGTATCTTTCATTGAAGCTTTTAATTTCCTATCTGACATCTGTTTATTTCCTTCTATCTCAATAGATGATATTTTAACTTTTTTATTTCTATTAATAGTAATTGTAAGATGTCTAGAGAACTCAATTCCTAAAGAATCTGCATAAGGAACTGAAGTAACATCAACTTCTGTATAAAAATAACCATCTTCTCTATATTTCTTTTTAATATAGTTTTTAGTTGTAGCAATAAGATTTTTAGTGATTTTTATTCCAGGTTTTAAATTATTGTCCTTAATAATTTCTTTTTGTTGTGCTTTTTTAACCCCAACAATTGTTACACTCTTAATTTTTGGAAGTTCAACAATATGCAGCTCTAAATCAATGTCATCTCCAACAATGTTAGTTACATAAAATGCAATATCACTAAAAAGACCCTGTTCCCAAAGTTTTTTGGTTATTTCACTAAGTTTTTCCCCTGGGATATAAATACGATCTCCTAGTTTAAGTCCTGTAAAAGCAATTACTGTTTTTTCATTAAAACTTTGTTCTCCCGAAACAGTTAATGATTTAATAGTGTATTTTTTATTTCCTTCTAGCGCTAATTGCTGTGCGGAAAGTGTAAAAACAGAAAGTATTGTAAATAATAGGATACAATAAATCTTTTTATAGGTATGTAATTGTGGACTATTATTTAAGTTGCTCACTTGTCTTTCCAAATCTTCGTTCTCTGTTTTGATAATTTAATATTGCCTTAAAAAGGTTTTCTTTATTAAAATCTGGCCAAAGTGTCTCTGTGAAATACAGTTCAGCGTATGCAATTTGCCAAAGTAAAAAATTACTGATACGGTACTCACCACTGGTGCGTATTAATAAATCTACATCTGGTAAATTATGGGTGTAAAGATGATTATTAATTATCGATTCGTCAATATTTTCGGGCGAAATTAGGTTATTTTTAACTTTAAGACTAATCTCTTTAATAGTTTTTATTAATTCTTCTCTAGAACTATAGCTGAGCGCAAGGGTTAAAGTAAGTCTCGAATTGTTTTTTGTTTTTTCTACAACGTCTTTAAGCTCGATAGAAACCTTAGTTGGTAAAGAATCGATATTTCCAATAGTAACAAGTTTAATGTTGTTTTTTTGTAGTGTTTTAAGCTCCTTTTTTAAAGACGATATTAAAAGCTTCATCAGTAAATCAACCTCAAGTTGTGGGCGATTCCAATTTTCGGTTGAAAAGGCATAAAGTGTTAAGTATTTAACATTGATTTCTGCACAAACCTCCACAATCTCTCTTACGGTTTTTGCGCCACCTTGATGTCCTAAGTTTCTGAGTAATCCTTTCTTTTTAGCCCACCTGCCATTGCCATCCATTATTATTGCTATATGGTTTGGTAAGTTGCTAAGGTTTAATTGTTTTAATAGGCTCATTTAGAAATTACAATAACAAGGTTCTCTTCCAAATGTGAAAGATAAAGTTATTCCAGTAAACACATACCAATCATTGTTGTTTATATTACCAAAACTCAAATTATCCTGATTTTCTCTTATTTTATTTGGATTACTACCGTCAAGGTTGTCGGTAAACGTATAACGAGCTCCAATTTCTGCAGCAATTACATATTTTGTCCCTAACGTTGCTTTGTATCCAATTATCATAGGTATTGCTATAGATTCTGCTTTGCCATCTTCAATAATAACATCGTCATTTCTTTTAACTAAAGAATTATATCTAAAATATGTTAATCCAGTAAAAAGATAAGGCGTATGCGCTGGTTTTCCGCTATACATGGTAAAATCCCAGAATGTATATTCTAAGCCAACGGATAATTCTATAAGACTATTTTCAAATTTATAACCACGTTCTTTACGCCTAGCTTCATTGGAATTGCTATCGTCACCTTCTATTTGGCCATATAAAATGGTTCCTCTAAATGAATGTCTTGAACTTCTATTCCATTTAAAAATACCTCCAAAAACTGGGGTTTTAGGTGCTATATATGTTGTTTTCCCAACATCTCCAATGTAATTAGCCATCCCTAAAAATCCTCCAATCTCATAAGTTTGAGATTGCATAAATAACGGAGTGAATAACACTAAAAATGTAACTGTAACTAACTTCATAAGTATAAAAGTCTGCAAATATAATAATAAACTTGGCATCTAAATACAATCTTTTAAATAGTCTCAGTTGATTAACAAGAATTAAAACGATTTATTGTTTAATTTCTTTTGTCTTCACCCCACAATAATTTTTTTCTAAGAGTTTTTATAAAACTGTCTTCTGAAAGTTGAACAAGTTTTATGTGAAATGGTGCTTTATTAATGGTGATGATAGTGTTGTTTTTTAAAGTAGCAATTCTAGAGTCTAAAGAAACTAAATGTGATTTACCGCGACCCGCAACTTTTAATGTTATGGTACAGTTATCAGGAACAACCAATGGTCTAGCGTTAAGATTATGAGGAGCAATCGGCGTAATAACCATACTGTTGGTGCTAGGGTCAATTACGGGCCCTCCGCAACTTAAGGAGTAACCTGTAGATCCTGTTGGAGTAGAAACAATAAGACCATCAGACCAATAAGAATTTAAATACATATTATTGACTAAAGTTTCTACTTTAATCATAGAAGTTGTATTTTTTCTACTGACAGTTATTTCATTTAAGGCGAAATTTAATGGTGAAATAGTTTTGTTTTTTGGTTTGGTGGAAATTGAAAGTAAACTTCTTTTCGAAATAAAATAATTGCCATTTAAAATTTGATATAAGCTATCTGTAATTTCTTCTTTTTGTATGGTTGCTAAAAAACCAAGTCTTCCAGTGTTAATTCCAATTATTGGAATTCCTAAATCCTTAACATAGGTAACCGATTTTAATAAAGTGCCATCACCTCCTATGCTTAGAAAAAAATTATAACTAGCATCTATTTCTCTAAAAGAAGAAATTTTCGAATAATTTTTCGAAATATCTTTATTTTTATTTATGCTTTTTAAAAATGCCTCTTCTACAATAATTTCAACATTTTTGCTTTGAAGTGCATCTAGGATTTGCTGAATATAAATTTCAGAATCCTCATGATAAAACTGCCCGTAGATACCTATTTTCATGTTTCTATACTTATTGTTTTAGTTATCTCCTGAAGTGAGAAAAATTTTAACTGCTCATTTCATCAGATTATATGTTAAGGTATTTGTCTAAATAATTAGAACGGTCTTTTAAATCCTCTAAAAAACGATCTTCTTCATGGTTAGAAATTACAAGGTAATTGTATCGTCTAAAAGTTTGAACGATTGCATTCATTCCAATATGACTAATTTTAATAGTAGCTTGAACTATATCTCCATTGATTTTAGATATAAATACACCTAATATTTTGGCATTATTAGATTCTACAATTTGACATATTTCACTAAAAGAATAATCGCGTTGTTCCTTTTCAATTACAATAATGCCTCCAGCTTTATTTAAAAAAGGAGTGTTATTAAATAACGACATAATATCGCTTAACTCATAATAGCCAATGTAGGTATTGTCTTTTCCTAATACAGGCATAATATTGCTATTGTGTAAAGCAAATGCTTCCAAAATATCCAACCAGTTGGTTTTTTCTCTTACAAAAAATGTTTCCAAAGCATATAAGTAATCTTTCAATTGCTTTGTGCCTTCAAAACAATGTGCGTCATTTTCAGAAATACAACCAATATAAATTTTATCATTCTTAACTGGAACATGAGAATAAGTTAATTGGTTAAAAATATCTTGAACCTCTAATATGTTGGTATCGATATTAAAAGGAGCAATGTCGTTAATTATGTATTCTTGTGTATTCACAAATGTTATTTTTTTGCAAATTAGTTAAAAAATAGCTCTAAATACATAGTTCAAATTGTATTTTTGACATTCTAAATTTAAATCATGACAAAACTAAGTGTCAATATTAATAAAATTGCAACCTTACGCAATGCAAGAGGAGCTAATACTCCAAGTGTTTTACAAGCTGGCATAGATGTTCAAAAATTTGGAGCCGAGGGGCTAACTATACACCCTCGCCCAGACGAAAGACATATAAGATATCAAGATGCTTATGATATCAAACCTATTATTTCCACTGAATATAATATTGAAGGAAATCCTATTGATTCATTTTTAAAAATGGTGTTTGACATCAAACCAACTCAGGTGACATTAGTTCCTGATGCAATTGATGCAATTACTTCTAATGCTGGTTGGGATACTGTTACACATAAAAGTTTTTTGTCTGAAATAATTTCTGAATGTAAAAAACAATGCATTAGAACTTCCATATTTATAGATCCAAATTTAGCTATGATTGAAGGTGCAGCTGAAACAGGAGCAGATCGTATAGAGCTTTATACCGAAGAATTTGCCTTGCAATATAGTTTAGGAAATAAAAAAGCTATTGAACCCTACACTCAATGTGCAATTAGAGCTGATGAATTAGGTTTGGGAATTAATGCTGGACATGATTTGTCATTAGAGAACATTCGTTTTTTTAAAGAAAATATTCCAAATCTATTAGAAGTATCTATTGGGCATGCACTGATATGCGAATCTCTTTATTTAGGAATGGAAAATGTAATTAAAAACTACTTGAAAAAATTGAGCTAATGTTGTTACATTCTAATATTTTGGGTGAAGGAAAACCATTTGTCATTCTTCATGGGTTTTTAGGAATGGGTGACAACTGGAAATCTTTAGGTAAGCGATTTTCAGAACAAGGGTACCAAGTCCATTTAGTAGATCAGCGAAATCATGGAAGAAGTTTTCACAGTGAATCTTTTAATTATAATTTTTTAGCAGAAGATTTAAAAATATATTGTGATTTTCACAAGTTAGAAGACTTCATCTTATTAGGTCATTCTATGGGAGGAAAAACAGCGATGAACTATGCTGTAAATTATCCCGATAACCTTTCAAAATTAATAATAGCAGACATTGGGCCAAAACAATACCCTTTGCATCATCAAGATATCTTAAAAGCCTTGTCAGTATTAGATTTTTCAATAATAAAAACAAGAAAAACAGCTAACAATGTTATTTCAGAGTATATAAAAAACAATGGAGTAAGGCTGTTCTTAGCTAAAAACTTGTATTGGAAGCATCCAGATGAATTAGCACTTAGAATTAATCTTCCGGTGCTCATTGAAAATATTGAAGAGGTAGGTAAATTACTTTCAGAAAATTTAATATATCGTAAAGAAACCTTGTTTTTAAGAGGAGCAAATTCTAATTATATTGAAAAAGCAGATGAGTTTTTAATTAAAAAACAGTTTCCAAATTCAGATATTCAAACAATAAAAAACGCTGGACATTGGTTGCATGCTGAAAACCCTAAAGATTTTTATAATAAAGTAATGAATTTTATATCGATATAGCACAATGATAAATTTTCAAATACTAAGAATATAGATGGTTGTTTTTTTATCAAAAATTGTAACAATTTTCATATTTCAAAGACAAATTCAGCAATAACTATTACTATGAAAAAGTTTGTAATTATGTGTTTATTCCTAAGTACTGGTCTAACGCTTTCAGCTCAGAATAAAAAATCTCAAAATATTTCTGGAAAAGTTACGTATTTAAACATAGCACTTCCTAATGTTAATATCATTGTGAATAATAATGAGCAAGGGACGGAATCAGATGAGAAAGGAAATTACCTAATAAAAGCTAATATTGGGGATGTCATAACGTATAGTTATGTCGGTTTTGAAACAATTACTATTTTAACAGAAGACATTACACGTGTTTTAAATATTGAAATGGTTGTTAAAGCTAATGATCTTGATGAAATAGTTATTAAATCAACGAATAAAGAGAGTGATTATAATAAATCTAAACAGCGTTTTTCAACTTCGAAAGGCTTGGTGAACCAAGAAGCAGCAGGGTATTCTGTTGTTTATGTTGGAGGAAATAAAATAGATTTGATTTACGCTTCGCTAACCGAGGCACTCGACGGAAGGGTAGCTGGTGTTAGATTAGATCCCAGTACAGGTAAACTCGCTATTAGAACTAAGACTTCTATTTTTTATGATGCTCCTGTTTTATGGGATGTTGATGGTGTTATTTTTACTGATGAACCTCCAATAAATTTTGCTTCTATTGAAAATATATTTATTCTTAAATCTTTAGCAGCAACAAATCTTTATGGAAGTATAGGCGCCGGAGGAGTTATTGTAATTACCACAAAAACAGGAGCATTAATTAACAGTATTGAAGAAAAAAAGAACATCGCTAAACAATACACCAATAAAACAATTTATAACAATGATGCTTTTGTTATTTCTGAAAAAGAAATGTGGTATAGCAATAAAACTATTATTTTAAAAGGATTTAACAATAAACAAAAAGCATTTGATTATTATCAAAATAATATACAATCCCAACCAGTAAGCTTCAGTGAAACAATAAAAATTGCTAGATTTTTTAATACTTACTATAACGATCGCGACATATCAATTAACATCTTAAATGACTTACTCATTAAGTATCAAAAAAATCCAGAAATTGTAAAGGCAATTGCTTATCAAATAGATAATTTAAATGCGAACGTGGAAGCAGAAAAAATATATGAAAAGGTTTTTAAATTACGTCCTGCTTATGCGCAATCCTACCGTGACTTAGCAAACGTTTATATAAAAAACAACAAATTTAAAAGAGCTTGGCGAATGTATATGGGTTATATGCTTCAACAAAAAGCGGGTAGTGAGCAAAAAATAAATGAATTGCTTTTTAATGAAATGGAATGGCTTTATTATAATCGAAAAAATCAAGCAGGGATTAAAGAATCATTTGTTCCAAATAACACCATTAGCGAATTTAGAAAAGATATCCGTTTGATTTTTGAATGGAATACCTCCGAAGCAGAATTTAATCTTGAGTTTGTAAATCCGGATAAGCAATCTTACGTATTTGAACATAATTTAATTTCAAATAAAGAGCTAATAGAAAACGAAAAAAAAATAGGCTATTCAAGTAAAGAGTTTTTTATTGATGATTTGGGTGCAGAAGAATGGCTTATAAATATTACTTATTTGGGAAATAAAAAACCGGAACCTACCTTTTTTAAGGTAACAATATACACTAATTGGGGCAGTCCGGATCAATCTGAAAACATTCATGTTTTTAATTTTGAAAAAGAAAGGGATAAGTTTCAGTTGTTTAAATTATCCAATCAATAAATTATATAACTTTATATCTTTATAAAAAATAAAATTATGAAGTGGATTTTAAAACTATTACTAACTGCACTAGCAGTTTTATTGTTAGCAAATATATTGCCAGGAGTAGCTGTTACCAGTTATGCATATGCGGTATGGGTAGCTGTAGTTATTGGATTGCTTAATGGCTTTGTAAGACCTCTGTTGATTTTTTTAACCTTACCAGCAACCCTAATTACTTTAGGATTTTTCTTGTTTGTAATAAATGCCTGTATCATTTTAATAACAGCAAATTTCTTGGGTGGTTTTACGGTAGAATCGTTTTGGTGGGCACTGTTATTTAGCTTCCTGTTGTCATTTTTGCAATCGGTATTACATTCCTTCCTTAAAGAAGATAGAAAACAGTCTTAATCAATTCTTAAAATACTTGTATTGAGGGCTTTCATTTTGTATTTTTGCACTCCCAAAAATAGGGGGTAAAAATATTTAAGAAAATGGAGATTACAAAAAAAGACATTGATAGTTTAAATGCGGTTCTAACCGTAGCAGTTAAAGAAGAAGATTATTCTGGTAAAGTTCAAAAGATATTGACCAATTACCGTAAAACAGCAAACATTCCTGGTTTTAGAAAAGGACATGTGCCAATGGGGATGGTTAAAAAGCAATATGGCAAAGCGGTATTAGTTGAAGAGGTTAATAAAATTCTTCAAGAAGCATTACATAACTATCTTACTGAAGAAAAATTAGATGTTTTGGGAAACCCACTTCCAAAAAACGACACTGAAATAGATTGGGATACACCAAATTTTTCTTTTGATTTTGAATTGGGATTATCTCCAAAATTTGAAGTAGATGTTGTTGGTAAAAAATCAATTACTCATTATAATATTGTTGCAGATGATAAAATGATCAATGATCAGGTTACTTCTATTCGCAAGCAATATGGGAAATTAATTGCAAAAAATGAAGTTGAAATGAATGATGAAATAACTGGAGTTTTTATTAATGAAGAAAAAGGAATTGATAAAAATACTTCTTTTCCTTTAGAAATTATCAAAGGAAAAACACAAGCTAAAAAATTTATAGGAGCCAATGTTGGAGATGTTCTTGTTTTAAAGACTAAAGGATTGTTTGCAGATGATCACCAAAATCAAACCTATTTAGATGTTTCTCACGATGATGCTCACGGATTAGATATTAATGTAAATTTTGAAATTAAAGAAGTGAATAAACGTGAAATGGCTGAATTAAACCAAGATTTATTTGATAAGATTTTTGGAAAAGATGTGGTTAAATCTGAAGAGGAATTAAAAGCGAAAATTAAGGAAGACGCAGAAAGGCAATTTATTCAGCAAAGTGATCAAAAATTGATGGATGAGGTTGTTGAATCTTTAATCTCCAATACTAAATTTGATCTACCTGGTGAGTTTTTGATAAGATGGATTCAGTCTTCTGGTAAAAGCCCAATGACTGAGGAAGAAGCAAAAGTTGAATATGAAAAAAGTGAAAAAGGATTGCGTTTTCAATTAATCGAAGGAAAAATTAGAAAAGATAATGACATTCAAGTTTCATTTGATGAGTTAAAAGATCATTCAAAAAACTTAATAAAAGGGCAAATGGCACAATATGGTCAAGCAAACCCTTCTGAAGAGGAATTGGATTCTATAGCCGCTCGCATTATGTCTAATGAAGAAGAGGTAAAGCGTCTTTCAGAACAATTAAATAGTCAAAAACTATTAAATTTCTTTAAGAAAACAACAAAATTAAAGACCAAAGAAATAGCATATGATAAATTTATTAATGAGGTGCATGGTTAAAATTAAAAGCCTCTAAAAAATAATTCGATAATTTTGAAGTTTTCGTTCCGAACTTGATTCGGAATTCAAGGATAAAATAAGTATATTTAGGCCGTTGAATGATTGATTTTCAATACCTTTTTTATAAAAAAACAATATAATATATGAACTACGGAGAAGAGTTTAAAAAATTCGCAATCAAAGATCAAGGAATTAATAGCATGTATTACGATGCAATTACTAGCAGTATGAATCCAATGGGATTTACACCAAATATTATTGAAGAACGACAGATGAATGTCGTAGCAATGGATGTTTTCTCACGTTTAATGATGGATAGAATCATATTTTTAGGTACAGGAATTAATGATCAAATTGCTAATATTGTTCAAGCGCAATTATTGTTTTTAGAAAGTACGGATGCTTCTAAGGATATTCAAATATATATTAACTCTCCAGGTGGTGGTGTTTATGCAGGTTTGGGTATTTACGATACGATGCAATTTATTAAGCCAGATGTTGCAACTATTTGTACTGGTATGGCAGCATCCATGGGTGCCGTTTTATTATGTGCAGGAGCAAAAGGAAAACGAAGTGGTTTAACACATTCAAGAGTAATGATACATCAGCCATTAGGCGGTGCGCAAGGACAAGCAAGTGATATAGAAATTACAACAAGAGAAATACTTGCCTTGAAAAAAGAATTATATGATATCATCGCCAAACATTCTGGACAAAAATATGACAAGGTCTATGAAGACAGTGATCGTGATTATTGGATGAAAGCAGATAAAGCATTAGCATATGGAATGATTGATGAAATCTTAGTTCGATAGCAGAAAAAATAGCACTTTAAAATTTATAATGTTTTTGCCTCTGCAGAAATATAATTAAGAAGAGGATTATGTCAAAAGAAGAATTAGAATGTTCATTTTGTGGTCGTAAAAAGCCAGACACCAACTTATTAATTGCTGGTATAGATGCACATATTTGTGATCGTTGTATAGAGCAAGCTCATGGTATTGTTGCGGAAGAAGCAACACATTCGTCAAATAGTGATTTGTCGGATGAGTTAATACTTAAAAAGCCAAGAATTATTAAAGAATTTTTGGACGAATATATTATTGGACAAGATTATTCTAAAAAAATAATGTCAGTTGCTGTATATAACCACTATAAAAGATTGTTGCAAATAAACACGGATGATGATGTAGAGATAGAAAAAAGTAATATCATTATTGTAGGTGATACAGGAACAGGAAAAACATTAATGGCAAAAACCATTGCTAGAATGTTGAATGTGCCTTTAGCTATTGTAGATGCTACTGTATTAACTGAAGCAGGATATGTTGGGGAAGATGTGGAGAGTATTTTAACTCGTTTACTTCAAGCTGCAGATTATAATGTAGATAAAGCACAACATGGAATCGTATTTATTGATGAAATAGATAAAATTGCACGCAAAGGAGACAATCCTTCTATAACTCGTGACGTTAGTGGTGAAGGAGTACAACAAGCCTTGCTTAAATTATTAGAAGGTACCGTTGTGAATGTTCCTCCAAAGGGAGGGCGTAAACATCCAGATCAAAAATTTATCGAAGTAAATACAGAAAACATTTTATTTATTGCAGGTGGTGCTTTTAATGGGATTGACCGTAAAATCTCTAAGCGTTTAAATTTACAAGCAGTTGGTTTTAGTGCTTCTATGCAAGAAGATGGAGTAGATCGAGATAATTTATTAAAATATATTATACCAAAAGATTTAAAAGACTTTGGATTGATTCCTGAAATTATTGGTCGTCTACCTGTATTAACTTACATGAATCCTTTAGATGAGGAAACTTTAAGAGCGATATTAACGGAGCCTAAAAATGCGATAATCAAACAATATGAAAAATTGTTTGCGATGGATGACGTTAAGTTTACCATTGCTGAAGAGGCTTTAAATTTTATCGTAAAAAAAGCGGTAGAATATAAACTAGGGGCTAGAGGTTTGCGATCTCTTTGTGAAGCAATTTTAACCGATGCCATGTTTGAAATGCCTGATGGAAATGATAAAACATTAGAAGTTTCCAGAGAATATGTAGAACAAAAACTTAATAAATCAACCATCAAGAAATTAAAAGCAGTTTCTTAAATTTATTTTTGTTCTTTAAAATATAAGCTGCAAAAGACTTTTTAGAATTCTTTTTTTTTGCTGCAGACGATCCGCAAGAAATAATAATAGCTAAACTTAAAACAGCTAATTATTTTTTAGTAATTCTTCTAAAAATTCTCGAGAATTAGATAAACGAGGTATTTTATGCTGTCCTCCTAATTTGTCATTTTGTTTTAACCAATCTTTGAATAGGTCTTTTCTAGCAGTATGTATTTTCGGGAACTTTAGCGTAATATTACGATACCTTTTTGCTTCATAATCACTATTTACTTCTTGTAAAAAAGCATCTAATAATTGATTAAAAGTATCGATATCATCTGGGTATTTTTTAAATTCAATAATCCATTCATGAGCACCTTTTTCTTTCCCCTCCATAAAAATAGGTCCTGCGGTATAATCAACAATTTCAGAATGGGTTAACTTAGCAGCTTTTCGCAATGCTGCTTCTGCATTTTCAATGATTAATTCTTCTCCAAAAACATTAATATGATGTTTGGTACGCCCAGTTACTTTTATTCTGTAAGGGTTAATGGAGGTAAATCGTACAGTATCTCCAATTTTATAACGCCATAAACCTGCATTTGAAGTTATAACTATGGCATAGTTTTTACCTAATTTCACTTCACTTAAGGGAATGATAATTTCTTTCGTACTATCATAAGTATCCATTGGAATGAATTCATAAAAAATGCCGTAATCCAGCATTAATAATAATTCTTTACGATTATTTCTATCTTGAATTGCAAAAAAGCCTTCAGAGGCATTATAGGTTTCATAATATAAAAAGTTATTCTTTGGTAGTAATTTTTTATATTGCTCTAGGTAGGGGTCAAAGCTAACACCACCGTGGAAATATACTTCTAAATTGGGCCATATTTCAAATAAATTATTTCTTCCAGTGGATTCTATCACTTGGTTTAATAAAACTAATACCCAAGATGGAACTCCTAAAAGGCTGGTCACATTCTCATTTATAGTTTCATCAACAATGGCTTGCATTTTAGTTTCCCAGTCAGGCATTAACGAAACCTCATTACTTGGAGTGCTACTAAATTCAGCCCAAAAAGGCATATTATCTATTAATATGGCAGAAAGATCACCAAATACAGTCCCGTTTTCTTTATATAATTCCTTGCTTCCGCCTAAGCGTAAACTTTTTCCAAGAAATAACTCGGAATCTGGATTATTGTTTAAATATAAGCATAACAAATCTTTGCTTGCTGCATAATGGCACTCTTCTAAGGATTCATTGCTTACCGGTAAAAATTTACTTTTTGCATTGGTAGTTCCACTAGATTTTGCAAACCATTTTATAGGTGTTGGCCAGAAAATATTGCTTTCTCCTTTTCGTGCCCTTTCATAACTAGATTCATTATCTTCATAGGTAGTTATTGGAATTCTTTCAGCAAAATCGGTATAGGTTTTAATACTATTAAAGTCGAATTGATTGCCAATTTCAGTATGCTTAGCCTTGTTGATTAACCCTTTTAAAAGTTCTTCCTGAACATCAATAGGGTATTTTAAGAATAAATCTATTTGATGTATTCTTTTTTTTAAAAACCAAGTGGCTATAGAATTTACTATTGGTATCGGCATTTTTAAAATGTATCTTTATGGAATAAAAATAATCATTTTATTTCTATGAAACCTCAGTAATTAAAACTTGTTTTTAAATGAAATCAAGAATTAAAATGTTCCATTTAGACTATTTAATCAATAAGTGAAGATTTATGAACTACCACGGTGTCCTTAAAAAAATGCAAACCGAATTAGGCTCTCCCATACAATACTATTTAGTTTTTAAGGATGATTTTTTGAATGTCAATCAATTGCTTGATAAAAAAGTAACAATAAATTTTGACGGCTATCAGTGTTTAAATTGTGCAAAAGCAAAAAAAATATACCGTCAGGGTTTTTGTTATGATTGTTTTTATGAGATCCCACATGCAGCAGATTGGATTATGAAACCTGAATTAAGTAAAGCTCATTTAAATATTGAAGATCGAGATTTAGACTACGAAAAAGCCGTACAATTAAAACCACATATTGTTTATTTGGCAAATAGTAGTAATGTAAAAGTGGGTGTAACACGCAAAAGTCAAGTTCCAACACGTTGGATCGATCAAGGTGCGCATGAGGCAATTGAAATTGTTGAAGTGCCAAACAGGTATTTGGCAGGAATCACCGAAATTGCATTAAAAAATTATGTAGCTGATAAGACCAATTGGCGAACTATGATTACTAATAAAATAGCTGATGAAGATTTAGTAGTATGGAGAGATAAGTTAAAGCAATATATTCCTGAGGAAGCAAAACCTTATTTTATTGAAAATAACAAAGAAACCCATATGGATTTCCCAGTATTAGAATATCCTCAGAAGCCCAAAAGTTTAAATTTAGTAAAAACACCGAATTTTGAGGGGGTTTTAAAAGGAATCAAAGGGCAATACTTAATTTTTGAAGACAATACTATTTTTAATATAAGAAGCAATGAAGGTTTTGTAGTTACTCTTAAAGTTAACAGATAAAAAAATAAAGAGGGTTAAAATCACCATAGTTAGAGAGAACTATTCATTGATTGGAAAAGTCATCTTTTAATAAGATTCGAGACAAGATTTTAAGTTTTTTAAAGATACTTATAAAGCTTTTACTTAATTTCGTTGATCAAGTTAAAAAAAAGCTATTAAAACAAATCACAAAATATATCTTTCTCTAGGAAGCAATTTAGGTAATAAATTTGAAAACCTTCAATTGGCAGTAAATGCAATTTTTGAAGAAATAGGTTCTATTAAAAAAATTGCACCCATTTTTGAAACTCCTGCAATGGGTTTTGAAGGTAAGAACTTTCTAAATTGTGTTATTCAAGTGGAGACTAATCAATCAGCAACCCTTGTTCTAGATACTATTCTTTCAATAGAAACTAAATTGGGTAGAGTTAGGGAGGAAAAACTCGGATATTCATCCAGAAAAATAGATATTGATATGTTGTTTTATGATGATGCTATTATAAACACAAAAAGTTTAATTATTCCCCATCCAGAAATTCAAAATAGAAAATTTGTACTAGCACCTTTAGAATTAATTTCACCTGACTTTATTCACCCAATTTTGAATAAAAGTATATCTAAAATTTTAGAGGTAACTCCAGATAATAGTGAGCTAATTAAATATTCTAAATGGTTGCGAAACCCGATATTAGATTTCGATATGTCTAAATTTAGATATGTAGCTATCGAAGGAAATATAGGAGCAGGAAAGACAAGTTTGGCAACTCAATTGGCTTCTGATTTTAATACTAAATTAGTATTGGAGCGTTTTAAAGAAAACCCTTTTTTGCCTGAATTTTATAAAGATTCAGATCGCTTTGCTTTTCCATTAGAAATGTCCTTTTTAGCAGATAGGTACCAACAACTTTTAGACGATTTAACACAACACGATTTATTTAAAGAAAATGTTATTGGGGATTATGATGCTTATAAATCATTAATTTTTGCAAAAATTACACTACAAGAACAAGAATTTATATTATATAAAAAGTTATATCAAATAACATATAAAGAATTGCCTAAGCCCGATGCTTATGTGTATTTATATCAAAATACAGAACGGCTTTTACAAAATATTAAAAATAGAGGGCGAGATTTTGAACAAGAAATAGAAGCTTCCTATCTTCAAAAAATTAATGAAGGATATATGGAATTTATCAAAAACCAGCATAGTGATA
>ERZ887851.1810-NODE-1810-length-17732-cov-16.774849_pt1 | contig 17732 bp, 10 predicted proteins | sample MGYA00521100_ERZ887851 | MGnify/ENA primary metagenome ERZ887851 (study PRJEB32303, sample SAMEA104408602) | aquatic metagenome | biome: Brackish water; feature: Pelagic; material: water | place: Baltic Sea | collected 2014-06-06T16:11:00 | depth 11,444 m ...
ACCATGGGCTCACTTGCCCACACTTTTACCTTTGTTCCCTCAGGTAAGGAAAAAGCTTTTGCACTCTCCTCCGCACTTGGCGGATCCGCATCCGTGGTCGATTCCGTATTGGGAAGCTCGTGAAATTTTTCCGCCCAAATCTGACCAACAAGCAGAAGACATAAGGGTACGAAAAATTTCATATGATTTCATCCAACCAAATTGAGAAAATCCGTCAAGCGGACAGTGTCTATTTAAGTGAAAAAAAGAAAGGAAAAGCCTTACTGATTAGGGTCGTAGAGCACCTGTTTTTCATGGGTAAATATTGTTCGACCCGTTAAACCAAGCTGTCCACTTCCATTACTTCCAAAAACATAAACTTCTCCATTGGTCGTCCAGTAAATGGAGTGATACTGCCCAGCAGCCAAACCCGCCACTCCCGAATTGACAATCTTGGATAGAGGTACGTTTGCATCAATTTCACCCGATCCAACTCTTCCTTTTTCGTTATGCCCAGCACTCCAAAGGGATCCGTCGGTCTTCAGGAAAAGAGTATGGGACGAATGTGCCGCTACTTTTGAAACTCCCCCCTCAAATACGACCTGGGGCGTGGTTAAACTATTCACCCCGTTATAAGCGAAACCAGTTCTTCCATTTCCGTTATTCCCAAAGGTAAGTAACGAGCCATCATTCATCAAAACATAGGAAAAATCATTACCACAAGCTACGGCAGTCGCATTAGTATCGATCACACGAATCGAGGTATTACGATCCATTTCAGTACCATCACCAAGTTGTCCCCATTGATCTCTCCCCATCGACCAAACCGAGCCATTATTTTTTAGAATAATTGTATGATTCCAACCCGCCGCCACTTGGGTAACATTTGCATCAACGATTTTAACAGGCGTCAGGCGATCCGTAGTGGTTCCATCCCCCAATTGCCCGTACTGATTTTTACCAAATGTCCAAAGCGAGCCATCGGCCAGCACCATCGCTGAAAAACTCCCTCCTGCCGCAAAGGAAGTAATATTTCCATCGTAAATCATGATCGGACTGGATCGACTATTTTGTGAATTATTACCCAAGCGCCCATTTCCACCGTGTCCGAAACCAAGTAGTGATCCATTGCTATCTTTGTAAAGTACATAATCATTCCTCGATTCCACCGAGGAAACATTACTATCCACCACCTTCACCGGAACTGAAGTGTGACTGCCCGATCCATTTCCCAAGTCCCCCCAATCTTCATGTCCCACCGACCACAGGGATCCGTTCAAATCCACAAAATAGGAACCGTTGGTATTGGTGGCCAAATCCTTGACCTTGAATCCCGGGACTTTTTGTGGAGTTTGATAATACATCGGTTCCCTCGTTCCCAACACCCCACTAGAATTGGACCCAAATGACAAAATTTTTCCATCCTCCATCAGAATCATGGACCAACTTCCCCCTGCTACCACATCCACCGCTCCATTTGCAACGATCTGAACAGGATTACCATAAATTGTACCCGTGGATTGTCCCAACTGACCACTCGTGTTAGCACCCCGCCCCCAGACCGACCCGTTCTCTTCTAAATAAATGATGTGCCATTGAGCTAAAGCTGCCTTGGTTACTCCATTTTCGACAATTTTAATCGGCGAGAGGTAATCATTGAGACCAGCCTTTTTAAGCATATTGAAATGATTTCGCCCCATTCCCCAAAGGGAACCATCCGATTTCACATAAACCGTAGATTCCGAATAGGTCGATACATCCACCACTCCGGATGACTCAATTTGCACGGGCGTGGATGAATTAACCTGAGTGCCATTCCCTAGCTGCCCCATATGATTATGCCCAAACATCCAAAGCGAACCATCCTCTTTAATAACTGCGGTAAATTTTGATCGACTGATCACCCTTTTCACGCCGGAATCGATCACTTTGACTAAGGATGAACGAGTTACGGTGGTACCGTCTCCCAATCGGCCATCTCCATTCCATCCGGCGGACCAGAGGGATCCGTCAGTTCTGACCACATACACAGTACCCTCTCCAGCGGCGAAGTCTTTAATCGGCCCATCCGTTACTTTGACCGGAATTTTGGGGAAATCTAATCCAAGGTCATTCAATTTCCCCATTCCCCAGAGAGTTCCGTCCTTTTTCAAAATTAAACTATTTGTCATACTGGTTGCAATTCTCGCCACTTGCTCGTCAAGGATTCGAGTGGGTATGGAAGTCAGTTTATGGACCGATCCAATCTCTCCGAATTGATTGTTACCCAATCCATAGAGAAAACCCATTGCATCCAAAAAAAGTACATGGCCATCCCCTGCTATGACCTGCACTGGCGTAGCTCCCAATACATTCAGGGCAAGGGACTGCGAAAAGCTTCCAAAATCATTGGAAATTACCACTTTGTAGTTCCCAGAATGGAGGGTGGTATTCAAATCATTAATGGTAAGATCCTTTCCTACTGCTCCCGCAATTGGATTACCGTCCTTCTTCCACTGGTAGGAAAGGTTGTGCCCATTGGTAGAGGGCGCAGAGAGAGTGACGCTCCTACCCTCCAAACGATTCTTATCAGAAAGAGTGCCCGTCAACTTAGGCTCAAGCAAAGGTGCAAGATAAGCTTTTAAAGAAGGATCGAGATGGGAAGCGGAGACCGGTGCAGCAATATCCTGCTTGACGGAGTCGCTGAGCATTTTACCAGTAATTGCTCCCTCCTTTACGCCCATCGCGGTTTTTGCCTCTTCCGCGATTAGGGCACGCTGAGCAAGCCCGGCACTAAGGGCATGCGGGGCTGAGGTGATTCGTTGATCCGGCCCCAAATGCCGGAGTCCAGTACCATCCAATAAATCAACCTGAACCCGAAGAAAAAGTTGGGGGTGATCCAAAAATAATTGGCCGGAAAGAACGGACATGCCTTGCCCACCCAATAGAACGAGGTAGCGACCATTACTGACGGGTACTTTAATGGTAGCACTTTTATTCTCTCCGTTTCGCCAGTGTACTTTGCCTTCCCTATCAATTAGCTCGAAAGTAAACTCAGCCTGCCCGGAATAGTTGACCCCATTATTGGAGAGCTTACCGGAATAAGGAACAGGAGCAGCCAGCAAAGAAATAGTAGTACATAAAAAGGTAAATATAAGACTTAAAACTTTCATAATATTCTAAATAGTTATTCTTTTTTGCTTAACTTTTAATTTAATAGCAAGAATAAGTTGTATTCATATATTCTTTTAATTTTGCAAATTTTTTTAAAATTTCATCTGCTAACATTTATGAAATCTATCAGCTTATTCATTATTTCATTTATATTATCCTTCTTTTTCATGGCTCAGGCTCAGGCCCAGTCCCCAAAGAAGCAAAAACGCGTGAGTCCACTTTCGCCGATCGAAGAGGTAGAAGGACTGCCCCATGTCCTGATTATTGGAGACTCGATCAGTATCGGGTACACCCTCCCCACCCGGACCTTGCTTAAAGGAAAAATGAACCTGCATCGAATACCGACCAATGGAGGCCCCACCACCAAGGGAGTGACCGAGATCGAAAAATGGCTCGGGAAAAGAAAATGGGATCTGATTCATTTCAACTGGGGACTGCACGATTTGAAATACATGGGCAAGGACGGTACTAATTTAGTACCCAAGGAAAAAGGAGGTATCGTACAGGTTCCCCTATCCGAGTATGAAAAAAATTTGGAAAAACTGGTTATTCGAATGAAAAAATCAGCCACGCAATTGGTTTGGCGAAACACCACGCCAATCCCGCCCGGTTCCAGGGCCCGCTATGTGGGAGATTCTGTAAAATATAACCAGGCAGCTGCCCGGGTTATGAAAAAGCATGGTGTCCCCACCCTTGACCTTTACACTCCGAGTAAAAAGAACATGAAAGACTGGATGAAAAAAGCGGATGTACACTATTATGCCCATGGATCTCAGGAGTTGGCTGAGCGGGTCGCTGAAGACATTCTCAAACGCCTGGAGAACTAGTTTCTTTTCTTAGCTGCCCGAACCGCAGCCAATGCGTCAATCAACCCGGCTCCAAACTTATAATCGGTCCCAGTTGGCCCAAGATCCGATGCGGTCTTCCGTAAAATCTCACTAGTTTCCCAAGGATTAAGTTCGGGGTTGGCTGAGAGCATTAAGGCGGCAACCCCGGCTGCATGCGGACCAGAGAATGAATTTCCCGCCGGTCCTACCATCAGTGAGGCTCCTTTATCCTTTTCCACCTCTCTCCAACCTTTTCGAATATCTTGAGAACCGGAAACATTCCAGACTGGATATCCGGATGGGAATGCGGTGAGATCTGGTTTTTGTAAGGGTCTTTGTTTTGAATAATCGGAAAAGAATTGAACACCTTCCCAATAACAGGGCCCTTCACTGCTAAATGGTAATTGAATTCGGGACTGATCCACACCGGCAATCGCGAGAACGCAGGGTATATCTTTGGGTAGCCCGATTTGTTTACCAAGTGGCATCGCACGACGAGATTTAGGCCCATAATTACCAGCACCACCCACGGCAAGAACTCCTCCGAGAGAAAGATGCTCAAATGCATTACGGAAAAGTCCACGTATTTGTCCAAGATCGCGGTTTACAATCATAAAACTCATGGAAACAATATCGGCTCCTTTCGTCATGAGGTATTCCAAACTGCGAAGATTGAACCCACCCTTTACAAGCAAAATTCTGGAATCCGGGGCGATGGCAGTCTGCACACCGGACATCGATGGCCGGCCCGCAATTATGCCGACGCAAGAACTACCATGTGAGGTGGTTTTTGTTGCATCTAAGATAAATCCATTGTTGGCAATAAAATCGTAACCGAATAGGTCATCAATCAGTCCGTTCCCATCATCATCCAGTCCGTTTAATTCTTCCCCAGGATTTCGGGCGAGTGTATGAATCAATGAAGGCGTGGAGAGAATACCGGTATCTATTACTGCAACCTTAACCCCTTGCCCGGTGGCGTTTTCCTCTTTCCATGCTGCTTGGGCTCCAATTTCCCTGACATTCCAGGGGATGCTTAAACTTCCGGAAAAACGGGTGCTTTTTCTTCTTCGCACTTCAACCATATCATGCATGGCTTGCAATTGCTTGGCTGACATAGGGGAAGATTTACGAAACGATTTGAAAAACCGGTTGAGATAAACAAAGGAAACATCGGAACGGCTGGCAAGTTTTTGAACAGCACCCGATTGAGCAAGGCATGAAAAGCCATTAACTATCCAAAAACGATTCACTTCCCGAATCTGTTTTTTGCTAATACTTTTAGTGACGAACTTTTCTATCCCTGTCCATGAACGGATCGCTTGTTCTCGAAGAATAGTGGAAACCTCAAGGCGATTCTGAGAACGTGATAACCTTGCACGATCGGTGCAAATTCTTTCAAAGTCCCCAAAACGATTGACCAACTGTTTATCCATTCGAACAAATACCGGAATCCAATCTGGATTATCCAAATCAATTGCTTCATCCAATCGACTTGCTGAAACCGAATGGAGTACCAATAAAAAGCCAATACAGGAAATTCTAAGGAATATATCTTTCATCGGGCGGGGTAACCCCCTCGAAAGCCATCTATAGACTCAAATATTTTTTAACCTTTTCCTCCAAACCGGAACGGGCATTCTGGTCTACAAGATTGCCCTTTTTATCGACTAACCACATCGCCGGAATACTGCTTATCCCATGCTCCTGGGCCAGACTTGTCTTCCAGCCTTTTCCGTCGAAAAATTGGGGCCAGGGCATTTCGTTTTTTGCCAGAAAGCTCTCAAGTTTCTTCTTATCACTGTCCATGGATATTCCAATGATCTCGAAGCCTTGTTTATGCAATTCATCGTAAGTCTTTTTAACACTTGGAATCTCGCGGACACAGGGTCCACACCAAGTGGCCCAGAAATCAATCAGGACCACTTTTCCCTTCATTTGAGAAAGATCCACTTCCCGGCCATCCACCGCGGTAAATTTCATATCCAAAGGTTTGCCCAAGGCTTCCCTCTTCTTGAGTTGCCCCTTGGCCTTTTCGATAATTCGGGCAATCTTGGGGTCCGAATCATCCAATGCGGTAAGTTCCTTTAGAATTTTCAAACTTTTCTCACTGTCTGGGGTCATTTGTGCAACCGCAGAAAGCATGGCATAGGGCATAAATTCTTTGGGGTAATCCTTGGAGAGCAGGCGCCCCACCCTTTCCAGTTCAATAATTCCCTTATCTTGATCCTCTTTTAAAGCTGCTCTTACCTGTGCATCTAATTTTTTATAAACTTCTTCGAAAGCAGGTTTTTCGGAAAGCTTCGTATTGCCTTCATCTTTCGCAAGGGTTGAGTTAAATGGGAATACCCAAAAAATACCAGTTATTGTAAGTAATAATCTAAACTTCTTTGTTATCTTCATTCATGGACTTTAGTCGCTTGAAGTTGAAGATGCCAAGGGTTTATCCAAGGATTGGAAAATTATTATTTTATAAGATGCAGACTCAGTATCGCGTAAAATATATGAAGTTATACCCACAGACGATACCAAGGATTAGCCGTTTACAGAGTAATCCCTGGAAGCCTAAAAATGAGTATTATCTAGCAATGGAAGGATAGAACTATCCGTTCAATCCAGCCAAGGCCGCTTTTTTAACTATATTTTCAACTGAAATACCAAGTTCGGCCATTACGATGTCTCCAGGTGCGGAAATCCCAAAACGGTCAATTCCCACAACCACGCCATCCAAACCGACATACTTTCTCCAAATATCAGACACACCGGCTTCAACCGCGAGGCGGCTGCGGAATTTTTTCGGCAAAACGGATTCTCGGTATTCTGCATCCTGACGATCGAAGCGTTCCATGCAGGGCATGGAAACTACCCGGACTGTCGGCCCGAGTTTTTCTGCTGCTTCCAAGGCAAGGGACACTTCGCTTCCAGATGCCAAAATGATTAACTCCAATTCACCCTCTTCCTTACGAGCCACATAAGCTCCTTTAAGAACACCCTGACGACGCTCCGAAACCGGAATTTGAGAAAGATTGGGAACATTCTGACGAGTTAAAATGAGACCAGTTGGTCCGTCAATACGCTCGAGGGAAGCAAAGAATGCACCAGCTGTCTCCTCAGGATCAGCGGGACGAATAACATCAAGGTTAGGAATCAAACGCAGGCCACTGGTGGTTTCAACAGGTTGGTGTGTTGGTCCATCCTCTCCGACTGCAACCGAATCGTGTGTCCAGATGTGAAAAATAGGCAGATTTGCCAGCGCGGAAACCCGAACTGCACCACGCATATAATCCGCAAACACGGCAAATGTGGCACCGGATGGACGGAAAATACCATAGTATCCAATCCCATTGACAATCGCACCCATCGCATGTTCACGAATTCCAAAAAGGAGATTTCGACCCGCATTGTTGGTGCTCGAAAAATCGCCCATGTCTTTGAGGTAATTTTTGGTTGAACCGTGAAGATCAGCGGATCCGCTAATGAGCAATGGAAAAGCCTTGGCTAAATCATTAATAATCTGAGAACCTGCTGCACGGGTGGCCACCTTTGCATCTTCGGCAAATACTTGGACGCTATCGATTAAATTAGCCGGTAACTCGCGGGTTAGTCCGCTATTTAATAGGGCTGCTTTTTCAGGATTAGCAGATTGCCAAGCGGAAAAAGTTTGATCCCATGCCTGACGGTTTACTTTCCGTTGCTCCTTGAGAGAAGAAAAGTAGGAACGAACTTCCTCAGATACAAAGAATTTTTCTTCCGGGAGACCAAGGCCTTGTCGGGCGGAATCTGCAAATTTTGCTCCGCCTTCGCCGTGTCCGGCTGCGGTACCTGCCACTTCGGGAATACCCTTTCCGATAAGAGTTTTAACCTCAATAAAAGTCGGTTTGCCATTATTATTTGCCCGGGCCTGTGACAATGCATCGGCAATCGCATTCAGGTCATGTCCATCTTCCAGGCGAATTACATTAAATCCATAGGCTGCAAAACGATCGAGCACGCTCTCGCTTTGGCTGGCATCTGCCATTGCATCCAAAGTTACATCATTTGAATCATAAACTATTGTTAAATTATCTAGGCCAACATGGGCACCAAGAGAAGCCGCCTCTGCCGCGACCCCTTCCTGGAGACAACCATCTCCCACCAAGCAGACAACCTGATGGTTAATAATTTCATGCTCCGGTGTATTAAAATGAGCAGCCGCCATCTTACCGGCAATTGCAATACCCACTGCGTTTCCTACTCCCTGACCGAGCGGGCCAGTTGTGCATTCAACACCTGGAGTTTCTCCAAATTCAGGATGTCCGGGAGTCTTACTGTGAAGCTTGCGGAAATTCTTTACCTCCTGGAGAGAAAGATCGTAACCCGCCAAATGAAGCCAACCATAAAGGAACATACTTCCGTGACCGGCAGAGAGAACGAAGCGGTCGCGGTTTAACCATTCCGCATCCGAAGGATCGACCTGTAAATCATGCCCATAAAGAACTGCCCCCACTTCGGCAGCACCGAGAGGAAGTCCGAGGTGACCGGAACTGCATGCGTGAACGGCGTCGATTGCCAAGCCTCGGGCTTGATCTGCTGCTTGTTGAAGAATTTCTATATTTGGTAGTGCCATAGTAATTTTGTGCTTTAAATTAAAAGTACGGGAATTGAAAAGGAGTTACTGAAAAGTTTTATTTAGAGTAAACTATCACTCTTGGTAGATAACATCTTTTGTAGTCAATTCAACCATGTTTTCTCCTAGGCCCACCTCTACATGCTTGGACCATATAGTAACTACCCCGGTTTGATCATCTTTATCGATGCCAATGAGGAAGTACTTATCATCCGGCGAGACATCATCCAATTCTCCATTACCGAAAGGGTCAGTTCTCGCTTTTCCCACTTTTGCCTGCAACAAGATTGACTTTACTCCAAGCGCAATTTCTGGATTTGCTGTAGAATCTTTTTCCGCATGAGCCCATAATTCAGCAACGGACTTCACCTCCCCCGCTAAGGCACTATCTAAATTCAAATCAGAAAGTAAATCCTGCAGATTACGGGTGGTTAAATAAAAATCGGAGGCCTGGGCCGGTCGTTCCTTACCCTGAGCAGTGGGAACAGAAGCTTTAAACTTCAATACCGATCGAGCAAGCTTGTTATACCGTTTTAGTGGATACCGACTTTCAGATTCCGCTATTGTAGGGGGCGGGGGCAGTGATAAAAAATCCGAATTTGCCAATTCTTCTTCCTGATGAGTTATCTTAGTGGCAAGAGGTGGGGAATATTCAGCAATCGGAGAATTCTCCCGATTGGTTTTCTGTTTAGCTTCCGATATTACCCTACTCAAATATTCAATTCTTTGTTCGGCACTCAAATGGTCATTACCCTCCAAGATAAAAGCTTGCAACTCATCATCCCCGGGACGCTGACTTTGCCTAGACTCCGATTCGAATAGTTTGGCCTCCAAGTCTCTGAGGCGATTTTCCAAACTCCTTACTTTGCTGGCTTCAATTGTTACGGGTTCTTTCGCCACATGCTTTTGCTTATGCGAAACGAAAACTGGCATCGGTCCAAGTCGAGGATTTAAGGATAGTTGTTCAAGAGTATAAAATTGAGGATTTCCCTTGTCCATGAAATCAAAAAGGGGAACATTTTTCGGATAAAAAAGAGGAATAGCAGTCTGCTTATTTTTAATCCGTACAATCATCGAACCATCCTCTTCGATATTGCGAATGGGACTTATCCAAGTGACTGAATCCATCACATCCAAATACCTTGGACTAATTAACTCTCTTGCCCCAACGCTTCCCTGAGCAAACAAAGAGGCAAAATATAATAATAACATTTTGTTGTAATATGTGTTCATAACAACATTCATATGCACTATTGATATTATTTTAGATGTTTGCAAAGTTTTTCTTCTTGCCCATCATGCAAATTACTTTTTTTTCGATAGTTTAAACAAAATTTAGTTTTTAAGCCGCTTTTGTCCATTCCCTAAGATCCCCCACCTCAATTATAACATGCATTCTATTTAGTATGCCTATCAAACAATTGCTAATATGTCAGACCATTCATCCTCAGAAATAATGATCGAGACACAAGGTCTCAGTAAATACTACGGCGACTTCATCGCGGTAGATGACTTAAATATTACCATTCGCGAAGGAGAGGTAGTCGCATTTCTCGGGCCAAACGGAGCGGGAAAGAGCACTACCATGAAAATGCTTACCGGATATTTAGCACCCTCCTTGGGAACGGCAAAGATTTGCGGGATGGAGGTTGCTCACAACAGAGAAAAAGTAGCAAACCGGATTGGTTATCTTCCAGAAAATGGCCCACTTTACGAGGAAATGACTCCCCTAAAATTACTGAATTTCTTTGCAGACGCTCGCAGTATAGATGCCAAAACAAAAGCGGTCAGAATTGAACAAGTGGTGGAACAGTGTGCGATTAGCACAGTTTTAAATAAACCAATCGGAAAACTTTCCCGAGGATTTCGGCAACGGGTCGGAATGGCGAATGTGCTCCTCCACGAACCCGATGTGTTGATTATGGATGAACCTACCGCAGGACTCGACCCAAACCAAGTTCTGGAAGTAAGAAAAACCATTAAAGACCTGGGCAAGACTATCCTGTTGTCTACTCACATCCTCCAAGAAGTTCCGGAAATGGCCGACCGTATCATTTTGATCGATCAGGGAAGATTAATTTTTGATGGAACTCCGAATGATTTAAAAGATGAATCCTCACTTGACTCCTGGTTCAATCGCCAAACTGCCTAAGACCTTACCTTTAACATTTTCCTGTTATGAATTCCCAAGCTATCTCCGCTGTATTTAAACGAAATCTTGCTTCCTATTTCGGAAGTCCAAGTGGGTATGTCTTTATTTGTGCATTCCTTTTGGCAAGTGGAATTGCTGCTTTTTGGTCGCAAGAATTCTTTGATTCCAATTTGGCGAATCTGGACCAGTTAAATCAATTCCTACCCCACATTCTCCTTGGTTTTATTCCCGCCATTACTATGAGTATCTGGGCGGATGAGCGAAGGCAGGGAACGGACGAACTTCTCTTAACTCTTCCAGGCAGCGACTTTGATGTGGTTCTAGGAAAGTATTTCGGTGCAGTTGCGATTTTTGCGATTTCCTTACTCTTTTCTCTGGTTGCGAATTATTTTGTACTTTCTCAGCTAGGAAATCCTGACTTTGGACTATTATTATCTACTTATATCGGCTACTTCTTTGTGGGTTTAAGCATGATTGCCATTGGGATGGTGGCTTCATTCCTAACGCCTAACCTAACGGTCGCTTTTGTACTGGGAGTTGCTTTTAACGCTCCACTCGCCCTTCTTCCCAATACCAACTGGGGACTATCTGCTAGCTTTTTAGATTTTAGCCGTGGAACTATCAGTATATCGGGTATTGTCTTTTTTGTTAGTCTATCCGTTGCCATGCTCTACCTTTGTTCGATTTTAATTGGTCGTAGGCACTGGGTGGGTAGCCCAACCGGCAAGACAAAAATATTTCATTACAGCACTCGAGTAGTTGCCTCCTTGGCAATAGCATATTCCCTAACCTTCATTTTTCGAAATAATGATATTATTAGGATTGATGCCACAGCGGAGCAATTAAGTAGTTTATCGCAAGGTTCAAAAGATTTACTGAAGGAGATTGAAGGACAGGTTGAGATTGATGCCTTTATATCTCCTGCCGATTCAATGCCTGAACAATATGTACAAACGCGTATTAATTTATTAACTGCATTGCGGGAAATTGAGCGTAATGGAAACCAGGTAATCGTTGATATTCACGAGATTACCGCAGAAGATAATGCTTCCACTACGGCAGAAAAATATGGGGTCGAAAATCAAAACGGCATAACTCCCCCTCTTTTTGTTCAGCAGGATGGCCGATTTATGCCTTGGCAAAAAGATTTATACCTGGGGCTTGTTTTTAAGGGAAGTGGGGGGCAGCAAACGATTCCTTTTGTCTACAAAGGACTGCCAGTGGAATACGAAATCATGCGCACTCTCAGTTCGGTCAGTGGTTCGAAAGCAAAGAAAAAACTGGGTGTATTTGCGACGGATGCTCCAATGATGGGAACCGCCGGTATGGGAATAATGGGCTTTAGTATGGGAGGCGGCACCCCTGCATGGGAAGTCGTGAGCGAACTTCGCAAACAATATGATGTCCAGGAAGTAACTGGTGGGGAAATTAAAAAGGGAGATTATGACGCCATTATGGTGGTCCAACCTTCCACCTTAGATAACGAAAAATTAGATGATCTTATCGCCGCAATCAAGGCAGGAGTTCCCACCGCCATATTCGAAGATCCACTTCCACTTATTCAGGGCAGTGTTACTGGTACTTACGAACCACGAAGAAATAATCAACAGGGAGGTGGACCAGGACAACCCCCTCCTCCAGCTCCTGAAAAAGGTGATTTATCCAAGCTGTGGAGCCTACTAGGAGTTCACTTTAACGTAAATCCGGCGGAGCGATTAGACGCGATCAAGAATGAGCTTCTCCAACTACAGACAAGTGCAAACCGAAGTTTAGCCCCTGCAAGAGGGAGATTTACCGAGGTGGGAAGTTTTTTCACCAAGCTTAATGATTTGATCAAGAAAACTTCTGAGTACGAAGCTAGATTAAATGCGAATGCTCCCCTTTCCTCGAGCGATTGGGCGAGTCTTTCACTTACCAGTCTGAGGGATTCAATAAATGGATTGGATTCAGGTCACCCAATTCGTAATTTTATTGAGCAAAAACTTCTCGATCCGGTGGATACTAAATTAAAAGGCTTAGAAAAAAGAATTTTGCGGGATCCCTATAATCCGACTCCCAAAATTCCCCGTTCTGATAATTTCCCAGACGAATTCATTTATGTCGGAGGAAAAGAGAATTCCTTCCTCGAGGGACCCGTGACCTCTGAACTTCAATATTGTTTATTTACTTGCCCAGGTTCGCTCTATGAAAACCCATCGAGTACGCTCACTTTTAAACCCTTACTTAAAACAAGGGGAGGAAGTCTTTCGGGAACAACCAGTCTCGATAATTTTTGGACCGGAGGAGTGTTTGGAACACCTCGACGTTTTAACCCAGACAGAACGCTATACTCTGGTTCCAACCTGTCCGAAACTATTGGTGCTTCCATTGGCGGTACAATCCAGGATGGAAATCAGACCAATCAAATTAATGTAATTTTGATCGCGGATATTGATGTGTTAGCGGATCCATTTTTCAATATCCGGAGCCGAGGTCCAGAATCGGACTTCCCTCTTGATGTAGACAATGTAACCTTGTCACTTAACTTAATCGATAGTTTAGCCAAGGAGGATCGTTTACTTGAGATCAGGAATCGCCGTCGCCTGCACCGTACATTACAGGAGTTTGAAAAAAGCATCGAGGAGGCACGTGAAGTTGCGACTCAAACTATTCAAAATGCAGAAAGTTCGATTCAAAAGATCCTCCAAGAAGAAAATCGGAAATTAAACGAAGCTCTTGCAGATGTTCAAAATAGCCAAAGCAATATGACACAGGGGCAATTCATGCAATTACTCCAAACTGAGGCCGCCAAGCTGCAAAAGAATTTGGCAAAAAGAGAACGAGAATTACGACAAGATACCAACACGAAAGTGAAAGCAGCAGAGCGTCAGCGAGATCGCGAAATTAAAGAGAAGCAAGAATTCATTCAACAAATGTCCGTATTCCTCCCTCCCATCCCCCTACTCATTGTTGCTTTAATTGTTTTTTCGAGGAAAAGAAAAGCTGAGATCGATGGAGCAGTTGGTTCTCGACTACGATCTTAGTTCATTCCAATCAAATTTAAACTTATACAAAATTTAGACTCATGAACGAAAACACCAAGTCCATTGCCTTTATTGCGGTTACTGCTGCCTTTGTAGCACTCGCTATCTATACAACTCCGGAAAAAATTGACCCCACCAGTAAGGGGAGTCAAATGGGCCAAGCCCTTTTCGAAACTTTTGATACACGTTCCGCAACGGGGATTGAAATTGTTGAGATTGATGAAGAAAACCTGGAAGCAAAATCAATTGAAATTGCACAGACAGACAAAGGTTGGTGGATCCGCCGGCCACAAAAGCCCGATTATCCAGCAAACGCGGATAATCAAGTAAAAGATGTTTCAACAATTCTTTTGGACTTACGGATTCTTGATGTCGCTTCTGAAGGGGCGGGCGAACATGCCCAGTATGGTGTAGTCGATCCTAGCAAAGCAAATCCAGGCGACGCAGGTGTAGGAAAGAGCATCGCTTTGAAAAATAGCTCAGGTTCAAACCTTGCCCAGCTCATAATTGGCAATGAGGTAGAAGGACTTTCGAGGACAAGATATGTTCGGAAACCTCAAGAAAACACCGTCTACACAGCAGAAGTTCAAAATGCGAATGATGTTTCCACGAAATTTGTTGATTGGGTAGAAGAAGATTTTCTTGATTTGGATAAATGGAATATCAAACAAATTACACTTGATAACTATGAAGTTAATCTCGCACAAGGACAGTTAAACCGTTCGGGCAATCCACTTGTCCTCGATTATGATAGTTCTGAATGGAAATTAAGTGGTTCATCACTGACCGAAAAGGAGGAATTGGATAAGGAAAAATTGGATGCGCTTAAAGATGCACTTGATGACCTAAAAATTATCGATGTAGAAAAAAAGCCAGAAATCCTAGTCAACAATCTAAAAAAAGGGAACGAGTTCTTCAACAACTTGAAAGACCAAAAGAACCAAGCAGTAGTACAATCACTTCAACAAAAAGGATTTTATACGGTTGCAGTTCAAAACCCACAAGGTCAACAAGTCCCCAAAGTCGTTTCCAATAAAGGTGAAGTATTGGTGGGAATGAAGGACGGCGTGGAATATGTCCTGCGTTTTGGTGATATTTACCGCGGACCTGAGGAGGATGAAAATTCCACCGGCGACAGTCGATATATCTACGCTTTTGCTCGCGTAAATCCAAACTTACTTGATCCACTCGACCTTGAACCAGTACCCGAGGCATTAACACCCCCCCCTCCCCCATCCTCGCCTGATAACAACACATCGAGCCCCAAAGGAGAAAAAGGGGACACGGGTGAAAAAGGAAAAGAAAGTAATGCACCCAAAATCTCCCCTCCAGGTCCACCTCCTAATTTCGTACCTTCTTCCGCTCCCCCTTCTACTATTCCTCCCGCACCACCAGCAGCGGTAAAGAGTAAACCAGTACCCACTAGTAAAGAAGATAGTTCCATCCAAAAAGAACCGACCGAATTCACCAAGGAAAAAGCGGAACGTGATGCTCAAATAGCCGGAATTAATGCCTCTAATGCAAATAAACAAAGAGAGTTTAATGACAAACTTGCAAAGGCACAAAAGCGGGTAAATGAATTGAACCAAGACTTGGCGGGTTGGTATTATGTCATCTCTAACGACGTATATGAAAAGGTTCGTTTGGAAAGAAAAGATTTTGTAAAAATTAAGTCCGAGGATGCTGAAATGCCAGAAGAAGTTAAAGCATCTCATATTTTGATCTCATACAAGGGAGCTGATCGTGCAGATTCAAAAATCACTCGCTCGAAGGAAGAAGCTAAAACGGAAGCGGAGCGAATTCGTGGCCTTATTCTCAACGAAAAGAAGGGATTTGCCGAAATGGCCAAAAAGTTTTCGGATGGGCCCAGTAAGTCCAAAGGGGGAGACTTAGGAAAATTTAAATTTGAGGTAATGGCGAAAGCATTTTCGGAAGCTGCATTTGCATTGGAGGTAGGTGCTGTATCAGAAGTGGTCGAAACTGGCTTTGGCTTTCATGTCATTAAACGGACAGAATAGTTAATCTATAAATAAAGCATTAATCCTCAGTACTTTCAGTGATTTTTCTTTCAACCGGTTGCTTTTGGTTGTAAGGATAATTGAATGGCATTTCCTTTCATCAAGTCCCAAAAGTCTCCCTTATGGAAAAGGATTCGCTCAGATGATTCAACCCGTCTACGCTTAAAGTACGACACCTACTACCATATTTTTGATAGGCAGGAAGGAACTCGGGTCTTTAAAGATGGCAAGGAATTCATCATGCTATCGAGCAATGATTACCTTGGCCTTTCGCACCATCCCAAAATTAAAGAGGCTGGAATTGAAGCAATTAAGAAATGGGGAAGTAGTACAACCGGGGCAAGACTTGCGAATGGCGGTCGGATTTTCCACCAGGAATTAGAAGAAAAACTAGCCGATTTTTTAGGAAAGGAAGCATGCCATGTGTATTCTGCAGGATATTTGGCCTGTGCATCTGCGATCACTGGTTTTGCAGAGCGAAAAGATCTTATTTTGGCGGACAAGAACCTCCATTCTTCGCTTTGGAGTGGTATCCAATTAAGTGGGGCTCGATGCGAACGATTTGCTCATAATAACCCATCCCATGCCGCTGAAATTTTAGGATATAAAGAAACTGACAATAATATCTTCGTTCTCGAAGGAGTTTACTCAATGGAGGGACATATTGCCAAACTACCAGAGTTCGTAAAAATTGCCCAAGAGTACAAAGCATTTGTCATTCTTGATGACGCCCATGGATTTGGAGTATTGGGGAAAAATGGTAGAGGAACTGCAAATCATTTTGGAATGACCGAACAGGTCGATGTACTATGTGCCAGTTTCTCAAAGTCACTCGCCGGAGCAGGTGGGTTTGTTGCGTCCACCAAAGAAGGGATTGATTATATGCGGAGCCATTCGAAACAAACTATTTTTTCTGCAGCTCTTTCCCCAGCATCCTGTGCTTGTGCTCAAGCGGCGCTCGAAATCATGCAAAATGAACCCGAGCATCAAGAACGATTATTCAAGAATTTAGAAAGATACCGGGGAATCCTTGCCAATTTAGAATTAGATACATGGGAGAGCGAAACCCCGGCAATCCCAATAGTTCTGGGAGAAAAAGAAAAGGTTTATTACTTTTGGAAAGCTCTACTTGAAAAAGGAATCTATGCAATTATTTCCATTGCACCGGGAGTTCCCCCTGGCAAAGACTTAATTCGAACCGCAATTTCTGCATCCCATACCGAAGAAGATCTAGACCGTATCGAAGAAGCAATGACTTACGCGAAATCTAAGATTTAATTGAAGGTAATTTCTTTAGCCTTACAAGGATCAGAATAGCCTCAATCCATTTGCTCACATTGATAGACCAAGGTTTTACAATACCACGATAAAAATAGGTCCATGCATGCCTGTATTGATCAGAAACTGATTGATTTGAAATAATTAAACCCTGCCATCGATCCAGAAGGATTTGTGTATTTTTATCATTAAAAGTTTTTCTTCCCTCACTGGCACCCTTCACATGGAATACCAAGCTATCATGAACCACATAATTATCTAACCCTTTCTCGGTCATACGAAGGCACAAATCGACATCCTCACAACCATTTACGAAAACTTCATCGAAACCACCAATTGCAAGAAAGTTTTCTTTGACAGTAATACAGCAGGCAGCCGTCACTGCACTCCATTGTTTGACTTTCCCCTTGAATGGACGATGAAAAAAACCTTGTCCATAATGCCTTGGGTTCCCTTGTGGTGCGAAAACAACTCCCATATGGTCATATCTTCTTGAATTTATAAGTTGCTGAACATTGCCCACCATTCCGACCTTTTCATAGGTTTTAAAAACTTCAAGCATTGGTAAAAGCCAATTGCCCTGAACAAATACATCGTTGTTTAAAAAACATAAATATTTCCCATGGGCTTGTTTGGCCGCGAAATTATTATTTTTGGCAAAGCCTTTATTAGTTTCGTTATAAAATATACGATAAC
>ERZ887851.1814-NODE-1814-length-17679-cov-10.101055_pt1 | contig 17679 bp, 20 predicted proteins | sample MGYA00521100_ERZ887851 | MGnify/ENA primary metagenome ERZ887851 (study PRJEB32303, sample SAMEA104408602) | aquatic metagenome | biome: Brackish water; feature: Pelagic; material: water | place: Baltic Sea | collected 2014-06-06T16:11:00 | depth 11,444 m ...
CTTTGATGGTGTACATCTTGGACACAAGGCATTATTTGAAGAGGCTTTTAAAGTAAATTAACGAGTCTTTAAATTACGTATAACAATATATTTATTTTTAAATAGTTAGTTTAATCTAATGAATTTCAATTATTCATACAAAGCATTTGCGATCACTATACTCCTATTAGGGGGTCTGTATTTGTTGTTTTATTTTGTAAAACTATCTTCAAATTATATTGTTCCTGAAGAAGAATTTGAAATTGAATATGCAATAGAAGAGCTAATTCTCGATGAGAATATGGCAGAAGTTACTAAGGGAAAAATTAAAATTGAAACCCATCAAGTTTATAATGAAGCTGAAGAGTTTATTAAAGAATCAGAAGCCAATCGCAAAGAAAATTCAGAAGCCATTGAAGATAAATTATCTGAAATTAATGATGTCATCTCAAATTCAAAATCGGAACGAATTTCTATTTCATCAGAAAAAAAAATAGAGAAAAAAAAAGACACCAAATCTATTAATTTAGAATCCACTTTAGCAACTACCAACAACTCAAAGAGCACAAATAGTTATCATTTAATTAACCGCAAAGTAATTGAATTTCCCAATCCTGTTTATATCTGTGAAAGCTTCGGAAAAGTAGTATTGCAGATTGAAGTAAATGCAAATGGTTATGTAATAATGACTTCAGTAAACAAAAACACTTCTACCACCACTAATTTGTGTTTAATGGAAAGTGCGATAGATTATGCTAAAAAAGCTCGTTTTACAAAAGATAAAAACAAGCTTTCTCAAATGGGAAGTATCACGTATGTTTTTCCTGGTCAGGAATAATTATTCAATTAACTTTAATAAATCACTTGCAATACATTTACCTTTATTCTGATTGTACCACACTTGAATTTCTTTTTTAAATTCAGGAGTTAAGGCACCATGAGTTGCTTTAAACTCTTTGGTTTTATTTATTATTATTAATGGCGATGGGCCCCAATCGTTAATCACTTCTTGAGTTTCGTTATCAAAAACTATTAATTTAGGAATTGACATCGACCCATTGGTTAAAAAAAGTTCCATCAATTCTTTATTTTCATCACGATACAAAACTTTAAAATCTATATTCTTTGCTTGTGTAACTAACTTATTCATAACAGGCATAGCATGAGCACCATCTCCACACCAACTTTCAGTCAATACCAACCAAGTAACATTCTTATAGTATTCTTGAAATTTTTCTAAAATAGTTTCATCGATCTTCAAAGTCTTATCTAAACGTTTCATCCGTGAATTGTTTAGTAAAGTATAACTTGATAAGGCTTCCGATTGTTGTGGCCCAGAACTTGTTCCATTTTCTGTATGAGTTGTTACTTGCCCTCTATATTCTTGATAGCTTATTGCTTTCTTTAAACTTTCCTTAATTAAGGTATTTGTATGAATAGTATTTATTATTTCCATAACAACTAAGACGTTGTTATGGACAAAAACTTACTACTTTTAAATTTTAATAAAAATTTTATGAAATGAGCATGTTAAATTTTTTCATACTTAAGGAGTTGTTTAATTACGAAAAGCATGCCTATGCTGAGCTTGTCGGAGCATGACCTATTTAATAAAATAATATAAACACATGAAAAAAATAAGATGTACTTGGTGTGGAAATGATCCCTTATATGTCGCTTATCATGATAATGAATGGGGAGTTCCCATTTATGATGATCAAACTTTGTTTGAGTTTCTGATTTTAGAAACCTTTCAAGCGGGTTTAAGTTGGATTACCATTCTTAAGAAAAGAGAAAACTTTAGAAAAGCCTTTGATAATTTCGACTATAAAAAAATAGCAACGTATTCAGATGGTAAAATTAGTTCTTTACTTCAAGATACTGGGATTATTAGAAACAAACTAAAAGTAAATTCTGCTGTAATAAATGCGCACTATTTTATGGAAATACAAAAGGAATTTGGTAGTTTCAGTACCTATATTTGGGGTTTTGTGAATGAAAAACCTATTAAAAATAGCTTTAAAAATCAAGCTGAATGTCCAGCTAATACTCCTTTGAGTGATAAAATAAGTGCCAATTTAAAAAATCGGGGTTTTAAATTTGTAGGAACCACTGTTATTTATGCTTTTATGCAAGCTACTGGCGTGGTGAATGACCATGTAAAAGATTGTTTTAGATATAATGAAGTTTAAAGCTTTATCTATTAGCCCCAGAGACTACTGTTTCTTTTAGGGTCTTTACTTATTTTATAGCTTAATTACTTTCTTAGTTACTTTTCCAAATTTTCCTTCAAAAGTCACAAATAAAGTGCCTTTCCATTGATTATTCAATTCTAAAGTTAATATCCCATTTCCATTTTCAAGGGTAGTTGTGTTTAATTTTTGACCTAATACATTAAAAATAGACACGTTTATTTCACCTTGAATTTGATTTAAATTAAATGACACATTCCCTCTTGTAGGGTTTGGATAAGGAGTTGAAATATTAGTACTCGCCCAATCTTCATTTGAAAGATTTTCAACAAATATGGTCCAAAAACCGTCAGGAGCAACAATAGGTCTTGCCAGTGTTTTTCCAGAATTTGATTCGGCTTCTATATAATATTCGATGTTAGCAGATGAAGATGAAATTAGTAAATCTGCAGTCCAATCATCTGCACTCACTAAACTCATAGCGACTTGATTAAAATCTGTAGTTCCTTCTTCTCTCCAAAAAACAGTAGCATCACTTACTCCAGAAATATGTTTAATCATGGCATCTATAGCAACTGTTGTATTCGCATTGGCATCATCAACCGGTTGATGAACAATCCAAAGAGGATCACCAACACCGATCGTATGTGTGATACAATGTATGGCACCTAAACTTGCTATTAAATTTTCATCTGGGTTATCTACATCAATTCCAACTACATTATAACCGGGTAATAATTCTTGAATATATGCCAAAGCTGGTTCATCTACCTCGGATCGATAGGTAGGAACCAAAATCGTTTTATTAATAAAAACTGCATTGCTAAAAGTACGGTAATAACCACCCGTGTCTGGATAACTACCAGAAGTACTTGGCGGAGAGTCGATCCATTTTATTTCGTATGGAGTGCCAAATGGTGATTGAAAATTACTTAAAACATAGTCTATATTTTCTTCAATTTGTGGACCATCTGCAACGCCGTTTGGATACTTACTTACTAGAATAGTTTCTTCATCTAATAGCTTCATGTGCATATCGATGTGATGAATCTCATCATAAGGAAGTGTCTCCATTTTTATATAGTTTTCAATTCCCATATATTCATACATAATCCCATCTATTTCCTCTTCCGTTTTAGCAGAAACTCCATAAGGGTTGTTAGAATCATTTTCATCTAATATTAATTTGGAAGCAAATGCATTACCCAAACCATCCGACATATAATTTCCGCCTGTATTTACTAAATCGTTGATTCCGGTATTTGTTACATAAATAGGCATTCCTACCATATTTGCATGAGCAGTTGGCATTATATTGTCTAAAGGACGTGGGCGATTGTATATCCAGTCGGTATAAGCTCGTTCTCCAACATCATCTGAATAAATGGTGTTTCCGCCATAATCACGAATCCAAATACTATTACTTCCTACATTTAAAAATTCTACATTGGTTAAATCTACACCTTGACCCGTTAAGTAACTAGTCACACTAGATTCGTTTTGTGTTGTTATGATTACTTTACACTCGGCAATTCCAGCTTCTACTATTTGACGAAGAATATTTTTATAACCCTCTGTCCATCTTACTACTAAATATTCTACTTCTTCCCATTCTGCAGCAGCTCGAACAGGACCCGAAGGAGGATCTGACATTATTCGGTTATTTGTAAATTGAAATTGCGGAAGTAATTCTCTTTCTACTTCAGTTAATCCTTTTGGAAGTGCATCTACTTCTTGAGCAGATAAGTTAAAAGTATTAACAATTAATAAAATTACAACTGAGAGTTTTAAGGCTATGTGTTTCATTTTCAATACTTTTTTTATAACCTTACGAAGATACTTAATTATCATTTTTATCGCCTCAAATATTTTAGGAATTTTTCTCGTGGAATTTCTGTAGCACCCAAACGTTCCAAATGCGGCGTGTACATTTGGCAGTCGATTAATTGATAATTTTTAGTTTTTAACTGTTCTACTAAAAAATAAAAAGCAACTTTTGAAGCATCACTTACGTTGCTAAACATGCTTTCTCCACAAAATACTTTTTTATCGATCAAGTCTATACCATATAAACCTCCAACTAATTCATTGTCCAACCAAATTTCTACAGATGTTGCATGTCCTATTTTATGTAATTGCAGGTAGGCTTCTTGCATTTGGTTAGTGATCCAAGTACCTTGCTGGTCTTTTCTTTTTATTTGAGAACAGTTTTTTATAACTTCCTCAAAACATTTGTTAAACGTAATGGTAAACTTGTTTTTATAGATGATCTTTTCTAAACTTTTAGAAACTTTAAAACTATCTAGAAACAAGACCATTCTGGGATCTGGACTCCACCATAAAATGGATTTATCATCCTCAAACCAAGGGAATATTCCTGAACGATATGCATGCATTAATCGTTTAATAGAAAGGTCACCTCCAATAGCAAGTAAGCCTTCTTTATCGGTTTCTTCGGGATTAGGAAACCAAATGGAATTGGATAAATGATGCATAAAAACTTTTTGTAAAAATACAAAAAGCCTAAAGATTACATTGCTGTATTTTTTAGGCTTTTCCCTATTGAGATTCTTCCCCGATTACTCGAGGGTCTGAGTGACAAGCTTCGATAAGAGTGAAAAAAAAATTAGAAAGGCAAATCGTCTTCTGCTTCTGTTTTAATATTATCTGCTGCTTGAAAAGCTTCTTCTGGTGGCATCGGTGGCATATCTGGAGAACCTGATCCAGCAGCTAAATTTTCAATTCTCCATCCCTGGATAGAATTAAAATACTTTATTTCTCCTTGTGGATTGGTCCACTCTCTACCTCTTAAATTGATGCTAATTTTTACATCTTGTCCAGCTGCAAAATTATTTAGTAAATCTGTTTTGTCTTGTACAAATTCCACCATAATAGCTTGTGGGTATTGCTCTGCTGTAGTAATAACTACTTCTCTTTTTTGGAAACCATTGCTTCCAAAAGTTTGTGTTTCTCCAATTACTTTAATCTTTCCTTGTACTTCCATCTTTTAATCTATTATTTATTGCTTAATATTCATTAAATCTATTGCTAATAGCAATCTAAAAGCATCAAAAACAATGCCTTTTTGTAACATCTCTTGTGCTTGTTTTTGAGTATTCTCTTTATTTGCAACGTTAATATGTGGGCATTTATCAATTCCCATCTTTACAAATTCTCTTACTTCTTCTTCGGTTGGTATTTTTTCAGAATTTCCTAGAATTCCTAAGTCATTTCCTGTTAAAACAGTACTATTTCTAATTGATGTTGGTAATGCATCTACCCCTATTCCCATAGTTCTTATTGGTTTTAGTACTTCAAACATTCCTTCTTTAGATCTGTTATACCAATTAGCTCCCATACGGGCAACGGTATCAATTTTTACAGCATCAATTTTTCCTTCCGCATCTAAAATAGACTCCTTAATATGTAATTTAACTACCTCAGCAATTATTAGATTTCCAGCTCCGCCTTCTGCACCTAATGCAATTACATCATTCACTTTACATTCAAATTGCACAGGAGCTTCTCCTACTCTAGGAGGCTTTATCATTTCTGAGGCTACTTGCGTAAGTCCTGATTTCACAAACTCATTAACCCCATCTGGATATTCGGTAGATGATAACGACATTTGCTGTACCATCTCGAAATTAACGATATTTATAACTACCTCTTTAGTTTTTAAGACATTTTCTAAGGTGTGTTTAGTTGTATTGTCCCGAACTCTTCTCGCAGGCGAAAAAATTAAGATGGGTGGATTGGCACTAAAAACATTAAAAAAACTAAATGGTGATAGGTTTACATTTCCATCTTCATCCATTGTACTTGCAAAAGCAATGGGACGCGGCGAGACTGCACTTAATAAATAACTATGTAATTTTGCAGTACTAACTTCTTGAGGTGTAATTGAAATCATTGTCTGCAAATATATCAAAATCGCTACTTGTGTAAAAATATGTTTATACAATAATATCAACATATTTACTTTATATTTACTCTAAAGCAGCAATACCGAATTATATTAAAAAAATATGCTACAAAACACCTCAACAACTCGTTTGTTATTATTCATTTCTTCAATCACTATCATTTTATTAATTATTTGGAATACTTTTTCTTTTTTCAGAATATTGAAAGAAAATGAACTAACAAAAATGGAAATTTGGGCAACAGCTCAAAAAGATATAAAAAAAAGTGACCAATTAAAACTAAGTTTTAGTGAAACATCTTTAGAGGTTTTGGAGAGTAACAACACCACTCCTATGATTTCATATAGCCCAAAAGAGGAAACTTATATTCATAGAAATATTCCTGAAAATAAAATTAACACTCCCAAAAAAAGAGACCGTCTAATTGAACAATTTACTGAAGAATACGAACCGATAGAAGTCTTTTATAACAATGAATTATTACAGACTATTTATTTTGGCAACTCACCACTCATCAATAAAATAAAATTCTATCCGATAGCACTCATCTTTATTATGTTACTTTTCTTTTTTGCAATTTATTTCTTTTTTAGAACCGCAAAAGCTTCCGAACAAAATAAACTTTGGGCAGGAATGGCAAAAGAAACCGCTCATCAAATAGGCACTCCATTATCGTCATTGGTAGGCTGGGCTGAAATATTGAAATCTGAAGATGTAAATCCAGATTATATTCTTGAAATAGAAAAAGACATTGAGCGCTTAAAAACAATTACTGAGCGATTTTCTAAAGTTGGATCTGTTCCCACCATGGAAAAAACAGATGTTGTTAAAGAAACTAAAGCTTCTTTCGATTATATACAAAGACGTTCCTCGAAGCTTATTAATTTCAACATAAACATACCAGATACTCCACTGATGGTTAATTTAAATCCTCAATTATATAGTTGGACCATCGAAAATATTGTTAAAAACGGAATAGATGCTATGAAAGGAAAAGGAGATATAGAAATTTCTATAACTACGAATTTGAAATCTGCTTTTATTCGAATTTCTGATACTGGAAAAGGGATTCCAAAAAAAGATTTTAATAAAATATTTAGTCCTGGGTTTACTTCTAAAAGGAGAGGATGGGGCTTAGGCCTTTCCTTAGCAAAAAGAATTATCGAAGGCTATCACAAAGGTCGAATACGAGTTTTAAAAAGCAGTCCTACTGAAGGAACTACCATGGAAATTATATTACACTTGAAAACGACTAATAGTTAGATTGAATTTTTTTTGCCAGAGCAATAAACGCTTCAGTACCCATAGATACCTTATGTTTAAAGGTCATTTCTTTCATCTCATTTAATGGAATTAAATGCACGTGGACGTGAGGAACTTCTAAACCAATTACAGACATTGCAACTCGATTACAATCCACTGTTTTTTCGATTGCTAATCCTACCTTTCTAGCAAATTGCATTAATCCTAGATAGGTTTTTTCGTCAAGATCTAATAGTTTATCAACTTCCTTTTTTGGAACACAAAGAGTGTGTCCTTTTGCATTTGGATCTATATCTAAAAAAGCAATGAAATGATCGTCTTCAGCAACTTTATAACAGGGGATTTCTCCATTAATAATTTTTGTAAAAATAGATGTTCCCATTAAACTCTGGTTAATTCAACAACAGTAAATTTCATCGTGCCATTAGGCACCGTAACTTCAACTATATCACCCACTTCTTTTCCTAATAGACCTTTTCCAATTGGAGAATCTACCGATATTTTACCCGTAGATAAATCTGCCTCACTTTGAGCCACTAATTTATAGGTCATTTCCATTCCATTGGATTGATTTTTAATCTTTGCAGTAGAATGTATTAACGCTTTTGAAGTATCTAATTGAGATTCATCTATTATTCTTGCTGTTGATAAAGTCCCTTCTAATCTTGAGATATGCATCTCTAACATTCCTTGCGCTTCTTTAGCAGCATCGTATTCCGCATTTTCACTTAAATCCCCTTTATCTCTCGCTTCCGCTATATCTTGTGATGCTTTTGGACGCTCAACATCTTTAAGCTGGTTAAGCTCGTCTCTTAATTTTTTTAATCCTTCCGCTGTATAATATGATATTTTACTCATAAACTTCATTTTTAAATAATTGTAATCTGTTTTTTTTAATAAAAACACTCCTGCTTTCACAGCAATAAAAAAATCCCACACGAGATGGGACCACTATATACAAAGATAGTAAAAATAAAAATATCATCTATTTTTTATTGTATTTTTGCTGTCCAATACTATAAAAATGAAAAAAACAACAATCGTATTATTAATATTATGTATAAGTTTAATATCATGTAGTAGTAGTGACGATAATAATCAAAATCAGAACCCTTATTTAGTAGTTCCTCTAGTGAGTTTAAGCTTAAACTTAAACCTTCCTCAATATAACGATTTAAAATTTCCGGGGGGATCTTTTATTGTTACCAACCAAGGAATTAAGGGCATCATTGTTTATTGTATTACAGATAATTTATATACTGCTTCTGAATTAAGTGACCCTAACCACAGCCCAAACGCTTGTTCAAAAATGGAAGTGACTGGTATTATCGCTACTTGTCCTTGTGACGATGGTAACACAAACGATATAATCACAGGGCAATTTACTCCTGCAAACAACGAAAAATACCCAATGTTACAGTACCGCGCTGAACGAAATGGAGATGTTGTTAATGTTTATAACTAAGCTGTGTTAACGATTTAATACTACTTTTCATGATAATAAAAAATTATTTTTTTGTTTTTACAAGTTATATTTATATACCTAGATGCTTTGCAATTATTCCCCAACCCTGTAAAAGATAATTTACATATTAATGCATCCAACAACATCGTAATTAATTAAATAAGTGCTTACGATGTATTAGAAAAAAAGTAAAAGAGAGTTATAAAAATCAAAGTCAACTTGAGTTCTCTGGACTAGCTAAAGGCTTATTATTGGTAAAAATTGAAACCAATGATGGGATGGTTGTAAAAAAGGTTGTTAAAGAGTAATTAGTAACCACTCTTTTTATCGACACTATCCTAAAAAGGGTGTAAGTTTAAAAAAAATCAGGATTGAATTCAATCCTGATTTTTTTATGTCTCAATTATAATTTTATAGTAGCCCCAATTAAAAAGTTAATGGTTGCTTGCGGATAATAACCTGTTCCTTCAACGGTTGTTGTAACATCTGGAACCGACCATGTATCATCATAGGTATAATAATACCCATTTGATACATACTTCACATTAAAAATATTATTCAACAATCCTGTTAATACAATTTCTCTTAAAAACTGAATACTATTTATCGTATAAGAAATATTAAAATCGTTAATAAAGTAGGCCTCTAACTGTGAAAAATCACTATCGACATTCCCCATATACTGCTTGCCAACATATTTAGAATACAATCCTAATTGAAGATTCTTTATAGGTTCATATTCAATTTTATTAGCAGCAATAACGCTTGGAGAAAATGAAATATTAGTAGTTCCTAAATTTCTAAACTCACCATCAATAGGGGCAACAAAATCTTTATTTTTATTCGTACTTAAAGCAATATTGGGTAGGATTCTAAAGTTTTCAAAAATCGAAAATATTGCATCAATTTCTAGGCCTAAACGATAACTTTTACCGCTTGTAGCTCTAACAGGTGCACCTACATCATCTATCGCACCAGTAAGTACTAATTGATCTTTGTAATCCATAAAATAAAGATTCGTACTCACTTTTGTTTTCTTTGCAGCAAAACGCCATCCTAACTCATAATCATCTAATTTTTCTGGTTTTGTGATACCATTTTCAAAATCATTTCTATTGGGTTCTCGTTGTGCTCTTCCATAAGAAGCGTAAAGCTGATTTTTTTGACTTAGCTCGAAAGTTAGTCCTGCTTTTGGATTGAAAAAAGTATAATCTTCATCAACTTCTAAAGGAACTTTATCTGAAGTTATTCCTGAAGTTTTATAATTTATAAATCTACCTTGTAAATCTCCATATGCACTCCATCGATCATTAATATAATAGGTAGTTTTTGCAAATACAGTGAATTCGTTTTTTGTACCATTCCCTTCATAATAACGATTTCTTATTTCAGAATTGCTAGCATATTGAGCCCAAATTATTTCTCCAAAATGATCGCCATCGTAATGACTATAAAAAGCTCCAGCTGAAACATCCAATTGATCTTTCTTGTAATTTACATTGGCATTGACAACATAATAATCATTATCCAACCAACGTCTTCTAATTAAATCGGTAGTATTTATAATTTCATCGCCTATACTAATGGGGTTTAAATTATAAAAATCAAAATCTTGATCTTCTTTATACTGCTCGTAATATCCCCTACCATAAGTATAGTTTAAACCTAAACTTGTGGTCCAATAATTATGGATTTTTTGATTCCAAAATAATTGATAATGATCTTGCGAATAATTATCAGTTTCATTGTCGTAAAATTTAACATTCCCATCATCATCTGTGTATATTCCTGAAGGATTAAATGTCCTATCAGTTTCTAAAGTTTCAGCATCAATACCATACCATGCTTGATACGTTTTTTCTTTTCCACCAAAAACTAATGCCTTTATAAGAGTATTATCATTGACATATGCACCTTGTAAAAAATAAGATTTTAAATCTGAAGTTGCCCTGTCAATATATCCATCTGAAGAAATTTTTGAAAGCCTACCTGACAGTTCAATATGATCATTTAATAATCCTGTGCTAAATTTTACATTATACTTTTGCGAATTAAAAGACCCTCCAGTTAGACCAATTTCACCATAAGCTTTTTCTGAAATAGCATCGCTTAAAATGTTTATACTGGCTCCAAATGATCCCGATCCATTGGTTGAAGTTCCAACACCACGTTGTAATTGTAAATTTTCTATAGATGATGCAAAATCCGGCATGTTTACCCAAAAAGTTCCTTGACTTTCAGAGTCATTATATGGGATTCCATTGATGGTAATATTCACTCTTGTTGCATCACTACCTCTAACGCGTATCGATGTATATCCAATTCCTGCCCCAGCATCTGTTGTGGTAACTACTGATGGTAAATAATTTAATAGTACCGGAATATCTTGACCTAGATTTGTTTTAGCCAACGCTGCTTTATCTATATTCGAATGTGTAATTGGAGAATCTGCGTTTACTCGAATCGATTGTACTAAAACTTCCTCAAGAATTTGAACTTTGGTACTATCTTGAACTTTCTCTTGTGCCGATAAATTAAAAAATAATAAACTTAATACAGCGGTAATTAGTTGTTTTTTCATAATAAAAAATAAATTAAATAAAAGGAGTAATTATTTTTTGTTATGTATTGTATAGTAAGATTGTGAAAGGTTTTCTTTCGGTTTTCCTAAACAGCATTACCTGTTCTAGGTTCTATGGGTATAATCTCAGCCATTTCTAGCACCCCTTTGAGATGAAGCAAAGATAATTAATTAATTAATCTTGGGTGGTTTTCGGTTTAATTTTTTGAAGGTATTTTTCTTTTTAGACTGAATGCGTTTCTCAATAGAAGATCTGGAAGGTTTTGTCTTTTTTCGAGGAGTTTTTATTTTTAAATTTAATTTCAACAATTTCAACATTTTATCAATTACAATAACTTTGTTTTGATGTTGACTTCTAGTATCGCTGCAAGAAAGTTGTACATATCCATCGGAAGCTGTTTTTGTAGCTAGTTTTTTTAATAAGCGTTCTTTTTCATTTTCTTCCAAACCATTTGAATTATGGATATGAAAACTAAGTACTATTTTAGAAGAAGTTTTATTTACATGCTGCCCACCAGGGCCACTGCTCCTTATGGCTTTAAACACAAATTCATTGATAAGCAATTTTGCATCCATTATCTATAAAATATTCATGAAATTAAGCGTTGGGACGATGCTCGTTATGAAGTAGGTCATTTACTGTTTTAACTGGATTAAAAGTGAATAGTGGCACTTCTACAAATGCAGAATTCCAATCGGCCATTGCTCCATTCCAAAGTCCAGGTAACTCTAAAGCTTTTAAAGGTTTTCCATCTTGAGATTTTTGAGTTATAATACCTGCATTAGAATCTACATACTTTGATAAATCAAATTTATTTCCCTTGTAATCTCTTAGGGCACAAACCAAATCAACAGGATTAAAATGAGTTGCCTCACTAACAATAATTTGCTGCCTTTTATCATCAGGGTTAATTTGAGCTATTTCAACTATTTGAAGTGAAGTTGTTTCATCTTGATTTTTAATCCAGAATGGCCCACCCCCAGGAGCTCCAGTATTTTTAACAACACCACAAACTCTAAGTGGTTTATTTAAAATATTAAAAATAGATTCGGTATCATTTGGAGCTTCTTTTATATTTAATTCGTTCCAAAGAAATGATTTTATTTCATTTATCATTTCTAGAGAAATACTTTCTTTATCCATAACCCTTAAATAGGTAAAAATTTTCTTTTGAATCCAAAGTAATTTTCCAGCCAATACTTTTTTATAATGCGCTATTTCTTCTACATATTCTTTTACAACTACATTATCGATATTTTTAATAAAAACGATATCGGCATCAACCTCATTTAAATTCTCAATTAAAGCACCATGACCTGATGGTCTAAGTAAACATTCTCCCTTTGAATTTCTGAAGAAAGTATTATCATTTTTTACGGCGATAGTATCGGTTTCTTGTTTCTGAAATGAATAAGATATATGAAATTTTGTTTTTGTTTTTTTGGAAACTCTATTTTTAACCGCTTGAAATTCTTTCTTAAAAAAAGCAACATGTTTTTTTGAAATTGTAAAATGTAAATATGCATTATTATTTACAGAAGCGTAATAAGCTGTTTCATATAAATGCTCTTCAAAGGCAGTAGTAGTATAGTTGTTATATTTATGAAAAGGAATTAATCCCTTGGGCAAATTCGATAAATTTAACCCTTGTTCTTCTAACAAGGTCTTGACTAGTAAATGTATTCTAGTTCCTTTAGTGCCATGCTTAAAATCGGGATACAGTTCTCTTATTTTTTTACGAACAGCATTTAAAAAAGCAAAATCTTTTATTGAATTAATAAAGGTTTCTAACAATTGATACTCTCCTTTTTTTAAATAAGAATTCAGTTTTGTTTCTTTTGGATTGTAATCTTCTAAAAACTTAAATAAAAACTGAAACATTCGAGTTGCGACACCAGATGCGGGCACAAATTTTATTATTACTAAATTGTTTTTTCTTAAATCATAAAACTCAATTAATTTTTTTTGGTCATCATTAGAAATCGATTCAATACCATTATTAATTGAAGCAGCATTCAAAACATCAACAAAAGGAATTCCATCAGAGAATGTTTTTAGCTGATCATAAATTTTTTCAATAGTTAATCCGTGTCCTTGTAATTGCTCTATGTCTTTTTTTGATAAACTCATAGATTATTTATTTAATAATAGATCAATATGCTTTACTGCTTCTTCTAATCGTTGCTTTTTATTACCCTTCAGTAGTATATAGGGTCTGTTATTTTCTTTTAAAACTTTTTCAAAAGCAAGAAACATTTCTAATCTTTCTTTTGGTTTATCCCTTAAATCATCAGCCTCCCAAGGAGTATCGATATAAGTTAGTAAGTATAACTGGTATGTGTTTTCTATTGCATACTTATCCAATAAAGGATGACAATTACCAGCATAATATGCCTCCGAGTAAACTTTAGTTTCTAATAAATCGGTATCACATACTAAAACTGAATTGGTTTTTTTAGCCGATCTATTTTCTAATTCCATTTGTCCAATTGCAATAGGTAATAGATCTGACTGCTCACAAGTTCTACGTTGATTATTCCATTTTTTCTGAAGATATTCACGGGCATATTCAGGAACCCAAACCGAATTATAATAACGTGCCAATTGTCTTGCGAGAGTCGTTTTTCCTGTTGATTCTGGACCAAACAAAACCACTTTTATACAGTTTGATTCTGTTTGTTTAAGTTTTTCTTCCATTCTTTATATCCTAAAAATGCCAACACAAAAAAGATGGTATATTGTATCCCGGTAAATCCATATCCTTTAACAAAATATAAAGGGATAGAAACTATGTTTGTGATGATCCAAAATATCCAGTTTTCAATCTTTTTATTTGCCATTAACCACATAGCAACAAATGCAGCCGCAGTAGTGAATGTATCTAAATAAGGGGTTGCTTTTCTAAATTCAATTAAACTGCCAGCACTTATTTTCTGAAAAGCATAATGAATGCTATCTATAAAATTTAAATCGGGCATTACATCATAATACCTATATACTACAATCACAAATATTGCTGTAAATACAAAAATAGCAAATGCCTTTATATTATCTAAATAATTTGTTCTTGATATTTTAAGAGGCTCATGGGTTTTTTTAGATATTCGAGTCCACATATACCAACCATATAAACTCATTAAAGTGTAGTAAATATTAATAATTAAATCCCCATACAAAGCCCATTGTAATAATAAATAAACATATAATCCGGTGCTAATAATTCCGGTGGGATATACTAAAATATTTTCTTTTTTAGCATAAAAAACACTTGTGATTCCTAATGCAGCAGCAATAAATTCTATAAAAATATTTATGCCAGCAACTTGTTGATATGGTTCAAGGAAAAAATCAACGATTGTGTTCATAGATTTAGGTTTTCAAATACAGTTTCTATTAGCATATCTACTTCTGCCAGGCATACTTTTTGTTTTTATTTTATTAGCGGATGCATCTGTAAGAGAATAGCAACTATTTTTAATCATTCTTTTTTCTTTTGTTTAATAAGGCATAAGCACAAGTAAAACCCTCAAATTCTAAAAACCAAATATGATAAGTCTCTTTTTTATCTTCAAAATCAACCGAAGCATTTGTTTCATTACCATACAGACTAAAATCATCTACAAAAATATGATTTAAAAATGTTAAACCAACGCTGTTAAAACTTTTATATAATGACTCTTTAGCACACCATACTATAGTTAAATATCGAATCAAACTATCTTGATGATTTAAACTTTGGTAATCTTCTGCTGTTGAAAATTTATGAGCGATTCTTAGAATTTTCTCTCGTTTCTTTTCTACATCAATTCCAACTTTAATATCACTAATAATAATAGCTGAAAAGTTGAAAGAGTGTGTAATTGATATATGCAAACCGTTATGTAAATGAGGTTTTCCATTTTCATCATAATACAAATCATGATCGGTATATCCTTCACAAGCCAATAAATGTCGTATGCTTAAAAAACCCCTTTGATGCAACTCACTCTTCATATTATTTACTCTAACAGCACTTATATCTGTTAAGATGATTCCATCATTGAGCTCCTTATAAGATTCTTCAATCTTCCAGATGAGTACTTTAGTAGTCGAATTAACTGTTATAGTTTTGTAAAGAGGCATTAGATATTAAAGTATATTGTGTATTTTTGCAATTCGAAAAAATCATTTTTTTTCGACTAAAAAACAAATATAATAACAAGTTTTCCACTTTTGTGGGAATAAAATATATTTTTATGTCTACTAAAACAATACCATTCATTAACAATAAAGTAAAAGATATTTCTTTAGCTAATTGGGGGAGAAAAGAAATCGAACTTGCTGAAGCAGAAATGCCCGGATTAATGTCTCTTCGTAAAGAATATGAAAACGAACAACCTCTAAAAGGTGCTCGTATTGCTGGATGTTTGCATATGACCATACAAACTGCAGTTTTAATTGAAACCTTAATCGCGTTAGGAGCTGAAGTTACTTGGAGTTCTTGTAATATTTTTTCAACTCAAGATCAAGCTGCTGCCGCTATTGCAGATGCAGGAATTGCTGTTTATGCTTGGAAAGGGATGACAGAAGAAGAGTTTGATTGGTGTATCGAACAAACATTATTTTTCGGTGAAGATCGCAAACCATTAAATATGATTTTAGATGATGGTGGAGATTTAACAAACATGGTATTTGACAGGTATCCTGAATTAGTAGATGGAATTAATGGTTTAAGTGAAGAAACTACCACTGGTGTTCACCGTTTATACGATCGCATGAAAGAAGGAACCTTACCAATGCCAGCAATTAACGTAAATGATAGTGTTACCAAATCTAAATTTGATAATAAATACGGATGCCGCGAAAGTGCTGTAGATGCAATTCGTCGTGCAACCGATATTATGCTTGCCGGTAAACGTGTTGTGGTTTGTGGCTATGGAGATGTTGGAAAAGGAACTGCTGCTTCATTTAAAGGTGCTGGTAGTATTGTAACCGTTACCGAAATTGATCCAATTTGTGCTTTACAAGCTGCAATGGATGGTTTTGAAGTTAAAAAATTAGAAACAGTTATTGCTAATGCTGATATTATTATAACAACAACTGGGAATAAAGACATCGTTCAAGGTCGTCATTTTGAAGCGATGAAAGACAAAACTATTGTTTGTAATATTGGGCATTTTGACAATGAAATTGATGTAGCTTGGTTAAATGATAACCATAAAAAAACCGAAATCAAACCACAAGTTGATAAATATACTGTTAACGGAAAAGATATCATTCTGTTAGCTGAAGGTCGTTTGGTAAACTTAGGTTGTGCTACAGGACATCCAAGTTTTGTAATGTCTAACTCTTTTACTAACCAAACATTAGCTCAAATTGAACTTTGGACTAATCTAGATAACTACGAAAACAAGGTATATATGCTTCCAAAACATTTAGATGAAAAAGTAGCAAAATTACATTTAGAAAAGATTGGAATCGAATTGACCGATCTTCGTGAAGATCAAGCAGAATATATTGGTGTTGAAGTTCAAGGCCCTTACAAACCTGAGTACTATAGATATTAGTATCATTCAGATCCTTCGAGTATTCGAAGGAAAGAATCTTTCATTAGAAAAACAAAAGCCTTCAATCTAGATTGAAGGCTTTTGTTTTTCTAAACAGATAACTCATCCAAATTGGATTGTTAATTTCCGTAATAGCCTTGCGATCTATAAATTCCCAATTATGAGAATTCATATAGTTTAATAAACTAGATGTGCCTTTTATAGCTTCCATTTCTTTAATAGTTATCACCTTGCCTTCTAACGATGATTGATTTTCAACCTTAATGCGTTTTATTTTTCCACTATTATTCATTTTTTGAATAACAATAACCTCTATATAATCATATTTAATAATTTCTTGGGCTACAGATTTATTAATAGAAATAAGTACTAATAAGACTACTGTTATTCCGATTTTAAAATTTTTCATTTCTCTGAATTATAATTAATTTACTAAATAAAAAAAATCCTTTAACCGTAAACAGTCAAAGGATTTTATATAACGTATAATCTTGTTTCTTAAGCCTCGAAAGGTACAATAGAAATGTAAGATTTATTGTTTCTTTTTTTAGTGAATTTCACAAGACCATCTACTTTTGCATGTAACGTGTGATCTTTTCCACCATAAACATTTTCTCCTGGAAAATGAGTATTTCCTCTTTGTCTAACGATGATGTTTCCGGCTATAGCAGCTTGACCACCAAATATTTTAACACCTAGTCGTTTCGATTCTGATTCTCTACCGTT
>ERZ887851.1818-NODE-1818-length-17672-cov-13.250610_pt1 | contig 17672 bp, 13 predicted proteins | sample MGYA00521100_ERZ887851 | MGnify/ENA primary metagenome ERZ887851 (study PRJEB32303, sample SAMEA104408602) | aquatic metagenome | biome: Brackish water; feature: Pelagic; material: water | place: Baltic Sea | collected 2014-06-06T16:11:00 | depth 11,444 m ...
TTCTTTTGATAAAGTCATGTATTATATGGATAGAAATGCTAGATATAGTCCTCCGTTTCCAAAGTGGTTTATGACTTTAGTATCTATCTATGGGCTTGGTTTTCAGTTATTGATTATGGCTTTTATGTTGGTTTTTAAACTGCATGAATTTGTGATACCATTTTTTATAATTTACTCGGTTTTTATATTTGTAATTGTTGGGTTAAGGATATTATTTCTTAAACCTCAGTAAAATTAAAAACCCCTGTAAATCAATGTCTTACAAGGGTATTTGTGGAGTCGGAGGGAATCGAACCCTCGTCCAAACAAGCGATAAAATAGCTTTCTACAGATTTAGTTTTCAATTGGTTTTCGATAATATTCTGACTGAAAACTGCCCAAATAAAACTTATCTTCTTTAGTTTTAAAATTCTATCGAAGTTCTAGAATTTCTATGTTGACTTTTATGGTGTCTCAACATGAATCGCCATCAACAAGGGCTATTCTGAGACATCTCACTTTCCCGCCTGGCGGGACAAGGCTTTAACTTACTATGATTCAGTTATTAAGCTGCAAGAGCGTAATTATTTTCGCCATTTAAGGTTTGGTATCATTTTATTAACGAGCGATAACCCAGCGCTCGACCTGCTTACAATTCAACCGGACCTGCTGTCAAAACCAGTCGACCCCATTATTTTCAAAGAACTAATTTTTGAAGAACAAATATATGTTAATTTGATTTACTTGAAAGAGTTAATAGCTTTTCTAATTATTACTAATTTTTCTAACAAACCTTCAAGTTTATTTATATTTAGCATATTAGCTCCGTCACTTTTTGCATTTTGAGGATCAAAATGAGTTTCAATAAATATACCGTCTGCACCTGTTGCAATACCTGCTTTAGCAATTGTTTCGATCATTTCAGGTCTTCCTCCGGTAACACCAGATGATTGGTTTGGTTGTTGAAGAGAGTGAGTAACATCTAAAACAACTGGAGCAAATTCCTTCATTGCAGGAATCCCCCTAAAATCAACTAACAAATCTTGGTATCCAAACATGCTTCCTCTCTCTGTTATTAAAACATTATTATTTCCAGAGTCTTTGATTTTTTTAACTGCGTGAGACATGCTTTCAGGACTCATAAATTGCCCCTTTTTTAAACTAACATATTTTCCTGTTTTAGCTGCAGCGACTAATAAGTCTGTTTGTCTAACTAAAAATGCGGGTATTTGAAGAATATCAACATATTTAGCAGCAAGTTCTGCATCTTTAATTTCATGAACATCGGTTATTGTTGGTATCTGAAATTTTTCACCTACTTTTTTTAAAATTTCTAACGCTTTTTGGACTCCAATTCCAGTAAAACTATCAATTCTGCTTCTGTTTGCTTTTTTAAAACTTCCTTTAAAAACAAAAGGTATTTGCAGTTTATTTGTTATTTCAAATATTTTCTGAGCAATTTCAAATGCCATTTCTTCACCCTCGATGGCACATGGTCCAGCAATTAAAAAAAAATTATCAGAATCGATGTTCTTAATGTTTGGAATATTATCTATCATTTAAGAAATTTTATTTATGCTAAATTAAATAATATTCTCTAGTTATATGGTTTTGATGCAATTAGTATGTAAAAAGACATTACATTTGCGCGAAATTATAGAAAGTACAGATGCAATCAATAAGAAACATAGCAATCATTGCGCACGTTGATCACGGAAAAACAACCTTGGTAGATAAAATTATAGATCAAGCAAAAATATTAGATGATCGTAAGGAACGTAAAGAATTATTATTAGATAATAATGATTTGGAACGTGAAAGAGGAATTACTATTCTTTCAAAAAATGTTTCAGTTGATTATAAAGGTGTTAAGATAAATGTAATTGATACACCTGGTCACGCCGATTTTGGTGGTGAAGTAGAGCGTGTTTTAAAAATGGCTGATGGAGTTTTGTTGTTAGTTGATGCTTTTGAAGGACCGATGCCGCAAACTCGTTTTGTTCTTGGAAAAGCATTAGAATTAGGTTTAACGCCAATTGTAGTTGTAAATAAAGTAGATAAAGAAAATTGTACTCCTGACATAGTACATGAAAAAGTATTTGATTTAATGTTTGCGTTAGATGCAACAGAAGATCAATTGGATTTTGCTACAATTTATGGTTCAGCTAAAAATGGATGGATGTCAACAGATTGGAAGGATCCAAAAGAAAATATCATAGATTTATTAGATGCTGTAATTGAGTCTATTCCTGAAGCACCATACAGAGAAGGATCGCCACAAATGCAAATTACATCATTAGATTTTTCTTCATTTACAGGAAGACTCGCTATTGGACGTGTATTTAGAGGAAATTTAGAAGAAAATAAAGATTATATGCTGTGTAAAGCAGATGGTTCTACTAAAAAGGTAAGAACTAAAGAATTACATGTTTTTGAAGGAATGGGTAAGGTAAAAGTTTCTAAAGTCAGAAGTGGAGATATTTGTTCTATTACTGGTTTAGAAGGGTTTGAAATTGGAGATACTATTGCAGATATTGAAAATCCAGAAGCATTGCCGAGAATTGAAGTAGATCAGCCTACTATGAGTATGCTGTTTACTATTAATAATTCACCATTTTTTGGTAAGGAGGGTAAATTTGTAACTTCTCGTCATTTACGTGATAGATTGTTTAAGGAAATGGAAAAAAACTTAGCTCTTCGAGTAGATACTACTGACAGTGAAGATAAGTTTAATGTTTTTGGACGTGGAGTTTTGCATTTATCAGTATTAATAGAGACTATGCGAAGAGAAGGTTATGAGCTTCAAGTAGGTAGACCACAAGTAATTATAAAAGATATCGATGGAGTGAAATCTGAGCCATATGAAACTCTTTCTATTGATGTTCCAGAAGAGAGTGCTTCCAAAGCAATTAATTTAGTTTCATTGCGTAAGGGAGATTTATTGGTGATGGAGCCAAAAGGAGATTTACAGCATTTAGAGTTTACTATTCCATCAAGAGGCTTAATAGGTTTGCGTAATAGAATTTTAACAGCAACAGCTGGTACGGCAATTGTAAATCATAGATTTAGCGAATACGGCCCTTTTAAAGGAGAGTTTTCTGAGGATATTAAAGGAGCTATTGTTTCTTCTGCAGCTGGAAAAGCAACTGCTTACGCAATCGATAGACTTCAAGATAGAGGACGTTTTTTTATTGATATAAATCAGGAAATTTATATTGGTCAAGTAGTTGGAGAAAATAGTAAAGATTCCGACATGGGTGTTAACTTGATAAAAGGGAAGCAATTAACTAATATGCGTAAATCTGGTACTGATGAAGCAATGAAAATTGCTCCTAAAGTTGATTTTTCTCTTGAAGAATGTATGGAATATATTAAAGTTGATGAATATCTAGAGGTTACGCCAGCTAGTCTTCGTATGCGAAAAATTACTTTTAAAGCATAAAAAGCATTGCTTTTTTAAGTTTTTTTAGAAAGTTCAAAAAATCTTTCTTTTTCAATTCTTATTGTTTTTTCCGGGAATTTTGATATTATATCATAATCGTGTGTTGCGATTAAAATAGTAGTTCCAGTATTGTTAATTTCTTTAATTAAGCTCATGATTTCTGCACTGGTAGCAGGGTCTAAATTTCCAGTTGGTTCATCAGCTAAAATTATTTCAGGATTGTTTAATAATGCCCTTGAAATCGCTACTCTTTGTTGTTCTCCGCCAGAAAGCTCAAATGGATATTTGTCAATAACATGTTCAAGATTTACTTTTTTAAGAACTTCTTTAATTTTAGAATTTATTTTATCTGAATCGTTCCATTCAGTTGCTCTAAGAACAAATTCAAGATTTTTTTTTATTGTTTTATTTGGTAATAGTTTAAAATCTTGAAAAACAACCCCAAGTTTTCTTCTTAAAAAAGGAATTTCTTTGTCTTTTAATTTAGTAAGATTTGTTTCTAATATTCTGGCCTCTCCATTTTTAATCATGATATCACCATAAAGAATTCTTAACAAACTACTTTTTCCAACTCCGGTTTTACCGATAAAATATATAAATTCCCCCTTATTCACAGACAAATTAATATTTGACAAAATTGAAGTGTTGTTTTGTGAAATGTTTACGTTTTTCAAAAATACAATTGGATTCATTAGAATTTTTTTGATAAAACCAAATTAGTAAAAGTTTCACTTTTAAATATGATTTTTGTTTTTATTAATATATTGTTACAAATCATTACTTTAATCTGATATTTAATATAAATCTATAACTAATTAGACTTTTATTGATAATAAATTAAACTTTTTATTTCATATTTGCTTAAAATTTAAATTATGTGTGGAATAGTGTGTGCATTAGATCTTAAACAATCTTCAGATTTGTTAAGACCCCAAGTTTTGGAAATGTCAAAAAAAGTTAGACACAGAGGGCCTGATTGGAGCGGTATTCACTGTGGTGAAAATGTTTTATTGGCTCATGAAAGATTAGCTATTGTTGATCCAGCCTCAGGAAATCAACCAATATATAGTGATGATAAAAATTTGATTTTAGCTGCTAATGGTGAAATTTATAATCATCAAGAGCTAAGATCCAATCTTAAGTCTGAATATGCTTTTCAAACTAGTTCTGATTGTGAAATTATTTTAGCTCTGTACAGAGAAAAAGGAGTAAATTTCATAGATGATTTAAATGGTATTTTTGGATTCGTATTGTATGATGAAAAAAATGATGAGTATTTAATCGCTCGTGATCATATGGGTATAATTCCTCTTTACATGGGTTGGGATAAGCATGGAACTTTTTTTATTTCTTCAGAGCTTAAGGCTTTAGAAGGAATATGTAATAAAATTGAAATATTTCCCCCTGGTCATTTTATGTCTAGTAAGGATAATAAAATGGTAAAATGGTACAACAGGGATTGGATGAATTTTGATTCTGTAAAAGACAATAAAACAAACTTAGAGGATTTAGAAACAGCTTTAGAAAATGCTGTTCACAGACAGCTTATGAGTGATGTTCCTTATGGAGTTCTTTTGTCAGGAGGTTTAGATTCGTCAATTACATCAGCTCTTGCTAAAAAATATTCAAAAAATAGAGTAGAGTCAAACGATGTTAAATCCGCTTGGTATCCTCAGCTTCATTCTTTTGCTGTTGGGTTAAAAGGCTCTCCCGACTTAATAGCTGCTCAAAAAGTAGCTACTCACATTGATTCTATACATCACGAAATAACATTTACTATACAGGAAGGGTTGGACGCCATAAAAGATGTAATATATCATTTAGAGACCTATGATGTGACTACAATTAGAGCTTCAACGCCAATGTACTTGATGGCTAGAGTTATTAAATCAATGGGGATTAAGATGGTTCTTTCTGGTGAAGGAGCTGATGAGATTTTTGGAGGCTATTTGTATTTTCATAAAGCACCCAGTTCTAAAGAATTTCATGAAGAAACTGTAAGGAAATTAGATAAACTGTATCAATACGATTGTTTAAGAGCCAACAAGTCTTTAGCAGCTTGGGGGATTGAAGGTAGAGTTCCTTTTTTAGACAAGGAGTTTATTGATGTTGCAATGCGAATTAATCCAGAAGACAAAATGATTAATTCCGAAAAAATGGAAAAATGGGTTTTGAGAAAAAGCTTTGAAAAATATCTTCCTGAATCTGTAGCTTGGAGACAAAAGGAACAGTTTAGCGATGGTGTAGGGTATGACTGGATCGATAGTTTAAAAGATCTAGTAAATGAGAAGGTTTCTGACGATATGTTTAAAAATGCTAAATTCACTTTTCCTTTCCAAACTCCAATGTCAAAAGAGGAGTATTATTATAGATCAATTTTCGAAGAACATTATCCGTCCGAAACTTCTGCAATGACTGTTCCTTCAGTCCCCTCAGTAGCGTGTAGTACACCAATAGCTTTAGAGTGGGATAAGGCATTCAAAAACTTAAATGATCCGTCTGGAAGATCTATTTCTAATATTCACAATGATTCTTACTGATTTATATAGTTTTTCTACTTAAAATTGTTGATAACTTAAGGCTATTCAACTCTGATAATTATTCATTTTACTTTGTTAATTAGTTATATTTGTTTTAATCAAAAATTAATAAAATATCTTAAAAATGAGCGAAGAAAAAAATAAGAATCAGTATTCAGCTGATAGTATACAGGCTCTTGAGGGAATGGAGCATGTTAGAATGAGACCTTCAATGTATATTGGCGATGTAGGTGTTCGAGGTTTACATCATTTAGTTTATGAAGTTGTTGATAATTCGATAGATGAAGCAATGGCTGGTCATTGTGATGAAATTAATGTTTTTATTAATGAGGATAATTCTGTTTCCGTTGATGATAATGGTAGGGGTATTCCCGTAGATATGCATAAAAAAGAAGGTGTTTCTGCTCTTGAAGTAGTTATGACTAAAATTGGAGCTGGAGGTAAGTTTGATAAGGATTCTTATAAAGTTTCTGGTGGACTTCACGGAGTGGGAGTTTCTGTTGTTAATGCATTATCAGATCATTTAACAGCAAGAGTATTTAGAGATGGAAAGATTTGGATTCAGGAATATAGTAAAGGAAAAGCATTATATCCGGTCAAGCAGGATGGTACTACTTCAAAAAAAGGTACTGAAATTACATTTAGACCTGATAAATTAATTTTTAAAGAATCTCAAGAATATAGCTATGAAACTTTAGCTAATCGGATGAGAGAACTGTCTTTTTTGAATAAAGGGATTACTATTTCGCTTACAGATAAACGAACTAAAGTTGATGGTGAGTATGTCACAGAAGTTTTTAAATCTGAAGAAGGTTTAAAAGAATTTATTAGATTTTTAGATGAAAACAGAGAGCCTTTGACTTCTGATGTTATTTCAATGGAGGGTGAAAAAAATGGTATTCCTGTCGAAGTTGCGATGATTTATAATACATCGTTTTCAGAGAATTTACATTCTTATGTTAATAATATTAATACTCATGAGGGAGGAACTCATTTAGCAGGTTTTAGAAGAGGTTTAACGTCAACTTTAAAAAAGTATGCTGATTCATCTGGAATGCTAGATAAATTAAAGTTTGATGTTGCTGGTGATGATTTTAGAGAAGGTCTTACAGCCATAGTTTCAGTTAAGGTAGCTGAACCTCAATTTGAAGGTCAAACTAAAACTAAATTAGGAAACAGAGAGGTTAATTCTGCTGTTTCTCAGTCAGTTTCTGAAATGCTTGAGAACTATTTGGAAGAAAATCCTATGGACGCCAAAATTATTGTCCAAAAAGTTATTCTTGCAGCTCAAGCTAGACATGCAGCTAGTAAAGCTCGTGAAATGGTTCAAAGAAAAACTGTAATGAGTGGGGGAGGATTACCTGGAAAACTTTCGGATTGTTCAGAACAAAATCCAGAACTTTGTGAAGTTTTTTTAGTTGAGGGAGATTCTGCAGGTGGAACAGCTAAACAAGGAAGAGATAGAAATTTTCAAGCTATTTTACCATTAAGAGGGAAGATACTTAATGTAGAAAAAGCTATGCAGCATAAAGTTTTTGAGAATCAAGAAATAAGAAATATTTATACAGCCCTTGGTGTTACAATTGGGACGGAAGAGGATAGTAAAGCTCTTAACTTAGAAAAATTAAGATATCACAAGGTTGTAATTATGTGTGATGCCGATGTAGATGGAAGTCATATTGCTACTCTAATATTAACTTTCTTTTTTAGATACATGAAAGAGCTTGTAGAAAACGGGAATATTTATATTGCTACACCACCTTTATATCTTGTTAAGAAAGGTGCTAAGAAGTTATATGCATGGAATGATGAGGAAAGAGATAAGATTATGGATGATTTTGGACAAGGAGTTTCAATTCAAAGGTATAAAGGTTTAGGAGAAATGAATGCTATTCAGCTTTGGGACACTACAATGAATCCAGAGTTTAGAACTTTTAGAAAGGTAACAATTGATAATGCAGTTGAAGCAGACAGAGTATTTTCTATGCTAATGGGTGATGAAGTTCCGCCAAGAAGAGAGTTTATTGAAAAAAATGCTACTTATGCTAATATTGATGTTTAATAAATAATTATTATATAAATGAAAGTAACTATTGTAGGAGCAGGAAATGTAGGATCAACTTGTGCAGAAGTAATTGCTACTCAAGCTATAGCAAGTGAAGTTGTTCTTTTGGATATTAAAGAAGGTTTTGCTGAAGGCAAAGCATTAGATATGATGCAAACTTCAACAACTATAGGTTTTGGAACAAAAATAATTGGTACAACAGGGGATTATTCAAAAACATCTGACAGTGATGTTGTTGTTATTACATCCGGAATTCCTAGAAAACCTGGAATGACAAGAGAGGAGTTAATAGGTATAAATGCTGGAATAGTTAAAACAGTTTCTGAAAATGTTTTGAAACATTCACCAAATACGATTATTGTTGTTGTGTCTAATCCTATGGATACTATGACTTATCTAGCTCTAAAATCAACTGGACTACCTAAAAATAGAGTAATTGGTATGGGAGGTGCTTTAGACAGTTCTAGATTTAAAACATATCTTTCACAAGCACTTGATAGACCTGCAAATGATATTCATGGAATGGTAATTGGTGGTCATGGAGATACTACAATGATTCCATTAACAAGGTTAGCTACTTATAATGGTTTGCCAATTTCTGATTTAATTTCTGAAGAAGAATTAGATAATGTTGCATCTAGCACTATGGTTGGGGGAGCAACACTTACAAAACTTTTAGGTACATCTGCGTGGTATGCACCTGGTGCTTCAGTTGCCTTTTTGGTGAAGTCAATTTTAAATGATGAAAAGAGAATTATTCCATGTTCAGTTTTTTTAGATGGAGAATATAATCAAGATGATATTTGTATTGGTGTTCCTTGTATAATTGGTAAAAATGGTTGTGAAAAAATTATAAATTTAAATTTAAATGATCAGGAAATGGTAAAATTTGCTGATAGTGCTTCGGCTGTTAGAAAAATGAATCTAGCCCTGTAGACTCGAGAAAGATATCCAAATACTTTGATGTTTGTACTTAGAATTGCTTTATCATCAAGTAAATCATATATTTGCTCGTTTTAAAAAAGAACTCATAAATAAAATATTATGCATAATAATGGTCTAATAAAGTTTTTTGCTTTTTGTTTCACTTTAGTAAGTTTATACCAAATTTCATTCACTTTCATAACATCAGGTATTGAAGACAATGCGTCTGAATATTCTATAAATTCTATTTCAAGTCAACAAGAAAATTTTGCTGATCTAAGAGAAGAAAAATATAATAATTATTTAGATTCTATTTCTGATGAATCTGTTTTGGGATTCACTACCTATAAAAGTGCGAAAAATAAAGAATTAAATAAAGGTCTAGATTTAAAGGGAGGAATTGATGTAACTCTTCAAGTTTCAGTTAAAGATATTTTAAAAGGTCTTTCTGAAAACTCAAAAGATCCTGTATTTAACAAAGCTTTAAATGATGCTGATATCTTACAAAAAGAATCTGATCAAAATTATGTTGAATCTTTCTTTGATGCTTTTGAAGAAGTTAGTGCTGATACTCCACTTGCATCTCCTGATATTTTTGCAAATAGATCATTGAGTGACGAAATTAATTTTGAAATGACTAATTCTGAGGTTAAGCCAATAATTAGAAGAAAAATTGATGAATCTATTGTTTCAGCCTTTGAAGTTTTGAGAAAAAGAATTGATAAATTTGGTGTAACACAACCTAATATTCAACGTTTAGGCAACTCTGGTAGAATTAGAGTAGAATTGCCTGGAGCCAAGGATGTAAAGAGAGTTAAGGATCTGCTTCAAAGTACAGCTCAGTTAGAGTTCTGGTATACTGAAAAAAATGATAAATTTTTACCCTTTTTGTCTCAAGCTAATGAAACTTTAAAAGGTATTTTAATTGATGACAACAAGTCGGAAACAATCAAAGAATCTTCTGAAATTGATGACTTATTAGCTGATGTTGAAGCTAATGACTCTATTAGTTCAAGTGGTAAAAACCCTCTTTTTGATTATTTAGTAGGTACTGGTTCTCAAGGAGGTCCCGTAATTGCTCAATTTTTAGCTAAGGATCAAAAGAAAATTGAAGATTATTTATCAATGCCTGAGATTAGAAAGTTACTGCCCTCTGAAAAAAGATTTACTCGTTTTCTATTTGGAAAACCTGATTCATCAAATAATGTAGTTGACCTTTATGCAATACAATCTAACAGAGATAATAAGCCTCCTCTTAGTGGTAGTGTAGTTGTAGATGCAAGCCAATCTTATGATCAAGTTGGTGCTGCAGCTGTTTCAATGCAAATGAATGGTAAAGGCGCAAGAAAATGGGAAGAAATGACAGGTAATGCTTATAAAGAAAAAAGTAATATTGCAATTGTTTTAGATGATATAGTTTACTCTGCTCCTGGAGTTTCACGAGGTGCTATTTCCGGAGGAAGATCCGAAATATCAGGGCAATTTACTTTAAATGAAGCAATTGATTTAGCTAATGTACTTAGAGCCGGTAAATTACCAGCTTCTGCTGAAATTATTGAATCAGAGGTTGTTGGTCCATCGCTTGGAAAAGAAAATATCGAAAAAGGGATTAACTCTTTTATTATAGCTTTAATTCTTGTTCTTATTTGGATGATTTTTTACTATGGAAGAGCAGGTATTTATGCTGATGTTGCATTGGTTTTAAATTTAGTTTTAATATTTGGAATTCTGGCTGGCTTAGGAGCAGTACTTACTCTTCCTGGAATCGCTGGTATAGTTTTAACAATTGGTATGTCAGTTGACGCTAACGTACTTATTTTCGAAAGAATTAGAGAAGAATTAAGAAAAGGAAAAGGAATTAAGAAATCTGTTGGAGATGGTTTTAGTAATGCTTTATCTTCCATTTTAGATGCTAATATAACTACAGGACTAACTGCATTAATTCTTTTTGTTTTCGGATCAGGTCCAATTAAAGGATTTGCAACAACTTTATTGATTGGTATTGCTACGTCATTATTTACAGCAATTTTCATTACAAGAATGTTAGTTGATTCAAGACTATCAAAAGGTAAAATTCTTGATTTTTCTACTGCAATTACTAAAAATTTATTCAGTAAACTTTCTATTACTTTTTTACAGAAGAGAAAAGTTGCTTATTTTATATCAGGCTCTTTAATATTGATTAGTATCTTCTCACTAAGTACAAATGGACTTAATCAAGGTGTCGATTTTGTTGGAGGAAGGACATATACTGTAAGATTTGATAATGATGTAAATCAAACTGAAATACAAGCTTCATTAGTTGAGGTATTAGGGAGTGCTGAAGCAAAAACATTTGGTTCAGACAATCAATTAAAAATCACTACTAATTATAAAGTTGATGTTGAAGGTATCGAAGTTGATGACGAAATTCAACAAAAAATGTTTGACGCATTAAAAAATAAATTCCCTGATAATTTAACTTATGATGATTTTGTTAATGGAGCTGATAATAAATCTGTAGGAATAATGGGATCTTCTAAAGTTGGACCTACTATAGCCGACGATATTAAAAAGAATTCGTTTTTGGCAATATTTGGTTCATTAGCAGTCGTGTTTTTATATATCTTGTTTAGATTTAGAGATTGGCAATATTCTTTAGGAGCTGTTACAGCAGTTTTTCATGATGTTCTAATAGTACTAGGTATATTTTCTTTAACATATTCATTTATGCCGTTTAGTATGGAAATTAATCAAGCTTTTATTGCAGCCGTATTAACTGTAATTGGTTATTCTTTAAATGACACTGTAGTTGTTTTTGACAGAATCAGAGAGTTCAGATTAATAAATAAATCATGGGAGTTTAAAAAGACAGTTAATAGTGCTTTAAATAGTACTTTAAGTAGAACCTTAAATACTTCTTTTACAACCCTAGTTGTATTATTGGCAATTTTCCTTTTTGGTGGAGAATCAATTAGAGGATTTATGTTCGCTTTAATTGTTGGTGTTTTAGTTGGTACTTACTCTTCGGTTTTTATCGCTACACCTGTTATGTTTGATACATTAAGAAAAAGTTTAAAGAAATAATTTAAGCACCTTTTCTTCTTGAATATAGCATTAAGCTTATTCCTATAACTATAAAAGGTATACTAAGCCACTGGCCAGTTGATAAAAGTCCTAAAGTATCTTCAAGACCTCCTCCTTGACTTTCTTTAACATTTTCTACTAATACTCGTACAGAAAACAACCCTGTTAAAAATAATCCAAAAAGGAATCCTTTATACTTTTTTAAATCTGTTTTCCAATAAAGATTCCATAATAGAATAAATAAAAGTAAGTATCCAAAAGCTTCATATAATTGAGCCGGATGTCGTGGAAAAATTTCCCCTCTGTTTTTAAAAACAATTCCAAAATTTGAATTTGTATAATTACCTACAATTTCCGAATTAAAGAAATTACCAATTCTAACAAACATACCGCCAATTGCGACTGGAATAGCGAGTCTGTCAAAAATCCATAAAACTGAATCATATTTAAATTTGTATTTGTATATAAACATTGCTGTAATTATACCTATAGTTGCGCCATGACTTGCTAATCCTCTATATCCAACGAATTTATAGCCATCAATTATTCCAAATAACATTGAACTGTCAATATCTTTTTTTATTGGCAATAATATTTCAATTAAATTATTTTGAAAATACTCCCAGTTGTAAAAAAATACTTCACCCAATCTAGCTCCAAGCAAAGTCCCGAAAACTACATATATAAAAAGAGGTTCAACTAGTTCAATTGGTTTGTTATCATTAACATATATTTTTTGAACTATATAATAACCCAATGAAAATGCAATGATAAACATTACACTATACCAGTAAATTGTTAAAGGTCCTAAGTTTAAAAAAACTTCATTTGGTCCCCAATTTATTTTAAATATCATCATAATTGTGTTTTTATATATTTTTTAGGGGATAGGATCATATCCATTTCCTCCCCAAGGATTACATTTTATAATTCTTTTAATACTTATCATTCCCCCCCTTATTAAACCGAATTTAATTAACGATTGTTTAGTGTATTCTGAACATGTTGGAGAATACCTGCATGTAGAGGGAAGTATTGGAGATAATACAGTTTGGTAAATTTTAATTATTAAAAGAATTGGATAAAGAACAATATTTTTAATCATATCAATTTATATGAAGAGCTATTTTGTTCATCATTTAATTGAACGCCTATTTTTAATAAGTCGTCTCTGATTTGATCAGATAATTTAAAATCTTTATTAGACCTAGCCTGATTTCTTATTTTAATAAGTAAACTAATTAATTCATCAGAAGAATTACTTTTTTTAGAATCTTCAACCTCTTCATTAAATCCTAAAACATTAAACAATAAATTATTAAAAGTTGTTGTTAATTTTTCTTTATCATTAGTGTTTAAATTTTTAGAATTTATATTCACATTATTAATAAATTTAATACAGTCAAATAATTCAGCTATTAACATCGGAGTATTAAAATCGTCATTCATTTTTGAATAACATTTACTAATCCAAACATCTACATCAAAATCTGAAGCCTTATTATTATGATCTAATTGAGAAATTAGTACAAATCCACTCATTAGTTTTTTAAATCCTTTTTCTGAAGCTAGTAAAGCATCGTTACTCAAATCTAAAACACTTCTGTAATGAGCTTGATAAATAAAGAATTTAACAACATTTGGACTAAATGATTTACTTAAAATTTCATTATTTCCATTAAAAACTTCATTAGGCAAAATAAAATTCTCTATTGATTTTGACATTTTTCTTCCATTTAATGTCAACATATTTGTGTGCATCCAGAATTTCGCTGGATTGTTTCCGTCTATTGCTTCAGATTGTGCAATTTCACAATCGTGATGAGGAAATTTTAAGTCTATTCCTCCACCATGAATATCGAAATAATTTCCAAGATATTTTTTACTCATAGAAGTGCATTCGAGATGCCAACCTGGAAATCCTTTTCCCCAGGGTGAATCCCAAAACATAATATGATTTTTTTCAGCTTTTTTCCATAATGCAAAATCCTGCGGATTTTTTTTATCTGAAGATCCATCAAGCAATCTAGACTGATTTAGCATTTCTTCAATTTTTCTTCCACTTAACTTTCCGTAAGTTTTAGACTTATTAAACTTTAAAATATCAAAATATACAGATCCATTTTTTTCGTAAGCGAAACCAGACTCTAGGATTTGTTTTATGCTTTCAATTTGTTCAATTATATGTCCAGTTGCACTTGGTTCTATACTTGGAGGAATTGTGTTTAGCTTTTTTAATGTGTTATGAAAGTCTAATGTATATTTTTGCACAACTTCCATTGGCTCTATGTTTTCTAGCCTTGCTTTTTTGGAAACTTTATCTTCTCCATTATCATCATCATTTTCTAAATGACCTACATCAGTCAGATTTCTTACATATCTAACATTATAACCTAGATGGATTAAATATCTATAAATTAAGTCAAATGAGATAAACGTTCTACAATTCCCTAAGTGTGCATTATTGTATACAGTAGGGCCACAAACGTACATGCCAACATTGTTTTTATCAATTGGTAAAAACTTTTCTTTTTTGCCAGTTAAGGAGTTGTGTAGTTTTAAATCTTTGGCGTAGTTTGAAATCATTTCAAATTATTTCATCTATTCATTACGAATATAATCTAAAAATTCTCTTTTGACATTATTATCTTTGAACTTGCCTCCAAATTCAGCTGTTACAGTACTACAATCAATATCTTTGATTCCTCTTGAATTCACACATAAATGTTTAGCATCAATAACACATGCTACATCTTCAGTTCCAAGTACTTTTTGTAAAGCTCTAACTACTTGAATAGTCAATCTTTCTTGTACTTGGGGACGTTTTGCAAAATAATCAACAATTCTATTCATTTTAGATAGACCAATTACATTACCTTTTGAAAAGTAGGCAACATGTGCTTTTCCATATATTGGTAATAAATGGTGTTCACATGTAGAATATACTGTTATGTTCTTCTCAACTAACATTTCTTTGTATAAGTACTTATTATCAAATGTTGAAGCTTTTGGCATATTCTTAGGATTAAGTCCCCCAAAAAGTTCTTTAACATAAGCTTTTGCAACCCTTTTAGGTGTTCCTTTTAAACTGTCGTCAGTAAGGTCCATTCCTAATGTTTCTAAAATGTTATGTACATTTTTTTCAATAACTGAAATTTTTTCTTCATCAGTCATTTCAAAAGCATCTTCTCTAAGTGGAGTGTCAGCAGAAGAACTTAGGTGATCATCACCAACAAGATCTAATTGTTCTTCAAAAAATTTTTCGTATTTCATATTCATATAAATCTGGTTGTAAAAATAATTAAAAATTAATTAATAGTATGGTTAATAAATGATTTCTAAAATTTAAAAATAATTGATAGTGAGGATATAGAATTAGTAGTATTTATTAATGCTGAATCGGTTAAACCAGTATCAAATAATTGATAATTTCTCTCGGATTCAATTGTTTTATGGGAAAGGTTTAAAAGCGTATTACCAAAATCTAAACCAACTCCAAAAGCATATGAATTAGAATCTTTAATTGAAAAAGATTTTTTATAAGGGCTTTGGTTTTTATTATAACCAGCTCTTAAGCTCACCTTATTGATTCTAAATTCTGTGCCTACCCTTAGATTTAATGTATTTTGTAATGAAGTATTAATTTCATCATTAATTTGATTAAAATCTCTATTTGGTTTTACTTTTGTTTTAGAAAAGTCTTTTGTTTCCAGGTCAACACTAACCAGACCAAACTTGCCTAAAATTATTGCCGAGCTAAAAGTCAATGTTGATGGCGTAGTGATCTTGTATTTTGGATAAATATTTGTTATTTGTGGATTTATAATATCAGTATAACTAGTATTATCTATATCTACAGACTGAGTTTCTAGATATTGAGAAGTTTGATCCCATAAACTATACCAAGTAGGTGAGTGGTAAGAAACTCCTAATCTTAAATTGTCAAATTTTCGAATAGCTCCAATTTGAAACGACAAACCTTCTCCTTGAACGGTTAAGTTGTTTTGAAATAAAATAGATTTTATTGCAGAATCATCATCAAAATTAGTTTCATAATGCGTTAAATACTTTTCTATATATATATCATGAGTATTAATATTAAATCCAAAGTAATAGTCTTCTTTGTATTGAATTCCAATATTTAAATTATACTTATTATTATATCCTTTAGATTCACTAGAATATTCTTGATCAACACCATTATTGTATTTAGCAACCGAGTAAAATTGATCTAAATCATCATCATAATTAATAAGATAGGCTTGATAAGCAAGGAATGCTTGCTGAGCAGAAAATCCATAAAATTCACCTAAATTTCTGTAAACTCCAGAGATATCTTGATTTCCTGTATTTAAAATTTCTGGAGAAAGTCCAGAAGAATTGTTAAGAAAAAAACTATCTATTGAATTATTATTATTTCGTCCTTTAATTAAAAAGTTGTTTTTGTAAGAATTATTTGTCTGTACATTAATTCCAAAAGAAATTTTATTGATATTACCACCTCCATAATTTTTTAGTAACCAAATAGCACCTCCCTGATTAAATGAAAAGTTATTATCATCTTCATTTTGAGAATTATTAAAAAATAAAGTCTTGTTGGTTTTTTTTTCAATTGCAATAGTGAATCCATATTCATTATCATTAAAAACAGCACTACCTGCGGGGTTTATATTTATTGACGAAAGATCGCCTCCCAAAGCTCCAAATGCTCCTCCCATTGATTCAAATCTTGCTGTTCCAATAGGATTTTCAATAGAAAATTCAAGAACATCATTTAATGTTTGTGAATTTATTGAAATAGAATAAATAAATAAAAAAAATGAAATTCTTTTCAAAAACATTTATAAAATTTATCTTTTTCCTCTGGAAACGCCTCCTGAACTAGAAGTGGAACTCCTGCTTACACTACCAACGCTAGATCTTGAAGAGCTTGAAGATGAGGAAGGTGGTGTATAAGAAGCTTTAGGTTTGTTTGAATTAGAAGAACTTGATTCGGGTCTTGAATAACTTCTTGAATTGCTACTAGAAGAATTCGAATTATTTAATCCACTTCTTGAATAACCTTTGCTATTATTTAAAGATCCTTTGCTAGACCTGGAAACATCGTATGACCTAGTTTTTGAACCATACTTAGTAGTTTGAAAGTTAGGTTTTGAAGATCTTGAATTATTATCAGAACTAGAATTACCATTATTTAGTATTTCTCCTCTGTTCTGGTATCCTCTAGCAGGAGCAACTCCCCCTTGAGCATTTTTAAGAGCATAATAAACTCTATTTATATTTCTATTTTTAATTTGATCTATCTTTTCAGATTTCTCACCTGTTTCTGATTTTACAATTTTAGTTTCGTTTCTTCCTACATTATAATTTGTAACAGATTTAGAATTAGATGAATTTTCAATAATACCATTATCTGTGGAATTCAAAGAGCTTCTTCGCCCATTCATGTATGAAACTCCGGAATATCTATTTCTTGAATAATATGGATCGCTGTAATCTGGGCCATTATAATATGGATGCCACCAATTATTCCACATACCATATCCGTATCGGTTTCCATATCCATATCCAGGATAATTGAATCCCCATGGAGAGTAATTCCATCTATTCCAATAATTGTAGGGGTTATACCAGTAAGACATATAAGAATTATTAT
>ERZ887851.1819-NODE-1819-length-17667-cov-11.253520_pt1 | contig 17667 bp, 20 predicted proteins | sample MGYA00521100_ERZ887851 | MGnify/ENA primary metagenome ERZ887851 (study PRJEB32303, sample SAMEA104408602) | aquatic metagenome | biome: Brackish water; feature: Pelagic; material: water | place: Baltic Sea | collected 2014-06-06T16:11:00 | depth 11,444 m ...
TGCAACTAATAAAACTGTTATTGTAATAAGAGTATACTTTAAAAACTTTTTCATAGTAATATATTTTTTTGAATTAATAAAATCGATTTAACATAATATAAATTATAGTTCAATTAACCTATAACTTTAACCTTAACAGCATTTAAACCTTTAGTTCCTTTTACTGTATCAAAGGAAACTTTGTTTCCTTCTTTTATCTCATCAATACATTCAGAAATATGTACAAAGAACTGTTCTTGAGTTTCTGGATCAACAATAAACCCGAATCCTTTAGAATGATCAAAGAAACTTACTTTTCCAGTATATCCGTCTTTTTTAACATTATCGCTTTTTGGAATACCGATTATAATACTCTCAGCACTTATTTTCTCTTTATCTGCTGGATCTGGTGGAGTTTCAGTAAAGTTTCCATTATAATCAACATAAACAAACTCATTTGTAACTAGTTCACCATTTTCTCTAGCTTCTTTACGAGCCAACATTTTTTTCCTCTTGTCTTCCTTCTTTTTCTTACGTTTTTTCTCTTTTTCTAGTTTATTAAATGTTTGTTGTGATTTAGCCATATTAAATATTAAGTTTTAAAAATGTAAAAGTAATTCTTTTCTGATTCATATTAAAATTTGAATTAAAAGGTTTATTCTAACTTATTCAATATTGATATTAGTGGAAACAAAAAAAACCCTTAATAAAAAGAGTTTTTTTAAATAAAAATGTTTATTCAATAAATTATTTAATAAATACATAGTTTGATAAAAATAAAAACTCTATAAAAATTGTTCGATTTGATAAATTACAAAGATCTTTCCCTTAGTATTTTAACGATATCTTTCATTTTAAAGCCTTTTTCTTGAAGAAGTATTAAATAATGAAACATAAGATCAGCAGATTCATTTAAAAACAAGTCATCATTATCATCCTTGGCTTCTATTACAAGCTCTACCGCTTCTTCTCCTACTTTTTGAGCAATCTTGTTGATTCCTTTCTTAAACAAACTAGATACATAGCTAGAATCTATAGGATTCTGTTTTCTGTCTTCAATAACACTTTCTAGCTTTTCAATAAAATCAGTTGATTCGTTTATTTCCTTAAAACAAGTATCATCTCCTTTGTGACAAACTGGACCAACGGGATTAACCTTTATAAGTAATGTATCATTATCACAATCTTCTTTTAATGAAACAACCTTAAGTTCGTTACCACTTTCCTGACCTTTTTTCCAAATTCTTTGTTTAGTTCTACTATAAAAATGAACCACATCTGTACTTAAAGTTAAACTTAAAGACTCTTTGTTTAAATAACCTAACATCAACACTTTAGAAGTTAAATCATCTTGAATAATTGCAGGCACTAATCCGTCTTTATTTTTATTAAAATCTATATTCATAATCGTATAGGTATATTATTGTTTTTTAATTCTATTTTGAGCTCTTGTAAACTAATTTCATTAAAATGAAACACACTTGCTGCAAGTGCAGCATCAATATTCCCTGATTTAAACACTTCATTAAAATGTTCAATCTTACCTGCTCCTCCGGATGCAATTATAGGGATATTAACTATTTGAGATAATTCTTCAAGTGCATTACAAGCAAATCCATTTTTAGTTCCATCGTGATCCATAGAAGTAAAAATAATTTCACCCGCTCCCCTGTTTTCTACTTCTTTAGCCCAGTCAAACAATCTGATTTCTGTTTTAATTCTTCCACCAACTAGATAAACGTACCAATCATTATCAATAAACTTTGCATCAATTGCAACAACAACACACTGGCTTCCAAAACTTGAGGCTAATTCATTGATAAAATCAGGGTTTTTTACGACATAACTATTCACAGAAACCTTGTCTGCACCATTTTTTAAAAGAATCTCTACATCTTTCAAAGATTTAATTCCTCCTCCAACTGTGAAAGGAATATTAATATTCTCTGAAATCTGGTCAACAAGTTTTGCAAATGTTCTTCTGTCTTCTTTAGTAGCAGTTATATCTAAAAAGACAAGCTCGTCTGCTCCGTTTTCAGAGTAATATTTAGCAAGTTCAACTGGATCTCCGGCATCTACAAGGTCTACAAAATTAACTCCCTTTACAGTTCTAGAGTCTTTTATATCAAGACATGGTATTATTCTTTTAACTAGCATTATGTATTTATAAAATTCATTAAACTTTTTAATTCTATTTTGTTTTCATAAATCGCTTTTCCAAGAATAGCTCCTTCACAACCAATCTCTTTTAAATCTTCTAAATCTTTAATCTTTGAGATTCCACCTGAAGCAATTAAACAAATATCTTTATATGATTTCAAGATGTTTTTATATGAATCTATTGATGGACCTTTAAGCATTCCGTCTTTAGAAATATCAGTTGGAATAACATACTTTACTCCTTTTGAGATGTGATAATTTAAGAAATCCATAAGATCGCTCCCAGAATCATTAAGCCATCCATTGGTTTTAATCTTATTATCTAAAAAATCAGCACCTAAAATTATCTTATCTGCTCCGTATTTATCAAACAATTCAATAAACGTTTCAGGGCTTGAAACGGCAATACTACCTAGAGTAACCTGAGATGCGCCTGATTCAAATGCAACTCTAACATCTTCAATTGATTTCAATCCACCACCAAAATCGACATTTAAAGCTGTTTTTAGAGCTATTTGCTCTAGAATCTTATGATTTATAATCTTACTTGACTTGGCGCCGTCTAAATCAACTAAATGAAGATAATTAATCCCATGATCTTCAAACCTCTGAGCCATTTCAAATGGACTAGAGTTATATATAGTTTTTTTACTGTAATCCCCTTGTGATAGCCTTACACACTTTCCTTCTATAATATCAATGGCTGGAATTATTCTCATTATGGATTAGTTATAAAATTTTTAAGTATAATTTCACCTTTGCCTCCACTCTTTTCAGGGTGAAACTGAACTCCAGTAAAATTATTTTTTTTAATTGCCGTACTATAATCAATTCCGTATTTAGAAGTTGCTATTGTTTCTGAAATAACAGGGACAAAATAACTATGTACTAAATACATGTACTCCTTTTCACTGATTGAATTAAACAGACTAGTCTTTAAATCAAAAATAGTATTCCATCCAATTTGAGGAACCTTTAGAGAGTTGTCGAACTTTTTGACCTTAGAATTAAATATTTTAAGACACTCGGTATTTCCTTCTTCAGAGAAATTACACATTAACTGCATGCCTAAACATATACCTAACACTGGTTGTTTTAAATTAGGTATAAGCAAATCCAATCCTTCAGACTGAAGTTTTTTCATTGCACTACTAGCCTGCCCTACTCCAGGAAAAATAACTTTATCTGAATTTGAAATCACTTCTTTGTCTGAGGTCAAAACTCCTTCACAACCAAGTCTTTTCAAAGCGTATTTCACACTTTGAGTATTTCCAGCTCCATAATCAATTATAGCTATTCTCATTACAAAACTCCTTTAGTGGATGGTAATATTAATTTGTCTTGATTTTTACTTACAGCACTTTTAATACACTTAGCAAAAGCCTTGAATATAGATTCAATTTTATGATGCTCGTTAGTTCCTTCAACTTTTATATTAACATTTAGTTTAGCTGCGTCACAGAACGATTTAAAAAAGTGGTAAAACATTTCAGTTGGCATATCCCCTATCTTCTCTCTTTTAAATTCAGCATCCCAAACCAGCCAACTTCTTCCTCCAAAATCTATTGCTACTTGAGCTAAACAGTCGTCCATCGGTAGTGAAAAAGCATATCTTTCGATTCCTATTTTCTTTCCTAGCAGAGTGGAAAAAGATTCCCCAAGTGCAATTGCAGTATCTTCAATAGTATGATGCTCGTCAACATTTAAATCACCGTCAACTTTAATATTTAGATCTATTAGCGAGTGCCTAGAAAGCTGATCTAACATGTGATCAAAAAACGAAAGGCCAGTATCAATATTACTTTTTCCTGTTCCGTCTAAATCAAGTTCAATCTCAATTTTAGTTTCATTTGTAATTCTCTCAAAATTAGAATACCTGCTTAACCCACTTAGATACTCATAAACTGATTTCCAAGAATCTGTTTTAAGTTTTACAACATCGCTTAACGACTTGTCTAAATCTGAGCCATTGTAAAAAATTCCAGAACATTTTAAGTTATTAGCAAGTTGCATATCAGACGCTCTATCTCCAATAACAAAAGAATTAGCCATATCAATGTTACTATCCTCTATATATTCTGTTAACATTCCTGTTCTTGGCTTTCTGTAATTTGAATTTTCTTTTTCAAAACTCTTGTCAATATGTGTTTTAAAAAAATTAATTTTTTCATTTTTAAAAGATCTAATAATAAAATTTTGAACAGGCCAAAAAGTTGTTTCTGGAAATGAGCCTGTTCCCAAACCATCTTGATTTGTAACCATTACAAGTTCAAAATCTAACTCTTCACTAATTTTATTTAAATACTTAAACACTCCAGGAAGAAAACTTAATTTCTCAAAACTATCTAATTGCTTATCCAGTTTAGGTTCTTCAACTAAAGTTCCATCTCTATCTATAAAAAGAATCTTTTTCATAATTCATTTAATGTTTTTATTAATATTTTATTTTCATCTTTTGTACCAACTGTAATTCTTAAACAGTTTTGACACAAATATTGATTAGTTCTGTTTCTAACTACAATACCCTTTTTCAATAACTGATTGTATCTTAAATCTGCATTATCCACTTTAACAAGTATAAAGTTTGAGTCAGATTCGTATATTTTTTCAACAAAATCAAGTTTTTCTAAAAAGGAAATCAACTTCTCTCTCTGGTTTAAAATAGAATTGATATTACTTTTAATTTCACTAACCTTTTTCAGCTCCTCCAAAGCTTTGTTTTCAGTAAGTATATTTATATTATATGGAGGTTTGATTTTATTTATGTAACTAATAATTTTTTCGTTTGAAAACCCCATCCCTAATCTGATACCTGCCATTCCATAAGCCTTAGACATAGTTTGAGTAATTATTAAATTTTCATACTTGCCAATAAGATTAATTAAAGATTTTTGAGATGAAAAATCTATATAAGCCTCATCAATAACAACAATACCCTTGAAGTCTTTAATTAAATCACTTAAAATATTAATATCAAATGAATTTCCTGTAGGGTTATTTGGAGAGCACAAGAACAAAATCTTAGCATTAGATGGTTTTAAACCAAGTATTTTATCTGTATCAATTGAAAAATCGCTTTTTAATGGAATTTCAATGTTTTCAACACTATTAGTCTTAGCTATCACATCATACATGCCATAAGTTGGAGGAAGAGTAATTATCTGATCTTGGTTTGGATTACAAAAAACCCTAACAATTAAATCAAGAATTTCATCAGTCCCGTTACCAAAAACAACTTGATTTACATTTACATTTTTAATTTTAGAAACAACTTTCTTTAGATCGTTATGCTTATTATCAGGATATCTATTAATTCCATTATCAAAAGGAGATTCATTTGCGTCTAAATAAATTAAATTTTCATCACATTCGTTCTTGTACTCATCTCTAGCAGATGAATACGAAGACATATTTTTAACATTATTTCTTACTAGAGCATCTATTTTCATATTAACTTTTTAAATCTTTAACCCTTATTGATACCGCATTTTTATGAGCCTGTAAACCTTCTGCTTTAGCCATAGTCTCTACTGTTTTTGAAATATTCAATAAACCAGTTTTTGATATTTTCTGAAAAGTGATTGTCTTTTGAAAACTATCTAAATTAACACCGCTATATTGCTTAGCATTTCCATTTGTTGGCAGAGTGTGATTTGTTCCTGATGCGTAATCACCAGCGCTTTCAGGTGTGTAATTACCAATAAATACGGATCCAGCACTTACTATATTATCAACAAAGAAAGATTCGTCTTGAACATTAATTATATAATGTTCTGGTGCATATAAATTAATGAAATCGATTGCCATTGTTTTATCTTCAAAAAACACAAGTTTAGAATTTGAAATTGATTTATTAATAAAATCTATTCTATCTAAGCTTTTGACTTGATCATTTATACATTTTTCAACTTCGTTAATTAATGATTTTGAAAGACTTACAAATATAACCTGACTATCAGGTCCATGCTCTGCTTGAGAGAGTAAATCTGATGCTATATAACTAGGGTTAGCATACTTATCAGCTAACACTAATAATTCACTTGGACCTGCAGGCATATCAATTGCTGTATTAAAATTGATCGATTTTAATTTAGCATAGGTAACAAACTGATTTCCTGGTCCAAATATCTTATTTACTTTAGGAACAGTCTCTGTTCCTATACTCATAGCTGCTATTGATTGAGCTCCACCAACACAAATGACTGTATCCACTTTACAAAGTTTAGCACAATACAAGATAGCAGGATGAAGTTCGCCACTTTTATTAGGGGGTGAACAAAGTACAATGTTTTTACATTTAGCTATCATAGCAGGAATAGCCAACATTAAAACTGATGAAAACAAAGGAGCTGTACCACCTGGAATATACAACCCAACGTTCTCTATAGCTCTTTTTTCTTGCCAACATAAAACTCCTGGTGTAGTTTCAATTTTATTGAAATCAATAACCTGATTCTTGTGAAATTTATAAATGTTATTAAATGCAACATTGATTGATTCTTTTAAATCCTTATCAATATCATTTTCTGAATTATTAATTTTTTCAGAGCTAACCTTTAAATTATTCAATTCAACATTGTCGAATTTTTTTGTGTATTCTATTAAAGATTTATCTCCATATAATTCAATATTTATAAAAATTTCATCCACAACGTCTTTTACAGAATCAAGACTATAAACTGGTCGTTTAACCAACGAAGTCCATGAGCTTTTATTTGGGTTAAATATTTTATTCATTATAAAACCATTTTTTCAATTGGACACACTAATATATCTTCAGCTCCAGCATCTTTAATTTTATCGATCACTTCCCAAAAAGTATCTTCATTGATAACTGAATGCAAAGAGCTCCAACCCTCTTTATTTAAAGGAAGAACAGTTGGACTCTTTAAAACTGGAAGTATTTCTGAAATAGCATTTATTTTATCATTTGGAGCGTTTAAAAGAATATACTTAGACTCTTTGGCTTTTAAAACAGCTTTAACTCTAAACAATAACTTGTCTAGCAAATATTTGTTAGATTCTAACACATGTTTGTTTCCAGCCAAAACAGCTTGTGATTCATGAATTACAAATACTTCTTTTAAGTTATTTTTATAAAGTGTACTCCCACTTGAAACTATATCACAAATAGCATCTGACAATCCAATATTTGGAGCTATCTCAACTGATCCGTTAATAACATGAATATCCGCACTAATATTGTTTTTATTTAAAAACTTTTTAAGTGTGTTAGGATAGGATGTAGCAATTTTAAGATTGTTTAGATAAGAAATAGAATTAAATTCAACTTCTTTTGGAACTGCAATTGACACCTTGCATTTAGAAAATCCTAAATTTTCTATAACATCAATTTCAAAATCTTTTTCAATTAATAAATTTTCGCCAATTATTGCTAAATCAACTACACCATCGTTAATGTATTTTGGAATATCACTGTTTCTTAAAAAATAAACCTCAATAGGGAAATTTCTAGCCGAAGCCATTAATTGATCCTTATAGTTGTCAATTTTAATTCCACATTTATTCAAAAGGTTTAAAGAATCTGTATTGAGTCTTCCTGATTTCTGAATTGCAATTTTTAATTTTTTCATTTATTGATTTTTTTATAAAAAAAAAAGCCCGTTTGGATTAACAAACGGGCTTATATAATAATATAACAATATCATCACATCACTCGTTTGAGGATATTAAAATGATGATGATTGTTACGTTTAAATTTCATTGTTTAATTTGAATTGCAAATATTATAAAAATATTATTGATTTCCTAGAATTATTGGTAGACCATCTTTACCACTTCCAATAACAATTACTTTAGAGTTAGGAGACTCAGCTAATTTAGTAGTAGCCTCAATACCCTTATCTCTTAAAATATTAGTTGTTAATGAAGAATTTAAAATTCTATTTGCATCAGCTTTACCTTGAGCATCAATTCTTACTTTATCTGCTTCCTTTCTAGCTGATTCAAGCTTGAATTCATATTCAAGAGACATTTGTTCTTGACTAAGCTTTCTTTCAATTGCTTGTTTTATTGTATTAGGTAGAGTAACATCTCTAACTAAAACATCATTAATCTGAACATACTGCTCTTCAACACCTTTTTTAAGTTCATCATAAATTTCACTTTCAATAGCATCTCTTTTTGTTGAATAAAGTTGTTCAGGTGTATATCTACCTACAACACTTCTTGCTACTGCTCTAATATTGGGAACTATTACTATGTCTAAATAGTTTGAACCTTTAGTCTGATGTAAAAGTCCTAATTCGTCAGCTTTTGGCTGATATAACACTGAAACATCTAGAGAAATCTCTAATCCGTTTGAAGAAAGTACTTGCATTTGACTTTCAAAAACTTCTTGTTGTTTCACATTGTATAAGTAAACCTTATTCCAAGGAAATATTAAATGAAAACCTTCACCAAGTGCAGGTTCATCAACTACAGTACCTTCACCAAAAGTTTTAAATAATACACCTGCTTCACCATAACCTATGTTAACAGCAGATTTCATTATTCCTATAATAGAGAACATTATTAGTAATACAATTGGTAATCCGATTTTGTTAATTCTATCCATTTTATTATTTATTTAATTGATTATTATTTTTTTAAATTAAGTTAACATACCACCATCAACATTTATTACTTGACCAGTTATAAATAATGAAAGATCAGATGACAAAAATAAGCAAAGATTAGCAACATCTGTAGGTGTTCCTCCTCTTTTTAAAGGAATTCCGCTAATCCATTGATTAACAACCTCTTGGTTTAACTTATCTGTCATTTCTGTTTGAATAAATCCAGGTGCAACAACATTTGATCTTATATTTCTAGAACCAAGTTCTAGTGCAATTGACTTTGAAAATCCAATAATACCAGCTTTTGATGCTGCATAATTGGATTGTCCAGCATTACCTTTAATTCCAACTATTGAACTTATGTTTATTATACTTCCTGATCTATTTTTTAAAAATGTTCTTTGTGTAGCTTTAACCATGTTGAAAACAGATTTTAAATTCACCTCAATAACCTTATCAAAATCGTCCTCATTCATTCTCATCAATAGATTATCTTTAGTTATACCTGCATTATTAATTAAAACATCAATAGTTCCAAAATCTTCGATTACCTGATCAACAAATTTTTGAGAATCTTCAAAACTTGCTGCATCACTTTGGTATGCTTTACAATTAACATCAAATTTTGACATCTCTTTAATCAAATCATTAGCAGAATCTACAGATTTAGAATAAGTAAAAGCAATATTTGCTCCATGAGAAGCTAAAACTAAAGCTATACCTTTACCAATACCTCTACTGGCTCCAGTAATTATTACAGTTTTGTTTTCTAATAATTTCATATTGTAAATTTATATTATAAAATCTCTGCTACTCTTTTGCCTATTTCAGCTGGTGAATCCACCACATGAATACCACATTCTCTCATGATTTTTTTCTTTGCTTCTGCTGTATCTTCTGCACCACCAACTATAGCGCCGGCATGACCCATAGTTCTTCCTTTTGGAGCTGTTTCACCAGCAATGAATCCAACTATTGGTTTTTTATTTCCGTTTTCTGCAACCCATTTAGCTGCATCAGTTTCTAATTGACCGCCAATTTCACCAATCATTACAATACAGTCTGTTTCGTCATCATTCATAAACAACTCGATAGCATCCTTAGTTGTAGTTCCAATGATCGGATCTCCACCAATTCCAACAGCAGTTGAGATACCAAGACCTTGTTTAACAATTTGATCTGCAGCTTCATAAGTTAATGTACCTGATTTTGAAACTAGACCTATTCTACCCTTTTTAAAAACAAACCCAGGCATTATTCCAACTTTAGCTTCATTAGGTGTTATTACACCAGGACAATTCGGACCAATTAATGTACAAGTTTTGTTTTCTAAATATTGACTAACTCTTGTCATGTCTGAAACTGGAATACCCTCAGTAATAGCTATAATTGTTTGAACGCCTGCATCGGCAGCTTCCATAATTGCATCCGCAGCAAAACCAGCTGGTACAAATATTATAGACGTATTAGCTTCTACTTTTTCTACAGCTTCAGAAACAGTATTAAATACTGGTTTACCTAAATGTGTTTGACCACCTTTTCCGGGAGTTACACCTGCTACAACATTTGTTCCGTAACTTATCATTTGCTCTGCATGAAACGTACCTTCACTTCCTGTGAATCCTTGAACAACAATCTTTGAATTCTTGTTTACTATTATACTCATAAATTAATTTAAATTTTAACTCTTTCTATATAAGAGCCTTTTTCAGGATCTATTTTTATTTTATCACCTTCATTAATAAATAAAGGAACATTTATTTTTGCACCTGTTTCTAAAATAGCAGGCTTAGTTGCATTAGTAGCAGTATTTCCTTTAATACCAGGTTCGGTTGATGAAATCTCTAATGTTACGTTTTGAGGCATTTCAACAGAAAGTGTAGTTCCGTCCTCTGTATTTATTAAAACAGTTACTATTTCTCCTTCTTTTAAAAACTGAGAAGAATCAAGGATAATTTCTTGAACAGTTATTTGATTATAATCATCAACATTCATAAAATGATATGTTTCTGCATCCTTATATAAATATTGATATTTTTTAGTTTCAACTCTAACATCTTCAATTTTGTGACCTGCAGAAAAAGTATTATCAATTACTTTTCCATTAGTTACACTTTTTAATTTTGTTCTTACAAACGCAGGACCTTTTCCTGGTTTTACGTGTAGAAATTCAATAATCTTATAGATGTCATTATTGTATTTTATACAAAGACCTTTTCTAATGTCAGATGATGATGCCATAATTAATTTTTAAAATAACCTTTCATTATTCCTCTTTGAGAGTTTTTGATGAATTGAAGAATTTCATCTCTTTCCTTTGTAGCTTCCATTTCACCTTCCATAATTGCTACTGCTTGAGTGTTATTATATCTTTTTTGGTAAAGTGTTCTATACATGGACTGAATTTCCATTATTACCTTATTGTCAAATCCTCTTCTTCTTAAACCTACTGAATTTATTCCAACATATGAAAGTGGTTCTCTTGCTGCTTTTACAAAAGGTGGCACATCTTTTCTAACTAAAGAGCCACCTGCAACAAAAGCATGATTTCCAATTGAACAAAACTGATGAACAGCTACCATTCCGGCAAGAATAACGTGTGACCCTACTGTTACATGACCTGCTAATGTTGAATTATTTGAGAAAATACAATTATCTCCAATAAAACAATCATGAGCCACATGAGAATAAGCCATTATTAAACAGTTTTTGCCAATCTTAGTTTTATTTCTATCAGATGTCCCTCTATTTATTGTTACACATTCTCTAATAGTGGTATTATTTCCTATTTCAACAGTGGTTTCTTCACCCTTAAATTTTAAATCTTGTGGAACAGCCGAAATCACTGAACCAGGAAAAATTGAAACATTTTTTCCAATTCTAGCTCCACTCATTATTGTTACATTAGAGCCTATCCAGGTTCCATCTCCAATAATAACATTTTTATCAATAGATGTAAAAGGTTCTATAACTACATTTTTAGCAATTTTAGCACCAGGATGAATATGTGAAAGTGGTTGATACATTAAGATTCTGTTTTTCTAATTATTTTAGCTAGTAATTCTGCTTCACTCGTTAGTTTGCCGTCAACAAATGCTTGTCCTTTCATATGAATTATTCCTCTTCTTAAAGGAGATAATAACTCTAATTTAAATATTAAAGTATCACCAGGAACAACAGGGTATTTAAATTTTGCATCAGTAATTTTAGCAAAAAAAGTAAGATAATTCTCTGGGTCAGGAATAGTATTTAAAATTAAAACTCCTCCAGCCTGAGCCATTGCTTCAATTTGCAATACACCTGGAAAAATAGGTTGACCAGGAAAATGACCCTTGAAAAAATCTTCATTCATGGTTACATTCTTTAACCCAATTATATGTGATTCTGAAATCTCAATAATTTTATCTACGAATAAAAACGGAGGTCTATGAGGAAGGAGTTTCATGATTTGATTAACATCCATAGCTGGAGGCTTATTCAAATTAACTTGTGGAGCTATATTTCTTTTCTCATTTTTAATAATAGAAGAAAGTTTTTTACCAAACATTGTATTAACATAATGTCCAGGCTTATTAGCAATTACTTTCCCTTTTATTCTGGTCCCTACTAATGCTAAATCACCAATAACATCAAGTAATTTATGTCTGGCGGCTTCATTTGGATAATGTAATGTCAAATTATCAAGTATTCCATTAGACTTTACAGATATTTTATCTTTATTAAATGCTTTTTTTAACTTCTCCATAGTCTGTTCAGATAATTCTTTATCAACATAAACTATAGCGTTATTTAAATCGCCACCTTTGATAAGTCCATTTTCTAGAAGCATTTCTATTTCGTGTAAAAAACTAAAAGTTCTTGAATCAGCAAATTCATCTTTGAATTGTGATAATCTTTTCATCGTTGCATTTTGAGTGCCTAAAATTTTTGTACCAAAATCAACCATTGCTGTTACCTCATAGTATTTAGAGGGAATAATTGTTATATCACTTCCACTTTCTTCATCATAATATGAAATTACATCCTTTACAATGTATTCATTCCTTTCTTTAGTTTGTTCTTTGATTCCTGCCTTAATAATTGCTTCAACAAAATATTTAGACGATCCATCCATAATCGGAGGTTCTGAAGCATCAATTTCAATTAAAACATTATCAACTTCCATTCCAACTAGTGCTGCTAAAACATGTTCAGATGTTTGAATAGTTACTCCATCTTTTTCAAGAGTAGTTCCTCTTTTAGTACTAACAACATAATTTATATCAGCTTCGATAATTGGCTTATCTGGAAGGTCAGTTCTACAAAAAGCATAACCAAAATCTTCCGCGGCAGGCTTGAAAGTTAAATTAACTTCATTACCAGAGTGAATGCCAACCCCTTTAAGTGAAACAGACTTTAAAATCGTACGTTGTTTACTCATTTTATTTTTTTTTGAAAAGGTCATTTAATTTGTTCATTATTTTTGGTAAATTTTTAAAATGAACATATGATTTATTGTAATCTAAATAATTGATAGCAGGCATTCCCATTACAGTAGTGTCAGATGGAATACTTCTCATAACTCCAGACTGAGCCTGAACCATTACTCTATCTCCAATTTTTATATGACCTGAAATACCGGCTTGACCACCTATCATACAATTTTTTCCAATCGATGATGATCCAGCAATTCCAACACAAGCCGCTATCACTGTATTTTCTCCAATTTCAACATTATGCGCTACTTGAACTAAGTTATCGATTTTTACACCTTTTTTAACTAAGGTAGAACCTAGAGTAGCTTTGTCAATTGTACAATTAGCTCCAATTTCAACATTGTCTTCTATAATTACATTACCGTTGTGAACAACCTTTAATTGATTACCGTTTTTATCAAGATTAAATCCAAATCCATCAGATCCAATAACAGTTCCTGAATGAATTATACAATTGTTTCCTATAACTGAGTTATTATAAATTCTCACACCTGGATAAATAACAGTGTTTTTACCAATACTTACATTTTCTCCTAAAAAAACTTGAGAATAAATCTTGGAATCATCTCCTATAACCGAATCTTTTTCACATACAGAAAAAGCTCCTAAATAAACATCTTTTCCAATTGAAACACTTGAATCAATTGAAGATAACTTATCTATACCTCTTCTATTTAAGTTTTGATTTCCAAATAGATCTAATAATTTAGAAAATGCTTCATTGGGATCATTAACTCTAATTAAGGTTTTAGTCAATGGTTGATCTAAAACAAGATCATTATTGACAATAATTACTGAGGATTTAGATGAACTTAAAAACTTATTGTATTTAGAATTCCCTAGGAAAGACAAAGAACCTTCATCCCCGTTTTCAATCTTAGCTAGACTGTTAACTAAAACCTGATCGTCCCCTACTACATTTCCGCTAACGATTTCAGCTACTTGATATGCTTTTAAATTCATCGTAGTAAAAGTATGAAAAATCAATTAAATTTGGTTTAATATGATTAAAACAATAAATAAGTATCTTATTTTTGAATATTAAATAAAATTATTTTGGAATTAAAGTATGGTTTAGACCAGATTAAAGAAGCAAGCGATTTTATATTAAAAAATATCAAAAGTAAAACATTGCTATTTTGTGGAGAAGTTGGGGCAGGAAAAACAACCTTAATTAAGGAATTATGTAAAAAACTAAAAGTCAAAGAAATAGTTAGTAGCCCTACATATACTGTTATCAATGAATATAAAGTTAATAATGATCTTGTAATACATATGGATTTGTACAGAATTGAAAACAAAGAAGATATCAATCATTTAGGACTATTTGAATATTTTGACAAACATTTCGTAATAATTGAATGGCCTGAAATTATTATTAATGATTTAGATTCTAATCACTCAATAATTAAAATTGATTACTTAAAAAATAATAAACGTAAAATTAATTTAAAAAATATAACTGTATGAGTTTTTTAAAGCGACTGTATTTCTTCTTGTTTGGACTAAGTATTGGAATTATGATTTTAATATTTGTGATTAACAAAAAAGACACTAGATTCAATTACACCCCCAATAAGAGAGTTTTAAATGATATTTATAAAAAGAATTGGGTTTTCAGCAATCAAAACAATGCTTTTTCTAAAGACAAGTTTTTATCTGAATTTGATGTCAATTTCTCAAAAAGTAATACTAAAATTGACACATGTAAAGTTTATTACATTGAGAGTAAAAAGCTGGAATTTAGTGTTCAAAACTGTGAAAAGAATGCGTTTTTTGTTTTAAATAAATAATTATTATTTAATATTCAAGATTAGTTCTTTTAAGATTTTAGAAATTAAAGAACTCATAACAAAACACTTTTAAACCGATCCATTATATTTTGGACTCCATGAAACGACTTGATTCGAATCCATTGCAAGAATTCCCATATCAACGGCAAAGGATACATCAGCTCCACTTTTTATGTTGGACTTAGGATTCGTATTGTTTATAATTGATGCTCTAAAATCTTCAAGAGCTTGGCGTGTAGGCTCTTTGTGTTCAAAGTTGATTAAATTACCTTTACCCTCTGTCCAGCTTTTTGTGGCTCCGGTTACACCATCAACATCACCCATAACTTTATCGTATTTACCTTCAGGATATTTCCAAGCGTTATGAGTATTAATAATAACCGTTGCTTTATCACCCATAACTTTAATTTGATAATCATCTTTTGCATTTGAAGTAAGACAAGTAAAGCTAGCTTTAACTCCATTAGAATAAGTATAAATTAAATGAGTATTGTCATAGGTTTCACGACCATCTTTCCAGTAATCAATCCCACCAAAACCTGTAACTTTTGTTGGATTAGCTTTCAACAACCAATTACAAAAATCAATTTGATGAGAACTCAATTCTGCAGTAAGTCCATAAGAATATTCTCGATACATCCTCCAATTAATTTGACGTTCAAATTTAGGATTTTGTACAGGTCTTCTCCAGTTTCCGTTTCTATTCCACTGAGATTCAATAGCAATCACTTGACCGATCTCACCTGCTTGAATCATGTCAATTATATGGGAATACAATCTAGAGCTATGGTATTGATGTCCCGTTTGGAAAATTTTTTCGTAACCATTTTGTACTTTTTCAAGCAAGCTTAGTGTATCCTGACCTCCTTTAACCATTGTTTTTTCACAATAAATATGCACTGATGCATCAATAGCGTCACCGGCTATTGAGGCATGAGTATTTAATGGGGTACTTATTATTATTGCATCCAAATCTTGGAGCAAAAGCATTTCCTTATAGTTTGAATATTGTTTTGCTTTCGGAGCTAAAAGAGCAGCAGCATCCAAACGAAATGGAAGAGTGTCACATATTGAAATCAAATTCATTCCCTTAATTCTATTGATAATCCTTATTAAACCTTGACCACGAGCCCCAGTTCCTATAACTCCAATATTTAATTGATCAGATGGTGTGTTTTTAAAAATAGAAAACAACTCTGTATTTGGAACAAATAATGGAATACCTGCGCTTAATACACCTTTCTTAATAAATAATCTTCTAGATTTCATATTAAAATAAATTTTATAATAAACAACAATTATAATAAAGATCTTCTTTGTTTCTCTTTAAGTATCAATTGCAATTCCCTTCCTGTTTGCCCTTGGACTGATGTGTTTTCTTCTGCTCTTCTGATTAAATAAGGCATCAAATTTTTAACCGAACCAAAAGGCAATATTTTAAAAGTATTGTAACTCTTTGAAGCTAAATTAAAAGAAATGTTGTCGCTCATCCCATAGAGCTGACCAAACCATATCTTATTATCATTATTACTTAATCCATTAAGTTTCATCATTTCCATAACTTTAAGAATGGAGCCTTCGTTATGAGATGCACAAACAAAAGAAATTCTTTTTAAATTATTAAAAACAAAATCTAAACCAGAATTGAAATTTTTATCTGTATTTAACTTAGAATTACAAATTGGTGATTCGACATTCATTAAATCAGCTAAGTGTCTTTCTTTTTCCATATAAGCCCCTCTGACAAGCTTTAAGCCAAATGTAACATCCTTATTCAATTTATTAGAAATCATTTCATCAAGGTAAGTCAATCTGTCTTTTCTATACATCTGAACAGTATTGTAAACTATCGGGGAACTGACATTGTATTTTCGCATCATTTTAATTGCAAGGTCATCTATTGCATTCTGAACCTCTACTTCTTCAGCATCAATTAAAATTTTAATATTTTCATCAAAAGCTTTTGAACAAACCTGATCAAATCTATGAATTACTCTGTTCCATGAATCAGATTCTAAATCATCTAACTCTTCAAGATTAGAAACTTTTTTAAATAAATCTGTACTACCTAAACAAGTGGGTTTAAAAACAGCAAAAGGAATTTCTTTTCTATCCTTTACAAATTCAATAATTGATATTTTTTTTCTCAAACATTCATCAAATTCTTTTTCGGAATCAAAACCTTCAGTTGAAAAATCTAATACAGAACTAACATTTTTATCAAACATTCTATTAATTACAGGAATGCAATCCTTCTCGTTAACACCACCACAAAAATGATCAAACACAGTGGCTTTGATAATCGGGGTTACTGGTAGATGAAATCTTAAAGCAAACTTAGTAAGAGAAGTAGTTATCTTAACAAAAGTACTATTGCCTATAATATTAAATAGAAAGTAAGCTCTGTTTAGCTCAAAATTACTTTTCAAAGAAAAAGCCTCTTTAGTATCAGAAAAAAAATTATTCAAAGGGTTTAAATTTAAAACTAATTTACATAGTTTTTTTAAAAAAAAAATATGTTATTTTGTAGAGTATAAATTTATATGAATAAAGAAATTTTATCAGACAGTTACTCTGTTTTTTTTAAGAAAAATGGATTTGATAATTTATCAAATCATTTAAGGAATAAAAATTATTCTAAAATTTTTATTCATGTTGATAATAACACCAAACAATATTGTC
>ERZ887851.1820-NODE-1820-length-17655-cov-7.481875_pt1 | contig 17655 bp, 11 predicted proteins | sample MGYA00521100_ERZ887851 | MGnify/ENA primary metagenome ERZ887851 (study PRJEB32303, sample SAMEA104408602) | aquatic metagenome | biome: Brackish water; feature: Pelagic; material: water | place: Baltic Sea | collected 2014-06-06T16:11:00 | depth 11,444 m ...
CACACGGTTCCGACAACCATCACCTTCGCCTCGAATAACTTCACTGTCACGCGTGGCTTGCGCCAATAAAACAGTTACAGATTTATCCGCTTCAGCACGTATCGAACGCGATACTTCTTGTCCACGAGCACGAAATTCTGAAGCTTCCTGCTCACGTTCCGTTTGCATACGACGGTAGATGGCTTGCGAGTTTGCTTCCGGTAAGTCGGCACGACGGATACGAACGTCAACGATTTCAATCCCGAAATCAACAGCCTGCTCATTCACGAAATCGCGAATACGTTCCATAAGCTCAGCCCGCTTATCACGAACGACCGCCTCGAAACTTTCCTCACCCAAAACGGAACGCATGGAAGACGATACAACGGCGGCTAAACGAGACCGCGCACGGCTCTCGCTTTGCAGTGATTTATAAAATTGTAGCGGATCAACAATACGGTACCGTGTAAACGCATCGACGACCAAACGCTTTTGGTCAGACGCGATGAGCTCTTCCGTCGCGCTATCCAAATCAAGGATACGCTTATCAAGATAAACGACTTCCTGAACGAAAGGCGTTTTGAAGTGCAAACCAGGTTCGGTAATAACTCCGCGTGGATCACCAAACTGCAAGACTAAAGCTTGCTGAGTTTGGTGAACGGTAAATATAGATGCGTTAACTAGAACGCCGAGTGCAATAACAAGGGCAATCGCAATAAATCCTGAAAGTCTAGCCATTATTTTGCCTCCCTTTTCTTATTTAACTGGTCAAGCGGTAGATAGGGTACGACCCCCGAACCGTTTTTTGTGTCTAGCACAATCGTGCTCGAGCGAGCGACGACACGCTCCATTGTTTCGAGGAAAATACGTTCGCGCGTAACGCCCTTGGCATTTTCATATTCTCGCAAGATAGCGGCAAAACGAGACGCCTCACCATCGGCTTCCGCGACAGTCTGGGCGCGGAACGCTTCCGCCTCACGCCGAATTCCAAATGCCTCACCTTGCGCTTCCGGAACCACACGATTGGCATAACTATTGGCCTCGTTTCTGGCTCTCTCTTGGTCAGCACGCGCGGCTTGAACATCGCGGAACGCGTCAATAACAGCGGCGGGTGGATCGACCTTCTGCATTTTTACTTGCGTAATACCAATGCCGGCGCCGTAGCCATCAAGCGTCGCTTGCATAAGGTTTTTCACGCGCTCTTCATTGCTTTGGCGTTGTTCAGTCAAGATCGGCTGAATGTTATTCTGGCCGATAATCTCGCGCATCGTACTTTCAGCAACCGCTTTCACAGTGCCTTCCGGGTTTTGAATATTGAAGAGAAAGTCTGCTGCGTTGGTTATGACCCAAAAAACTGCAAAATCGACATCAACGATGTTTTCATCGCCTGTCAGCATCAAGCTTTCTTCAGGAACGTCACGCGTCACCACGCTACTGCTCTGACGATCTTCTTGACCGCCTCGCATACCGATTTCCACACGGTTAACCGTGGTAACTTTCGGCGTATAAACAGTCTCAATCGGCCACGGCAAGTGATAATTTAGACCCGGGCTAGTTTGCGCCGTAAACTTACCGAAGCGCAAAACAACGCCCTGCTCGTCAGCCTGAACACGGTAAAATCCGCTTAGACCCCAGATCACAGCCAAAATAGCTACGACAAAAATAATGCCGGATACACCGCCAAAACCGCCTGGAATAAACTTCTTCATGCGATCCTGTGCTTGGCGGATGACTTCTTCGATATCCGGCTCATTACTGGGCCGACGTTTCTGCGGACCACCACCCCACGGGTTGCGGTCTCCATCATTATTGTTGTCCCAAGGCATTAACGTCTCCTACTGTGAAATTTCTTTTCAAACCAAATATAGATCATCGTTATAGGCGAGGCATTGCATAACCGCAACGAAGCTTATCAACTTTTGAGATAGTTCAGTTGATAAAATCTTGGAGGCTAATTCAGCCCCTTGCAGTAAGCCCCGGCTCATCTATATAGAGATGTGGGGCTTCAAGGCCTCTTTTTCAAGGTCTACCCGACAATGATTGATGAATTTATCTAGTAGAATTACCAGACCGAATTTATGCAGAAAGGCCCTTAATGATGGCAAATTTCACTGAGCAAGATATCCGCGACAGCCTATCCAACGTTCCAGACCCAATACGAGACGGCGATATTGTATCGTCAGCTAGGGTTCAGGGCCTCGTTATTCGCGACGGAAACATTGGCTTCACGCTTGAAATTAAGCCCGAAGAAGCAGAGGTCATGGAAGCCACTCGGCAGGCCGCAGAGCAAGCCGTACGGGAAATTTCAGGTGTTATTTCAGTAACTTGCGTATTAACTGCGCATCAAGACGCTCCGGCACAGCCAAGCGCCGCCGCGAAACCCGACCAGAAAGCACCGAGCGACAATAAAGGCGATAATAAAGGCAAAGACCCGTCCGGCGATATTCCGGAGGTTTTCCAGCGCATTGGCAAAGTGATTGCCGTGGCCAGTGGTAAAGGTGGCGTCGGTAAATCTACCATCGCGCTAAATTTAGCCTTAGCCTGTGCCAAACAAGGCCTGCGAACGGGTCTCTTAGATGCGGATATTTACGGGCCCTCCTTGCCAGCACTGTTGAATATTACTGAAAAACCAGACGTAAACGACAATAAAAAGCTGCTACCGATAGAAAGCCATGGGCTACAAACCATGTCGATTGGCTATATGGTTCCTCCGGAACAAGCGATGATATGGCGGGGTCCAATGGTGCAAAGCGCACTTATCCAGCTTTTGAATGACGTTGAGTGGCCAGATCTCGACATTATGATTCTTGATATGCCGCCCGGCACCGGCGATATTCAGCTAACCATGGCTCAGCGCATACCTGTGGACGGAGCGCTTGTCGTTTCGACACCACACGCCCTCGCACTGGCCGATGTTAAGCGAGCTGTAGCTATGTTCCAGCGCGTTAACGTGCCGGTTATTGGTGTGATTGAAAATATGGCATATATGCAAAGCCCATCGGGTGATAAACTATTTCCGTTTGGTGAAGGCGGCTCTGAGGCTTTGGCTAAGGAAATGGACACCCCGTTTTTGGGCACAATACCGCTCGATCCAATGATCCAGCAGTCGATACGTGACGGCAAGACACTGTTTGATCAAGAGGATAGCGCGCCGGAAGCATCCGCCCAAACTTCAGAAGCCTTGGTACAGTTTACGCAAATTGCTAAAACAATATCTTCATACGGAAAATAAAAACTGAATATTCGGGAGTTAATTAATAGTGACGGATACAGCCAAAAAAGCCTATAAATTTTTAACAGGTCTCGACGATGCTGCGTTCTGCCAACGCGTTTCCGATACATTGAATGACGGCTATCGTCTTTATGGTGCACCGATTATGCTTGAAAAAGGTAATGGAGAGCTTTGGGTCGGCCAAGCGGTCGTGTTGCCGGAATACAGCCCACTCGCCTCAAAATAGGCTTGGAAATAGGCTTGGATTTATAAAAAGGTTCGGCGGATATTACGCTTAAGCTCGCTCCAGCGTAATGAAGCTATAGTCAGCACTATCCGTCTCACCAGCCTCAAACCGCTCACTATGCGTTTCTTGCCAAGCCGATTTATTCTGCAACCGAAAAAACGTATCACCGTTCGGTGACGCATGAATTCTGGTTAAATGAATGCGCCTCGCCTCGGCCTCAAACATCGCATAAATCTCGCCGCCACCAATAATCATCAACGTGTCCGTTCTCGATGCCGACGCCTGTTCCCTAGCCGCAGCTGCCGTGGTTACACAAACAGCGCCCTCCGCCACGAAATCCGCTTGGCGCGAGATCACAATATTTAGACGCCCAGGCAGAGCTCTACCAATTGATTGCCATGTGCGCCGGCCCATCACAATCGGGTGGCCCATAGTGATTTGTTTGAAGTGGCGTAGGTCGCTTTGCATACGCCAAGGCATATCACCATCTTGACCAATGACATCATTTTCTGCGACAGCGACGACCATCTCAATATTCATAAAAGCGCTCCTAGACCGCGACTGGCGCAGAAATATGAGGCTGAAATTCATAATCTACCAAGGCAAAATCATCATAAACAAACTCAAAGATATCTTTACGCTCCGGGTTCATCTGCAAACTCGGTAGACGTGTCGGCGTTCGCGATAATTGCAATTTCACCTGATCAAAATGATTATGGTAAATATGCGCGTCCCCTAATGTATGGACAAAGTCGCCGGGTGCATAACCACACACTTGTGCAAGCATTTGTGTAAATAAGGCATATGAGGCAATGTTAAAAGGTACACCAAGAAAAATATCCGCCGACCGCTGATACAGCTGACAAGATAATTTCGGCGGGCCATCTTGCTGCGGCGCGACATAGAACTGAAACAAACAATGACATGGCGGCAAAGCCATATTAGGAACATCAGCAGGGTTCCAAGCGGTTACGATATGGCGCCTTGAGCCTGGATTGTTTTTTAACTGCGCCAGCAACTCAACGATCTGATCAATATGCTCCCCCGTAGAGGTCTCCCAGCTCCGCCACTGCTTGCCATATACTGGCCCAAGGTTTCCATCCGCATCAGCCCATTCGTTCCAAATCGACACACCATTTTCTTTTAAATACTTAATGTTTGTGTCACCGGTTAGAAACCACAATAGCTCATGGATAATTGATTTTAAGTGCAATTTCTTGGTCGTTAAAACCGGAAAACCTTGGCCCAAATCGAAACGCATCTGATGGCCAAAAACACTGCGCGTTCCTGTACCCGTGCGGTCATCCCGATCGGTTCCATTTTCCATAACGTGTTTTAATAAATCTAGATATTGTTGCATGCGCTTATTATTCAGATTCTTAACCAAACAGCCAGCCCGATTTTAATTTTACAGTTAGCAATTCAACCAAGATCCCTACACTTTCGTGGATAAGTCTGCTATAGTCATTCTGCTAGCTTGCTAGCTATGGCGATAAACGGACTTCGCAATAAACCTATCGGACCCGGGGGCGGTACCCGGCGCCTCCACCATTTTCTCAGGATGGCTTTATTTTTCTGATTATTATGGGGGCGAAATAGGATCGACGAGGGCGTAAAGGTAGTTACCGTCGCTCGGTATGGCACCGTCGTTATCGGGCCATTTTTTAGTTGCAAATGACAACTATGCGGAAGTATCACTCGCTGCCTAGCGGTGCGTGACTTCAATTAAAGTCCATGCCCGTCGCAGGGTATGGCGGGGTTCGGGCGGCACCTGGCAACAGAAGCCGTCCACTTTTATCTTTAATTTATCTCTAATTCACCCCTAAATTCGACACATATTTCAAACATATCGTGCAGATATTTTGATGAAAATTAATTATTAGACCTATCCAGCATCTGAATCGTGTACAAGACGGTCTAGGATTTTTTGTAATTTGATGAAGCTTATTGGTTAGAAAAACGAAATCATGACAGACGATAATACAGGTGACTTTTCAGAAGATTTACTCCGCTATGACCTCTTAACGGAGAACGCTATGCGTTCGGTCATGCACCAGGTTCTGAACCAAGTATCTTTGACGGGCTTACCCGGTGATCATCATTTCTTTATTACCTTTAAAACTAAAGCTCATGGCGTCCAAATAGCTTTACGCTTACAAGAAACACACCCTGATGAAATGACAATTGTTCTGCAGCATCAATATAAAGACCTGCAAGTCGCAGAAGACCATTTCTCTGTTTCCTTAAGTTTTAATAACATTCCTGAGACGCTCATTATTCCGTTCTCATCGGTAGTTAGTTTTTTTGACCCAAGCGTTGAGTTCGGCTTGCGCTTCGGCAGTGTCGAAACACTCGAAGAATTAGATCAACTCATTGGTGCAGATGCGGATGATTTCAGCAATAGCTTTAACCCCGAAGGTGTAGAGACGAAAGCTGACGGCGAGAGTGCCCAAATCGTTGATATTGAGAGCTTTCGTAAAAAATAATATTGCGGCAGACCTGGCTCAACACGAACCATAACCCAAGCAACAACGACCTATGATTTGGCAGACCGAATAGTTAAAGGACTTGAGGGTTCGAATACCTAATAGTTGGCATGTCTCCTAGCTCATGCTAATAGAATTCGCATATAATGTTTTACTTCGAAGTTGGTTTTCGAAGGGTAGCTTTGCACCCTTCAAACTCAATAGGAAGCAACGCGAAGCAATCTGAAGAAAATTAGCGAATTCTAGCTTTGAACCAATCTCTAATCCGAGGAAATATATCATGTCAAATACCCGTACTGAAACCGATAGCTTTGGTCCATTGGAAGTCGCCGCAGACAAATATTGGGGCGCGCAAACACAGCGGTCTCTAAGCAACTTCAAAATTGGCGGGGAGACGATGCCCCTATCTATGGTGCGCGCGCTCGGCATCGTAAAAATGGCTGCCGCAAAAGCAAATATGAAACTCGACAATTTAGACAAAGACATTGGTGACGCTATCGTCGCCGCTGCTGGAGAAGTAGCCGACGGAAAATGGGACGAACATTTTCCATTGGTGGTTTGGCAAACGGGCTCAGGAACGCAGAGCAATATGAACGCCAATGAAGTCATTTCCAACCGCGCCATCGAAATGCTCGGCGGTACACTTGGAACCAAAGAACCGGTTCACCCAAATGATCACTGCAATCGCAGCCAGTCATCAAATGACACTTTCCCAACCGCCATGCATATCGCCGCGGCAGAGGACGTTGCCCTAAAGCTAGTCCCCGCACTTCAGCATTTGCATACAGAGCTTGAGAAAAAAGTTTTGGCTTGGCAAGATATTGTAAAAATCGGCCGAACGCATTTGCAAGACGCGACACCCTTAACATTGGGCCAAGAGTTCTCCGGCTATGCCACACAAATCCGGTACGCGATTGAACGTGTTCAACAATCATTGCCACGCCTCATGGCTCTAGCCCAAGGCGGAACCGCTGTTGGCACTGGCCTAAATGCAAAGCCAGGTTTTGCTGAAGCCTTTGCAGAGGAAGTTGCCGAGTATACAGGACTGAGTTTTATTACTGCGGAAAATAAATTTGAAGCACTTGCCGCGCATGATGCCTTCATAGAAATGTCCGGCATGCTAAGTACGATTGCTGCAGGCTTGTTCAAAATCGCCAATGATATTCGTTTGCTTGGCTCTGGCCCACGTTCGGGACTTGGCGAATTAAGCTTGCCAGAAAATGAACCTGGCTCATCTATCATGCCAGGTAAAGTAAACCCGACGCAGTGTGAAGCCATGACCATGGTTTGCGCCCAAGTGATCGGCAATCATTCGACAATCAGTTTTGCGGGATCGCAAGGTCATATGGAACTAAATGTGTTTAAGCCGGTACTCGCGTATAACCTCATACAATCAATCCGCCTGCTCGCGGACGCCAGTGTAAGCTTCGCCGATAATTGCGTAACCGGTATAGAACCTAACCGTGAGAACATTACAGCACTCATGGAACGCTCGCTTATGTTGGTTACGGCACTTGCACCCAAGATCGGTTATGATAACGCAACTACCGTCGCCAAGACGGCCCATAAAAAAGGTACGACCTTGCGCGAGGAAGCTGTCGGCCTTGGCTTTGTAACCAATGAAGAATTTGATGCGCTGGTTCGCCCAGAAGACATGATCAGCCCTAAATAGAAACAGAACGATTTAACAACGCATGACGATTAAAAAACGGTCCATTCAAATCGCTGGTCATTCGACGAGCTTATCCTTGGAACCTGAATTTTGGCAGGCTCTTCGAGATATCGCAACACAGCGCGGCACATCCATTGCCAAGCTCGTCGAAGAAATCGATACCAAACAAGAGGCCGGCGGACTATCGGGACGGATCCGGGTTTTTATACTAAACCACTATCGCGGCACATCCTGATCCACAGAAAGATTGGATCTATCTTCCAAGCCGAACAACAAGCTAGGCGCATCAAGAGGCCCGGTAATGGCCAACCGGTGCAGCCTATTTCTGTTAGCCTTAGGGACAAATGCCATATCCAAACTCAACGAATAATTAGGGACATCAATCAAAACATCGATTGGAATAACAGGCTGCGAGCGCGGTAAAATAATCTCACCATTGATAAGGTTCACGACCCCGTTTTTAATTTCAATAACCCCTAAGGCCCTACTAATTGGCGTCGAGCCTGATACCGCGGCCAAGGCTTCACGAGCCAACATAACCTCTTGAGTGACGTCTGGCTCGGAAGTAGCATCCGGCTCGGAAGTAGCATCCGGCTCGAGAGTAATCTCTGGCACCATTGCCTCATCCGACAACCTTTCATTGGCAAAAGCTAAGCGCGACACATCAATAAAGTTTAACTGGCCTTCGGCAAACTCGACTTGCCCCTGTCCTGCAAGACTTCGCATAAATTCATCCGCCGAACGCCCCCTACCTTTGACCGCAAGGCTGAGAGATAGCGGCGCTGAAATCGGGTTCGCCTCGAACAAAGCTGTGCCGATTTTGTCAAACCTAGCGCCGCGCAAGGCTCCATCAAACTGAAATGACGGTAACAGAGACCCGCCTTCGGCGAATACCTCAAACTGCATGGCCCCACCGTTAAAGTCCGCCCGCAAATCACGCCCCTCTAAAACCCCGTCAAACAGACGCAAGCGTCCGCGCATCCGTTCAATCGCACTATCACCCATCCGCAAGTTAAGAAGCGTAAGCTCCAAGCTTGCATCCGACAGCCCAAGCAGCGACCAGCTAATCTCCTCGCGCGACCAACCATCATTGTAGCGAGGCATTAGTTTATGCGCATCGAAGCCATCGATTAATATATTGGCCGTTAAGTCCTGACGCGTTTTGCTAAGGTCGACGACCCCCTCGCCTTTAATTGAAGCGGAGGCAAATTCGCCATTTAGATTGGAGAAACTAAACAAGCTAGGCCCCCACTTAAACTGAGCAACTATATCTAAGCCTAAGTTAAACGGATCGCCGTCACCGATGAAGTAATCCGACAAATCCGATAATTTGAAATCCAATTTACCTTGAAGCTGTCGCTCAAGACCGGCATCGCGCAGATTGCCAGCCGCTTTAAAAATGTCATTCTGCGTTTTGAGATCGGCAAGTATATTAGCGGATATATTATCTGCGCCAACGAGACCAATATTCAGAACCGCTTTCTCCAGCCCTTCTTTAGGCGGGCTTGCACCGATAAGTGAGAACACATCTTTGGCCAAGCCTTCAACTTTCAGACTGGCATTCGCTTGTTTACTCAGTAAATTAAAGTCTCGCGAGGCGGCATAAAACGAAAAATCACCGGTCATTTTGCCAAGCGTAAAATTACTTTTTAGCCGCGAAGCCCTCGAGGTTTTTAGATTTGGGTTGGTCAGCCGCCAGTTCAACTCAGCCGCCAACGCCTGATCGTAATGAATGGGTAGAGGTGACGAAAAACTCTGCAAGGGAGCTAAAAGCTGGCCAGCTTGTTTCGTAAATGTTGAAAGATTAATATCACCATAAACAAGCTTGTTGGTATGCGCGAGCTCTGCGCTGATATCCCAAGCGGATGACTGATAGTTACTCGCCTTAAAATGTCTGACGATTAGCTTATTTGCATCGATGCTAAGCTGCGTCGAAACAGCTCCGAGACGAATGACACCAATGTTAAAGTCATCACTGGTTAGAGAAATATCAAATTTGGGTTGATCCGAAAGATACTCAAACACATCGATTAGCATTGAGTTTATAGGCAAACTCATAATCCGCGTATTATTTCGATTGGTCTCCGGTAAATTCTTCAGCAAGCCAAGATCCGTGAGATTTAGACGTGGTGCCCGCCAATTTATATCAACAATGGGCTCCTTGCGGTTATCAAAGACCAGTTGACCAAACTGTTCTTTGCCATCCACCTGACCGGTTAAATTGTTAAGCGCAAAGAAGCCCGCGCTGTAATCAACGTCCGAGGCAAAACTAATACGTTGCAAATTGGTCGCATCTAGTCGTTCGGACCATCGCCCGAGGGGAACACCAAAACCGGATACGAGCCATGGCACAAATATCTTTGTTTGTTGGCTTTGCACAGAAGCGTGGCCCTTAAACGTCGGTTGCGATCCAGCCAGCGTAATAGCTCCGGACGCCAGTAAACTCGAGGCAAAAGGTAAATCAGCACTGAGGCGATTGAGATAAATACCGTCTTCAGTACGATCCACTGAAACCCGAATATTTTTTACAGGCTTATCGTTAAACGTCGCATTATCAATTCTTAAACTAGCCTCAACGACTGGCAAAACTGGAAAGAAATCAGAAAGGCGATTAAACTTATTACGAACACCTTGCGCTTCTATGGACGGAGCTGCGCCGCTCATGTTGCGCTGGGCTAGTCGGGTTCCCCAATCTAAACCAGACAGTTCGAACTCATCAGCGGCCACCCGAAAGAAAACTTTATCCGCATCGGTTTCGCGGTCCGCGCCAAATAGGTAAGACAAGCGCATCGACATTTCTTGGTTCAAAGCGCGCAGCTGAAGTTTATCCGTCTGAATGCTTTTTGTGTCGGCGAAAATTAATCCACTTACTTCCATCGTCGGTGAAACGTAGATCTGTGTGGCTAGCCCGAAGGTCGATAAGAATAACGGTAATACATTCTGGCTAGCTAATAGAAATTCGCCATTAATTTGCTTGCTTTCGCCATGCTCGATGAAGCCGTCGAAACTAACTTTATTGCCAGCTCCCGATAGGTTCAACTTTATAGGCATCTTAATCGCGGAAGGGTTACGTGTTTCTAGCTCAAGCAAAAATACTTCGTCACCATAGCGAAAGCTGGCGGATGTCGTGGATGGGGCTATTAGGCCACCAGCCTTAATCAAACCCGAAAAATCGACTAGCTCTAATGGTTGTTCAACCTGATCCAGCTGATACCGGATCACGCTATTTTCAAACTTTAAATCGAAATCCAAGCCCGTTGAAAAAGCCTCTGTCAAAACAGGAGCCAGTGCGTCCAGCTCAAAACTGAGATCCATTCCATAGATGCGAACGCGCGATGCTTGATAGTTGCCCGTCACCAACCCCAAAATCGAAAGCTCAACGCGAGCCTTATCAATTTTCAGAGACTTAAACGCTGGAACATCTGATTGCTGCGAGACTTGGACATCTCTAAGCCTCACATTGGGGCGAGGCAGAAACCGAACTTCGACCTGATCCGCAGATATTTCTAAGCCTAAATCCGACGCTGCACGATCCAGCCCCTGCCTAATTTGAGGCTTAAAGTCATATGCGAAAGGCAATAACAGAAGTGCCAAAATGACGAAAATTAGACCTAAGCTAATGATGGTGACGGGATTTCTCATGATAGCTGTATTCTTACTTCTATAATTTCTGAACGCAAAACTCTATTTCGACCAAACATACTGAGCGCAACAAGACTTTTATCATCGCAGTGCTATAATAGACATAGAATCAGGAAAAAATCATATGTCTTCAGACCCTTTTGATCTTGGCGCGGACCCGTTGCCAACACCGCCGGCATCCTCCGGCACCGCTAGCTCGGCTTCTACAGCACAAAACGCGGATACAACACCCGTTTATTCGCAGCGCGATCAACCAACAGCACCTTCCATTTCCCAGCGCGCGGCAGCTGCGGGACGCAATTTTCAGATTGGGCCTATGCTCAAAGGTCTAAATGAAGCACAAATAGAGGCCATTACAGCCCCAGACGGCCCACTTTTAGTGTTGGCTGGCGCGGGAACTGGCAAAACCCGTGTTCTGACGACGCGCATCGCTATTCGGCTAGCGTCTGGCAAAGCTTGGCCCAGTCAAATTTTGGCTGTGACATTTACCAATAAGGCAGCGCGCGAGATGAAAGAGCGCGTAAGTAAACTGGTCGGCGAGACCGTTGAGGGTATGCCATGGCTGGGTACATTTCACTCGCTATCGGTGAAAATACTGCGCCGACACGCTGAGTTAGTTGGGTTGCGGCCAGACTTCACCATATTGGATACGGATGACCAGATACGCCTGCTAAAACAGCTTATCAAGGCAGATAATATTGACGAGAAGCGTTGGCCAGCTCGGCAAATGGCTGGGTTCATTGATCGTTGGAAAAACCGAGGTTGGGGGCCGGAACAAGTTCCTGACAGTGAGACAAGTTATTTTGCCGACGGTAAGGGCGGTAAAATCTATCGCGAGTATCAAGCTCGACTTAAAATTCTCAACGCAACCGACTTTGGCGATCTGCTGTTAGAGACGGTTCGCCTGTTTCAAGAGAACCCAGAAGTGTTAGCCGGATATCAAGACCGTTTTCAAACCATCTTGGTAGACGAGTACCAAGACACCAACGTAGTCCAGTATTTATGGCTTCGTTTGCTGGCGCAGGGCAACCAGAATATCTGCTGTGTGGGTGATGACGATCAATCGATTTATGGTTGGCGCGGCGCTGAGGTCGATAATATTTTGCGTTTCGAGAAAGATTTTCCTGGCGCTCATACTGTTCGTTTAGAACGCAATTATAGATCTACATCGCATATTCTTGGTGCCGCTTCGGGTTTGATTGCTTGCAATCAAAGTCGTCTTGGCAAGACCCTATGGACCGAAAAAAATGATGGCGAAAAAATCATTGTTCGCGGCACATGGGATAGTGAAGAAGAGGCGCGTCAGACAGCCGATGATATCGAGAATTTTCAGCGCAAATCATATCCGCTTAATGAAATTGCTATATTGGTTCGCGCCAGTTTTCAAATGCGTGAATTTGAAGACCGCTTTATTTCCTTAGCCATTCCATATCGCGTGATCGGCGGCCCTCGGTTTTACGAGCGCGCAGAAATTCGCGACGCCAATGCATATTTTCGCTTAGTGCATCAAATTGATGATGACCTGGCTTTCGAACGAATATGCAATAAACCTCGGCGCGGCTTAGGCGATGTTGCATTACAAACCGTTCACCGTTTAGCCAGAAGCCAAAACACATCGTTATTTCGGGCGGCACAAGTCATCATCGGTACCGATGAATTGAAACCCGCTGCACGGCGCGCCCTCACAGGCTTCATGCAATCGGTTGAGCGGTGGCGAAGTCTAAAAGACACAATGAACCATTGCGAGCTGGCAGAAATTATTCTCGATGAAAGCGGTTATACAGCGATGTGGCAGGCGGATAAATCGCCGGACGCACCGGGCAAGCTGGAGAACTTGAAAGAACTTGTCCGCTCTATGGACGAGTTCGGATCCCTATCCGACTACCTGGAACATATTTCGCTCGTGCTCGAAGTGCAATCTGAAGAGAGTGATGATAAAGTCTCGATCATGACGCTACACGGCGCCAAAGGCCTTGAATTCGAAACCGTGTTTTTACCAGGCTGGGAAGAAGGTCTATTCCCTCACCAAAGAAGTCTTGATGATGTTGGCGTCAAAGGCTTGGAGGAAGAGCGCCGATTGGCTTATGTCGGCATCACGCGAGCCAAAAAGAATTTAACCATATCCTTCGCCAGCAATCGTCGAACACATGGGCAGTGGAATTCGGCTTTACCGTCACGCTTTATTGATGAAATACCGCCCGAGCATGTGCAGATACCAGACGAGGTCAATTTTGTTAAAGAGCGAATTCCACAAAGCCGCTTTGCATCTGACTTTTCGGGCTCAAGTTATGACAGCCCTGGCTGGCGCCGTGCTCAATCGAACCGCAAAAACTCAGCTACGACATATGAGAAAAAAGGTTACGAGGCCAGAGCAAATGCCGCATCCCCGGGTGGAGCCGCGTCTCGGCGCCCATCTGCAACGGGCCTTAATTACGGCCAACGCGTGTTTCATCAAAAATTCGGGTATGGCCGCATTGAAGCCATTGAAGGTAACAAACTAACGGTCAACTTCGAAAAAGCTGGCGTTAAAAAAGTTGTCGATACCTATGTCGAACCGACTGGATCATGACCCAATTATACCGATTGCAATTGGACAGTGAGGCTGTAGAGCTTATCGAAGACATGATGATCGAAGCGGGTGCGTTATCCGTTTACATAAACAGCGACAATAATTTGCCGCCCGTCGACCCAATGAAAAAAATGGCGCCTGTCTATGGCGAACACATCGAAGCAATATTTGATAGCCAACCCGACCTAAGCATGTGGGCACGCGATGATGTGCATAACCTTCATTGTGAACCTGTCGAAGATTGTGATTGGGTTAGCCGCAGTCAGCAAAACCTGCCAAGTGTCGACGCCGGAATATTTCGAATTTACGGCGGACATGCGCAACCAGCACTGCATGCGGGTCGTATTAATATCGAGATGGAAGCGGCGACCGCATTTGGTTCCGGTCACCATGAGACCACCAAGTCATGCTTATTGTTACTCGAGCGAGTATTGCGTCAACTTCAGCCAAACTCAAGGCATCAGAGCTATCTCGACCTAGGTTGTGGAACAGGTGTGTTAGCGATTGCCTTAAGCAAAGCTACCAAGGCGACAGTGATCGCAAGTGATGTTGACCCCGTCGCCACTCGGATTACCATGGAGAACGCGCAGAAAAATCATGTGCAGACCTCTATTGAAACGGTAACTGCGGCGGGTGTAAACCACCGCGCTATTCATGATAACGGCCCATATAGATTGATAATGGCTAATATTATGGCCAACCCGTTGATAGCGCTCGCGCCTGCATTTTCCAAGCTCGTTTCCATTAATGGCGATATAATATTATCGGGCATTTTGAACCAACAAGCTCAAAAAGTTCGTGCAACCTACGTAAATCAAGGCTTCCGATTTATCCATAAAATTACGGATGGGGAATGGACGAGCCTACACATGAAGCGGTAAAAGAAATAATGTTCCAAGATTTTACAGATAGAAACTCAAAAGACCTCGGCCCGGCAAGGCTCAACAGCTTGCGGGAGCAACTGACCCGTCTTGGTGTGCACGGCTTTATGGTGCCACGTGAAGATGAATATATGGGCGAATATGTTCCGGCCTGCAATGAGCGCTTGCAGTGGCTAACCGGGTTCAATGGGTCGGCTGGCATCGCTGTTATATTGCCGGACCGCGCGGCTTTATTTGTCGACGGACGCTATACGGTTCAAGCTCCACAGCAAGTCGATACATCAGCTTTTGAGATTATTCATAGCGCCGACATGCGTCCGAGTGAGTGGCTAGAAAAGCATCTGAAACCCGACCATGTCTTAGCCATCGACCCGCAATTGCATACGCAGTCGAGTTTCAAGTTAATCGAAAAGGCTGTTTCAAAGGTGGGAGCGAAAATCAACTGTCTAGAAAACAACCCAGTTGATGCCGTCTGGTTGGGGCGCCCGGCTCAGCCAAGCTCAACGATAACGATACAACCAGAAACCCTGACAGGTAAAAACCATCGAACTAAATGTAGTGAGCTAGCCGATAATCTCAAGCGACAAGATTTAGATGCAGTTATCATTGCTCAGCCAGAGAATATCGCTTGGCTACTAAACATCAGAGGCCAAGATGTGCCGCATACACCTTTTGTTTTATCCTATGGGATTATGCATAGCAGCGGCGTCTTCGACTGGTATCTGCCAACCGATAGACTAAACCCAAGCTTAACCGAGCACTTGGGCGAAAATGTAAACATATGCGAACCTGCACAATTAAAACAAAACCTCATGGCAATGACCGATAGCAAAATTGGTATGGATCCGGGCGCGACGCCTCACTGGTTCTACCGCTGCCTTGATGCGGCAACAATCTCATCTATCGCTGATCCGTGTGCTTTACCCAAAGCCTGTAAAACAACTGAGGAAGTAAACGCAACCCGGATTGCCCATGAGCGAGATGGTGTCGCCTTATGTCGGTTTTTACATTGGCTAGATACGACCTCGGGCGACGGCTCCGTAACTGAAATTCAGGCGGCTAAGCAGTTAGAAGCGTTTAGGGCCGATAGCCCGGAGCTTCTAGATTTGAGCTTCGACACAATCTCTGGAAGCGGACCCAATGGGGCAATCGTCCATTACCGAGTGAACGAGACAACCAATCGCAATCTACTACCGGGCGAGCTATTCTTACTAGATTCCGGTGGGCAGTATCGTGACGGCACGACGGACGTCACGCGGACAATTTTAATCGGCGAAACGCCGCACTCTAATCGTGAAATTGAGTGTTTCACCCGCGTCTTAAAAGGCCATATCGCCCTTGCGCAAGCCATGTTTCCGATCGGCACAAATGGTATGCAATTGGACACTTTAGCGCGCGCACCTTTATGGGAAGTTGGTCTCGACTTTGACCATGGTACAGGACACGGCGTGGGCAGTTACCTATCTGTCCATGAAGGTCCGCAAAGAATTTCCAAGGGCGGAACCGTGGCCATGCAACCGGGCATGATATTATCTAACGAGCCTGGATATTATTTGACCGATGCTTTCGGCATTCGTATTGAAAATCTTATGGTTGTTCGTGAGCCAATCAAAACAAGTCCAATGGAACGTCCGATGCTGAGTTTCGAGACATTAACGCTAGCCCCCATGGACCGCCGATTAATCGATATTGAGTTATTGGATCCAGCAGAAATTAATTGGCTCAACGAATATCATCAAAGAATTCGAGAGACCATCGCCGATCGATTACCGGATAATGCGAAACAATGGCTAATGCGCCAAACCGAACCGATTTAAAGCCCGATATGGACTTAATTTTTGCACAGGCACAAAGCGACCACTATCGCGCGCCCTCCCAATAAGGGGCGCGTAACTCGCGTTTCAGCACTTTGCCAGCCCCAGACAGCGGCAAGGGGTCGCTCCGAAAGGTGATCCCACGCGGCAACTTATATTTGGCAATTTGAGGGCGGCAATGCGCAAGAATTTCTTCCGCCGTCGCATGAGCGCCGTCGCGCAGCACAATAATCGCATGTACCACCTCGCCCCATTTTTCATCCGGAACCCCAATCACCGCGGCTTCGCCGACCGCATCATGCGAGAGGATGGCGCTTTCGACCTCAACTGGAAAAATATTCTCTCCCCCGCTGATAATCATGTCTTTCAAACGGTCGCAAATAAACAAGAAACCATCTTCATCAAAATAGCCAATATCACCGCTATGGAACCAACCCTCGCTGTCGATCGCCGCCGCCGTCGCATCAGGACGGTTCCAATACCCCCGCATCACATTCGGCCCTTTCACACAAATCTCGCCGCGCGTACCTGTCGCAACAGACTTATTGACTTCATCGACAATGCGAATAGAGGTGAAGCTCAAACCATTTCCGGCCGAACCAAGTTTGCTCAAGGCAAATTCGGCGCCCAAAACGCTGACATAAGGTGACGTCTCGGTCAGGCCATAGCCCTGCTCTATTTGGATACCCCGCCCGTGATAGATTTCTAGCAGCGATATTGGCACGGGCGCTGAACCAACATTAAAGGAAATAATACTGCTCAAGTCCGAGGCAGCAAAGTTTTCATGCTGCGCCATCATCAAGTACATGGTCGGCGCCCCAAACATGGTTGAAACTTTGTAGCGTTCGATATCGGCTAACACCGCACCCGCATCAAAGCTCTCATGCAATACCACTTCAACACCGAAGGACAGAGAAATATGCGTCGTTACATTCAGCCCGCCAATATGAAAGAGCGGTGCACAGGTCAGGGTTGCTCCGCGCATACGCAAGCCCATAAAGGCTACATTGAGCGCATTCCAAAATACATTGCCATGGGTCAGCATCGCGCCTTTCGGTAAACCGGTCGTGCCGGAGGTATACATAATCAAGGCCACATCATCGGCTTGCATATGCTCAACCGTCTGTAATGGTTCGCATTGAGCCACTAATGTT
>ERZ887851.1824-NODE-1824-length-17643-cov-8.382022_pt1 | contig 17643 bp, 18 predicted proteins | sample MGYA00521100_ERZ887851 | MGnify/ENA primary metagenome ERZ887851 (study PRJEB32303, sample SAMEA104408602) | aquatic metagenome | biome: Brackish water; feature: Pelagic; material: water | place: Baltic Sea | collected 2014-06-06T16:11:00 | depth 11,444 m ...
AATAATTCTCATTTATTAATTTATAGTTTAACTATTTCACTTGTACTTTTAGGATGTACTACTGCTACTTATGATGATATTGAACCTGTAGATGACCCAATTTTGGATATTGTCACTTATCAAGATGTTAAGTTTATTATCGATAATAACTGTTTAAATTGCCATGGTAATCCTCCCCAAAATAACGCACCAATGCAATTGACAACTTATGATAATGTAAAAGAAGCGGTTTTAAATAGAGATCTTATAAGTAAAATAAGTCTTAATGATGGAGCAGACGGATTAATGCCTTTGGGAGGACCAAGATTGTCTCAAGTATCTATTGATTTAATTGCTGGATGGGAAGAAGACGGACTTCTAGAAAACTAAAAATTAATATTATGAGAAACCTTGTACTTACAATTATTTTTTTATCAAGTATTTTTTCCATAATAAATGCCCAAGAAAAATTTATCACAAAATCTGGAGAAATCAATTTTGAGGCCTCTGTTCCTTCTTTTGAAGAAGTAAAAGCAACACACAATTCTGTAAGTGCAATTATAAAAAGTAATGGAGAGTTTGCAAGTTTGGCCTTAGTGAAAGGTTTTCGTTTTAAAGTCGCTTTAATGGAAGAGCACTTTAATGAGAATTATGCAGAATCATCTACATATCCAAAAGCAACATTTAAAGGAAAAGTTAAGGATTTTGATATTTCAGAATTATCAACCGATCATAAGGAATATGTTTTATTAGGTACTGTTAATATGCATGGTGTTGATAAAAATATTGAAACTAAAGCATTCATAAGAAAAGTAGGTGATAATCTATTTTTAGATACTCAATTTGTTTTAAAACCGAAAGATTTTAATATTGAGATTCCAAGTGTGGTAAGTAGTAAAATTGCTGAAGAGATTCGTGTTTCTGCGAGTTTTGAATTTAAAGGAACATCCTAAAAAGTATTGTTTATGAAAAAGCAAGTTAAAATAGTTATAAGTTTAGTATTATTATTACTTGGTGTCTATTTTGCTTACAATTATATGTACCAAGATCATAGAAATATTAAAGAAGAAAAAGCGGTAGTTTTAATTTCTGCTTCAGAATTAGTTAGTTATTTTAATAAGAATAATTCAGAAAAAGTATTAAATAAAACGATACAAGTTTCAGGAATAATTACTGAAATTGATATTAAAAATATTTTACTAGATGATAAAGTACAGTGCAGTTTTGATGCAGAAATAAAAAATTTAAATTTAAATGAAACCATAACCGTAAAGGGTAGGTGTATTGGTTTTGATGAACTTTTTGACGTTGCTAAAATAGATCAATCCTCAATTATTAAATAATAATGTTTATGAAAAAAATTGCATTACTTTTATTATTAGTTCCTTTTTTTGTTTTTTCACAAGACGATTTGTTAAATGAATTAGATAACGATAGCGAAGTGGACAATAAAGTGACTTCCGTATTTAAAGCTCTTAAAGTTGTTAATTTTGAAAGCACTAAACTCGTTAATAAAAAAGATCTTTATTTAATAATAGCCCACAGATTTGGTTCTGTAAAAAATGGAATTGATGACTTTTTTGGTTTGGATCAAGCTGTCACTCAAATAAAATTTATTTATGGCCTTACTGAATGGTTAAATTTAGGTGCGGCAAGAAGCTCCAATCAAAAAAAATATGGACTTCAAGCTAAATATAGATTGAAGTATCAAGAGATAGAAGGGTTTCCTGTTACCATAGTAGGATATAATTTAATAACTGCAAATACAGCTTTAAAAGATGATATCTATCCTAATATTGAATTTCAAGATCGTTTAACATATACTAGTCAACTACTTATTTCAAGAAAATTTAATGACAACTTATCATTATTATTAGCACCAACTTATATTCATGAAAATCTAGCAACTAGAAGTTATGTTTTGCAAGAAGATGGTTCAACTAAAACATATGATGAAGATAATAATCAATTTGCTATCGGCGTTGGAGGGCGCTATAAAATTTCAAAAAGAGTTAGTATTAATATTGATTATGGTATTCACTTAAACCGCAATAGCAATTCTGTTTATAATAATCCGCTTTCTATTGGAGTAGATATTGATACTGGTGGTCATGTATTTCAAATGAATTTCACCAATGCTCAGGCAATGTTTACAGAAGGATTTATTACGCAAGGACAAGGTGATTGGTCTGATGGAGACTTCTTCTTTGGCTTTAATTTAATTAGGGTATTTTAATTAACCTTTAAATGAGGTGAAGAATCTTCAACTACTTTTATTATAAAATATTTGGTGTCTCCCCAAAATATAAAAGATGCATATCGTTCTACATAATCTAGTTTACATATTTTCCTTGATACTCATTTAATTTATCGATAATTTATTGGTCTTTATCTAAAATTGAAAATGTAAAAATTTGAGTACCACTAATCCCTTGACTATTATAGGGCACATAATAAATAAAGGCAAAACAAGTAATAACCAATACAATAACTGCAGCTAATATTTTGTAGAGTACTTTTTTCATATTCGTATTATTTGAAAGTTAAATTACAAAATTGAAATCTTTATTTTAATTTTTTCTACCTTTATATGAATTTGAACGTTATGAAGGCTGTTTTAACATTATCTATTTCTTTAGTATTAAGCTCAATTTCATATTCACAAATATTTTATAGTGATTTTGAAGATGGAACTTTACAAGGATGGACAAATATCGATACATCTACTATACAATTGACTGTGGAAGGAAATTCGCCGAGTCTATATTTGCAAAAAGAATGTGATGGAACTAACTCACCAATAGGTGAAATGACTATCATCAATACTTCGGAATGGGTTGGTAACTATTTTTATGAGTCTGGAGGAAATGAAGAAACATTAATTAATATCGATGAGATCTACATGAAGAATGATAATGATTTTGATCTTTATTTGCGGTATGGGTTTACTGGTGCTAATGGTTATATGGTAGTAACAACTGATCCAATAATTGTTCCTGCTTTAAGTGATTGGAATATTTATGAGCAATATTTTAATATTCAATTCCCAAGTTTTAATAACCTTACTATAATAAACGATACTACGGGATTGCCTTTTCTTGAGATTTTTAATAATGTGCACGATTTGTTTGAAGATGTTGTTGAATTCAAGATTTTTCATAATGAAAACACCACTTTTGAAGGTGAAAATTTAAATGGCACATTACAAATTGGAGATATTTTTACTTATATTTTTTTGTCAAATGAAGAGGAAAACATTGATAAAGTTCAACTTTACCCAAACCCTACAAATAATATTTTAAAACTTAAATTACCAAATGAGAGTGATGGTAGTGTTGAGTTTTTTAATGTATTGGGAGAAAATGTTCTTAGTAAAAGTTTATCATTAACTACAACTCAAATAAATGTTTCAAAATTAAAAAGTGGAATTTATTTAGTGAGAATTCAAACCAAAAATCAATCCATTGTTAAAAAGCTTGTAAAAATCTAATTATCTTCTTCTTCAGACCTCAATAAGATTTGTTCTGGAATAGATTTTTTTGCTTTGGCACCTAGTTTTTTAATTTTTTCTACACTGGCAATTAAGTTGCCACGTCCATCTACTAATTTATTCATGGCGGATGAATAATCATTTTTCGCAGATTCAAGTTTTTTCCCAACGCCTGTTAAGTCTTCTATTAAGCCAACAAATTTATCATATAATGCACCAGCTTGCCTAGCAATTTCGATAACATTTCTTTTTTGATCTTCTTGTTTCCAGATAGAAGAAACGGTACTTAAGGTTGCTAAAAGAGTGGAAGTAGATACCAAAACAATATTTTTGTCAAAGGCTTCTAAATAGAGTTTGTTATTTTCATTAAAGGCAATTAGTAACGCTGCTTCAATAGGAACAAACATTAAAACATAATCTGGAGTATTGATTCCGTAAAGCTCCGTGTATTGTTTTTCACTTAATTCTTTAATATGCTTTCTTATACTCGCAATGTGTTTTTTTAAATGCTTGTCCTTATCTTCTTTGTTTTCTGAGCTAAAATAGCCTTCATATGCAGTTAATGAGACTTTCGAATCTACTATCAAGTGTTTGTTGTCCGGAAGATTAATGATAAAATCTGGTTTTTTTAAATTTTCATTTTCATCTCTATACCCTCCTTGACTTGTAAAATGAATTCCATTACTAAGCCCTGCTTTTTCTAATATTATTTCCAATTGAATTTCTCCCCAATCACCCTGAGTTTTGCTATCTCCTTTTAACGCTTTTGTTAGGTTAATAGCTTCTTTACTCATTTGTTGGTTAAGCTTTTCCAAGCCTTCTAACTGCTGTTTTAATGCGGAATGCATTCCAACACTTTCCTTTTGAGAAGTTTCTACTTTCTTTTCAAAAGATTCAATTTTTTTCTGAAGTGGATTTAATAATAAATCTAAATTTACTTTATTCTGTTTGGTAAATTTTTCAGATTTTTCGTCTAGAATTTTATTAGCTAAATTTTCAAATTGTATCCTTAGCTTTTCTTCTTGATCTACAAGTTTTTTTTCTAAAGTTGTAAACTCTGTAGTTTTTTTAGTTAATTCATTTTTAAATGAATCCTTTTCAGTTCGCATCAATTCAAGATTGCTTAACGCTTCTTGTATTTCTGACTCCAGCCTATCTTTTTGTTCTTCCGTATTTAAAATAGCTGCTTCCAATTTACTAGTTTCCGATTTGTTTTTTAAAGAAGTAAATCGATTGCTAATAAATGCACCTATGGCAACACCAATAACTAACAATAATAGAGGTATGAAGATTTCGTTCATTTTTTTATGATAAGAGTTTAACGATCTTATAAAGGTAACCAATGTATTTTAATCTTTCAATACAAAACGTTTCAAATCTTTATCGAAGTGTATCGTTTCAGATGGGAATAAAGTATTAAAACAACCTAATTCAATAAGCTTATTTGGCTCATCGAAATGGACTTTATCTTCTGTCATTACGATCATTTTATTGGAAACCTGTATCGCTAAATCTATCTCTTGAGTTGAAAATAAGATGGTTTTTTGTTTTTCAACTGCTAATTTCTTTAATAACTTTAATAAATATGCTCGATGGTAAATATCCAAATGAGTAGTGGGTTCATCTAATAGAATTAATGGTGTGTCTTGGGCAAGTGCTCTTGCGATCATTACTCGTTGTAATTGACCATCACTAAGTTCCATGCACTTATTGTTTATTAGATCTTGAGTTTCAGTAACATCAATAGCATTCTGAATTATATTTTTGTCATTTTCAGAAAGTGTTCCAACCCAATTGGTATAAGGATGTCTTCCTAGTGAAATTAATTCTAAAACTGTTAAGTTTTTTGATGAAGTGGCTTCTGTCAATACAATACTTAAGGTATTTGCTAATTGGAAAGAATCGTATTCTGAAACGTTTTTATTATTTAAACGAACAAGACCATTTAAAGCAGGTTGCATATGAGCTAATGTTCTTAATAAGGTAGATTTTCCAATTCCGTTGGTACCTACAATACTAACTAATTCGCCCTTTGGTATCGAAAAGTTGATTCCTTCAGAAATGAGAATGGATTCTTTTTTTGAAATATATCCAATAGATAAATCGGTAACTTCTAAAACAGGATGTGACTTTTCCAAAGACATTTTTTTGAATGTTTTAAAATAATAATTTTCGTTTTCTAACCAATAACCAAATTACAACTGGAGCTCCTAATAACGATGTAATAGCATTAATTGGCAAGGTGAAATCACTAAATGGTAATTGAGCAATCGCATCACAAACGAGCATTAATATGGCACCACTTAGTAAAACTGCTGGTAATAAAATAAAATGATTGGAGGTCGTAAAATATTGTCTTGTTAAATGGGGAACCGCAAGTCCTACAAAAGCAATCGGTCCGGCAAAAGCAGTAATTCCTCCAGCTAATAAACTTGTTGCAATGATAATTAATAAGGTTAATTTTTTTAAGTTGACACCCATACTTTTGGCATAGTTTTCACCTAATAATAATGCGTTTAAAGATTTAATGGAGGATAAACAAATAAATAAACCAATTAAAATACAAAGAAATAAAATTAGTATTCCATTCCAAGAAACATTTCCTAAGGTTCCAAAGCTCCAAAAAACAAATTGTTGCAATTGTTCGGCATTACTAAAATAGGATAAAACAGAAACTACCGCTGATGTAACGCTTCCAAACATTAAACCAATTATTAAAATCGTCATGGTGTCTTTAACTTTAAAGGTTACAGATAAAACCGCTAGTAATACTAAAAAACTACCTAAAGCAGAAGCGATTACTAAACTCCAAGGCCCCAATAAGAAACCTCCTAATGTTCCACCAAAAACTCCAGCACCTAAAATTAATAAGGCAACTCCCAAACTAGCGCCACTACTTAATCCTAATACAAAGGGTCCCGCTAAAGGGTTTCTAAATAATGTTTGCATGATGAGTCCAGAAACAGCTAAACCTCCACCTGCAAAAATTGCGGTTATTGCTTTTGGTAAACGGTAATCCAAAATAATAAATTGCCATGAAGACTTTGTAGCTTCACCACCAAATAAACTTGAAAAGACTTCTTTAATAGGTATTGAAACGGTACCCAAGCTTATATTAATAAAAAATGTAATTACTAATAATACTATTAGAATTATAAAATGGGTTCGATATGTTTTTTGAGTTTCCAATTATTTGAGTTGATCAAAAAAGTATAAATTATGATTTGGTAATAATGCTGGATGTAATATTTTGATCATATCCTTTAATACAATATCAGGTCTATTTGGCGCTAATTCAAAATATAATAAGCCACCTGTTTCTCCAATTTTATTACTAAAACTATATACTTGATCATTTTTAAATGCATCAAACTGTTCGTAAACTGAATGTGCCACTTTTAATTGTGTCATAGTTGTATAATAACTAGGTCCAATCCAAATTTGAGCATGTTCACCCTTTTCTAAAACCGATTCTAAATTTAAGGAATGACTTCCAGCACCTTCTGATTCACTCCATAGGTAATTTCCATTTGCATCAGCTATAAATTGTGCTGCCCAACTTTTCCCTTGGGGTAAATACCAAACATCTTTAAACATAGCACCACTTATAACGGTAGGGATTGATTTTGCTTTTAATGCAAGTTCTTTTGCATTTAGATATGCTGTTTTAATTTCTAAAAACAATTTATTAGCTAGCGCTTCCTTATTGTAAAACGCTGCAAAAAATTTAATCCATTCTGCTTTCCCCAATGGAGTTGTTTCTGTCCAGTCTCCATTATATAATACGGGTATTCCAGTTTTTTTAATCGTATTAAAAGTTTTGTTATTTCCATCTACTGCAAAACCGATGACTGCATCTGGACTTAATTCGATAAGAGCTTCCGTATTGATAGCTTCGTTTTTACCTAATTCTTTTATCAATCCTTTATTTATTCTTTCTCTTGTTTTTTTAGAGGAGATATAATCTAAATTTGGAAACCCAATTAATGTTTGATTGACTTCTAACATTTCTAGAGAGGGAATGTGAGTCGTAGAAGTCACCACAATATTTTTTATAGGAATGGTTACAATGGCATCATATTGTTCTGGTGAGTCAAGTAAAATGCCTTCCTCAACCAATGCATATTTAAAAACCTTTTCTGCTCCAGGCCAAGCATTTTTTAAGGTGATTACTTTATATCCTTCATGGTAAGTAATATCAAATCCTTTTGCATATTCAATTTTTGAATTTTTATTGGTATTTATTTCTTCAATTTTTACTTCCTGTTGTTTTTTACAAGAAATAAAAAGTATTAAAAAAAATAGGATGTAAATCGATTTATTCATTTTTCAAAATTAATAGTATTTAATTTTATTATACCATTAAATAAAATCTTATTTTCGCTTCGAATTTGGTGAGGACGTTTTCTTTATTGCAAAACCACCTCTTAAAAGGGAATTCGGTATAATTCCGAAGCTGTTCCCGCAACTGTAAGTCATTTCAAATATATAATTTGAAACTGTACCTCTTTATAACCACTGCTCACGCGGGAAGGTTGTACAAATGACAAGCCAGGAGACCTGCCTATTCACTAATTAAACGATCGAGCTTTCGGGATAAAAGCAAGTGGATATGAAGAAATTATACCTTTTTATATTATTTATTAATGCTACGGCATCCATGCATGCTCAGCTAGATTCTATTCAACATTTAACTGAAGTGATGGTAATAGATGCAAAGTTGGAGGATTATTCTGAGGGCTTTGAACTCATCCAATTATCAGATACTTTAATAGCAAGAAATTTGGTATCCTTAACGGAATTATTAAACTTTAATACGACCATTTATTTTAAAGAAAATGGTTACGGAATGATTTCTTCACCCTCTTTTAGAGGAACCAATGCATCACAGACAGCTGTTATTTGGAATGGAATTCCTGTCAACTCAAATCTTAACGGTCAAACCGATTTTAACACGATTTCCCCAAGTTCTTTTAATACTATAATCATAAGAAGCGGAGGAGGTAGTACTCAATATGGGAGCGGAGCAGTTGGAGGTAGTATTCATTTAAATAATACGATCGATTTTCAAAACAAACAATCATCAGAATTAAAGCTGTCTTATGGTAGTTTTTCAACAATTGTAGGTGTATTTAAAAGTAGATTTTCATCTGATAAAAAGTACATTGATTTTGGAATCGATTTTATTAGTTCAGAAAACGATTATGAATACATCGATTTAAATCGAAAAAATGAAAATGGAAATTTTGATAAACTCAATATAGCTGTAAATGCAGGATTAAATTTTGGAAAAAGCACCCTTTCTTGGAATTCAAATTATTTTTTAGGAAACCGAAACTTTTCAGGAACCATTACATCACCTTCAAAGGATAGTTATAAAGACCTAACAACACGAAATTTAGTAACTTGGAACAAGACCTATAATAAATGGAATAATACGATAAAAGGAGCCCATACTTTTGAAAGATATAGATACTATCCCCAGCCTGAAAATAACTTATATTTTGAAGGACAATCAACTACTTATTTAGGAGATTATCAATTGGAATATGAAATAAATAAGGACCTGAAAATAAGTTCCATCATTAACTATACCTATATAAAATCTAAAGGCACTAATATTGGAACTAACGATCGAAATACCTTAGCTACAATACTCTTATGGAAGCATCATATAAACGAAAAATTGAGTTATGGTATCAATTTACGGCAAGAGTTTTTAACTAATTTTGAGAATCCTTTTTTGGCTTCTTTTGATGTTAATTATACGATCAATAAATGGTATACTTTAAAAGCAAATGCCTCTAAAAATTATCGAGTACCTACTTTTAACGATTTATATTGGAACAATGGAGGAAATGAAAATTTAAACCCTGAAACCTCTTATCAAGCTGAAATTGCTAATGAATTTATATGGAATCAATTTCGGTTGAATATAACCGGTTTTTATATTTCTTCTACAGACTTGATAAAATGGCAGCCAAATGAAGACGGTTTATTTACACCATTAAATATTTCAAAAACTGAGAATCTTGGCATTGAAGTAGATGGAAACTATTCAAAATCTATTAAAGAACATCAATTAAATCTAGTCTTTAATTATGCGTACACCGCTGCTAAAGATTTAGGAAAAAACAAACAATTAGTTTATGTTCCTTATTATAAGGCAACTGGAGCTTTAACTTATGATTATAAAAAACTTGCCGCTTATTATCAATTACTATTTAACGGTGAAGTGTTTACAACTACTGATAATAATGGAGTTTTAGATAATTATTCAGTTTCCAATTTAGGATTGGAATATTTGATACAGGAAAAATCATTTCCAATAAAAATTGGAATTAAACTCAACAACATTTTTAATACTTATTATGAGAATGTTGCTTACCGGCCTATGCCAAACAGAAACATACAAACCTTTATAAATTTTAAATTTTAAAAAATGAACTTATTAAAAAGCACCGCTTATTTATTGATTTTTGCTTTCTTAGTTACTTCGTGTACTCAAGATGATGACGATATAATAGCACCATTAGGAGATTATGAATACGGATTTTTAATCACGAATGAGGGCCCTTTTCAAAATGGATCAGGTACGGTATCATTTGTTTCAGATGATTATTTATTTGTGGAAAATGAAATCTTCAACCAAGTTAACTCCTATGATTTGGGAAACATAGTACAGTCTATGGGTTTTCATGATGATCAAGCTTATATAGTAGTAAACAATTCCAATAAAATTGAAGTTGTAAATCGATATACTTTTGAATCAGTTGCTTCCATAACAGAAGGTTTAAATAATCCACGGTACTTTATGTCTTCAGGTAGCAATGGGTATGTTACTAATTGGGGAGATCCTTTTGATGATACCGATGATTTTGTGGCCGTAATTGACCTCTCTACAAATACGATAACCTCTATTATACCTGTTGCTTTTGGTCCAGAGAAATTGATAATGGCAAACAATGATTTGTATGTTGCTCATCAAGGTGGCTATGGTCAAAATAATATTTTATCTGTGATAGATATTTCGGCTAATATGTTAGAATCCACCATTGAAGTAGGAGATGTTCCCAATTCGATGGTAGTTTCAAATAATGATATTTGGGTACTTTGTGGCGGTAATCCTGAATTTACCGGTAATGAAACGAATGGAAAATTAGTAAAAGTTGCAACAAGTAACAATGCGGTTGTACAAGTTTTTGATTTTTTAACGATCAACCACCCTAATAATTTATCGATTGACGGTGCCAATTTAATTTATAATTTAAATGGAGAAGTTTTTAGTAAAGAAGTAACTAGTAGTGCATTACCAACAAGCAGTATCATTGCTGGATCCTTTTATGCCATGACAATAAATGATGGAAAGCTTTATGCTACTGACGCTGGTGATTTTGCAAGTAACGGAACATTAAAAATATTTGATTTATCTACCAATTCAGAAATCATAACAATCGCTACAGGAATTATTCCTGGAGGAATTTACTTTAATAATTAATTAAAAAAAATTGTTGATTTATGAGCGCCTCAGGCATTGGGGTGCTTTTTTTATTTTATCTCCAGTAATATAAACTGATTGAGCTGTTTGCCGAAAACTTGAAAGTTATCATCAGTGACAAGGATTAATGATTGATTCCCATTTTTAAGAATAGGACCAAAAGTAATGCCTTCAATATTATCAATAATACCATCGGTAAGCTCACTTTTAATAGCGTCAAACTCAAAGAGTAATTTTTTATTTAAAGGTATGTAAGCTGTGCTTTTTAAAGAATCGATAACTAATGAATTTGTAGTAGAACTATCTGCATAGGCATAATAAATATTAACCGTGTTGCCATACCCAAAATAATCACTTTGATACGTTCTTTCTATCACAAAAAAATGATTGGCTTTAAACTCTAAAATATCGGTAACTCCATTGATATTAAATCCTCCTTTATTAGGTTTTGTAATAGCAGATAACTGATATACAAACTCTTTTGATGGCTTTCCAGTTTCTTTATCAAAATAAGTAAATCTAACCGGTGAATTTGCTTTCTGGTATTTAGGTTCCTCTCCATCTATAGGAAGGGGCAATTCAAAAGCAGTCCAATAGCCTTTATCATCAATACCATGGCTTAGTCCTTCCAATGTTCCGTTATGAAAGGGCTTGGAATTTGTACTTGCTAAGAATTTAGTTGGTAATTGGAAGTCTTTTATAAATTCACCATTTTCTTTAGCTGAAAATAAAAGAGGATCTTTACCATTATTAATGGCCCCTTCACTTACCATAATTATCTTATTATTTGGCGCTGCAAGTATTGATTCTATATCCAAAACGTGATCTTGATAATAGGGGTCGTCTTTGAAAATAACCACATCAATAAAATTGATTTCTGAAATAGTATCATTTTGAATATTAATTTTTGCCTTGCAATAACGGGGAGTTTTAGAATCATCAACCGCTAAGTAATAAATCCCATTTTTATAATCTATTCCTGAAAGCCCTCCAATTTTAGTTTTTTTTATAGTTTGATTAATAGGATAGACATATTCATCTAAAAAATGAAGCGATATTTTTTGTTGCTCTTTTGGTAAAGAGGAACAACTGATAAAAAGAAAAGATAAAGAAAGAAAGAATAAATAGTTCATAAGCAACATTTCAGTTTTATTGTTCTGCTATCATGATTTGATAAATAGGAGATTGAATTTTATTTTCCGATAATTCATTAAATTGAGTAGTTGTCCTAGGTTGAGGTTGTGGTATGGATAAAATATCATTTAAAGCAGCAGCTAAAAGAGGTTCGTTAACATCTCCTAAAACACCTAAATTGGTATAATTTTCTTTCAGTTGAATGTCGGGAAACAAACCTTCTGCATAATCAGTGAACCCTACAGCATTAGAGGTTTTAAATACTAATGGTAACATTGCATAGGTGTGTCCTGGATTTGCTTGACTTTTACTAAAGTTAGGAGCTGGAGCATCGTATAATAAAAAAGATGCCTGATATTTTCCAGTAGTGGTATCTCCAACTTGCGTCATATCAATATATGGGTTAAGACCATTAATAACCAATTCACTAGCAGAGGCAGACCTTTTGGTCGTTAGCACATATGCTTTTGTTAAGTTTAGACTGTTAATGGCTTCGCCTGTAAAAATTTGGTTATCAAATAATTTAGGACTTGCATATTCAGCTTGACGATCTGTATTCCATTCTTCATTGGCAAATACTTGATTATAAAATTGACCGGTTATCATACTGGATAAATCAATGGCAGTCTCTACAGAACCTCCTCCGTTATATCTCAAATCAATGACTAGATTAGTAATAGCATCTGCTTTAAATTGTGCAAAAACACCATTTAATTGTGAATCGAAATCCCTAGTAAAAGCATTGTACATTAAATAACCAATTTTTTGACCTTGTACTGTTAAGGTTTCAGCAATTAGTATTGGATTCTCTGTATATTCTTGTTTTACTAATGGGATACTTTCACCAGTTGGAGTAATTGCTGTTCCATCAAAAGTTGCTAAACCTATTTCATAGGAATTGAGGCTTAATAACTCAGAAAAATTAGTATCAGTTAATTGTTGTCCATCTATGCTATTAAAAATCATACCTCGTTCTAAGTTTTTAGATTCGGCATCAGTTCCCGGTAACACATAGCGTACATAGCCAAATACATTACTACTATTATTGGGGTAATAAACCAAACCGAATTCCATACCGTTATTTAGGCTAATTCCATTTAAAGCATCTTCTAATTCATTATAGTTAGCTACTAATAAACTAAATCGATCTTGTGGAGATTTTAAAAAACTAAATAAACTTTCTGGAGTTTCAAACGAATTTAAAAAAGTATTTAACTCGCCTTGATTTGCAAAATTATCATTCGCTAATTCTGGTGTGTCTGCTTTATAAAGATAAAAATAGTTAAGCCCTCTATAGATAAAGTTTTCAATATCTAAGTCTGAAGCGGGTTGTATAGTATCATCTAAATCTTCAAAGCAAGAAACAAATAAAGTAGCAATAGTAATTAGCAACAATAAGATTTTTTTTCTCATAAGTTTGGGTATATTCGATCTTGAATTAAACCACTAAAATAGTTACATTATTGTTAATTGAAAATATTTTGTAACAATATTAAGCGAAACTCGTCATCTTAATATAACAGTAAATAATTAGCAATCGTTTGAAACAAAAAGAGTTTTTAAATACTATTCTTCCTTGCAAAAACACCTTATATAGGTTGGCAAAAAGACTTTTAGTTTCTAGCGATGAAGCTGAAGATGCTGTGCAAGAGGTGTTTTTGAAACTATGGAAAGGAAGAGATAAAATTAATAATTATAGAAGTCCAGAGGCACTTGCAATTACCGTGACAAAAAATTATTGTTTAGATCGATTAAAATCAAAACAAGCTTCAAATTTAAAAATCGTTCATAGTAATTATAAAAATAGCGAAAATATTGAAAGAACTATTGAAGGAAATGAAGGAGTAGAATTGGTTACTAAAATCATGGAAACCTTACCAGAAAAACAAAAAATGATTATGCAGTTAAGAGATATTGAACAATTTGAATTTGCTGAAATATCTCAGATGCTAGAAATAAATGAAACTGCAATTAGAGTAGCATTATCAAGAGCTCGAAAAGTAGTTAGAGAACAATTAATTAAACAATACAATTATGGAATTAGCTAAAATAGAATCATTATTAGATTCTTATTTTAAAGGAGAAACAAGTTTAGACCAAGAAAATATACTTCGGGAGTATTTTTCAACTGCTGATATAGCTCCTCATTTAATGGCCTATCAAGGATTGTTTATAGGCTTAAAAAATGCACAAAAAGAAGTTTCAGAACGAGAAGTTAGTCTTCCTGAATCTTCAACTAATTCGAGAAGGTGGTGGTTAAGTATTGCAGTCTCTTTAGTTATATTATTAGGAGTGATTGGTTTTCAGTTTCCAACAAACCAGCTGACTGCTGAAGAGCAACATGCCTTGGCAGAATTCAATAAATCAAGAACGACTTTATTGCTTATGTCTAAGAGTTTTAATAGTGCAACCCAAGAATTGGCAGTTATATCTCAGTTTACGGAAACAAAAAATAGAATTTTAAAATAAATAGTATTCAATAATTAAATAAATAAGAATCATGAAAAAGTTAGCAATTTTAATAGCAATGGTAGTAGCTCCAATGTATATGAGCGCGCAAGATGCATTTGACTCATTTGAATTTGAGCGTGAAGTAAGTTCAGTGGTAGTTACCAAAAACATGTTCAAACTTCTAAGTAAATTAGATTTAGAATCTAACGATATAGAATCCAAAGAATATTTAGAATTAGTAAACAATCTAGATAATATCAAGATTTATAGTACTGAGAATAAAGAAGTAGGTGAAAGAATGGATGTTGCTGTAGCAACCTATTTGTCACAATCTTCAGGATTATCTGAATTGATGAGGGTAAAAGACAGTGGTAAAAACATTAAATTTTATTCAAGAAATGGTAAAAGTGATAATTATGTAAGTGAATTATTAATGCACCTTACTGGAAATATCGACGGTGATGACAGAACGATTATTATGAAAATTACAGGAAATATAGACCTTAAAAAGATTTCAAAACTTACAAGTGAACTAAATATGCCTGGTAGCGAAGAATTGAAGAACATAAATAGAGAAAACTAAATAGATGATACTTATAAAATATATTTTAGGAATTGGATTAGCAGCACTTACTTTATTTAGCTGTAGTAATAAAGAATCATTGCAACGCTATATCGTAGACAGGCAAGACGATGACTCTTTTTTAAAAATTGATATTGCAGCAAGTTTATTACAAACAGATAGCGCTAATTTATCTCAAGAAGAAAAAGATATTTTGAAAACTATAAAAAAGATAAATGTAGTTGCATATCCAATAGAAGAAGGAAATGTTGTAGCTTATGAAGTAAAAATGCAAGTGTTAAAAACGATCTTAGATCAAGATCGCTATAAAACGCTTATGAAGTATGGGTCCAATAAAGAAGGAGCAACGCTAAAATATGTAGGTTTAGAAGATGCAATTGACGAAATTATAGTGTTTGTAAGGGATGATAAAAAAGGATTTGCTTTATTCAGGTTATTAGGTGATAATATGCGTCCTGAACAAATGATAAAATTAATGACTGCTATTGAAAAAGGAAATTTAGATATCTCTAAATTAAATTCAATAGGAAAGATCTTCAATATGTAAAAATAAAAAGATCTTCAATAAAAAAAGATCGATTTATATAGTCGATCTTTTTTTATAATTCAATTTTAGAGTTTAAACCTATATTCCAGTATAGTTAGAAGGTGTAATCACTCGCATTTCGTGTTTTATACTTTCAGAAACGTCTAAGGTTTCAATAAAAGCAGCGATGGATTGTACATTTATCTTCTCATTAGTTCGGGTTAATCCTTTTAATGCTTCATAAGCATTGGGATACCCTTCCCGACGTAGAATGGTCTGAATAGCTTCTGCAACTACCGCCCAATTATTCTCTAAGTCTTCCGCAAATTTGCTTTTATTTAATAATAATTTATTCAATCCTTTTAAGGTTGATTGAAATGCAATTAGGGTATGTCCAAAAGGAACTCCTATATTTCTTAAGACCGTACTGTCTGTTAAATCTCTTTGCAATCTACTTATGGGAAGCTTTGCAGATAAATGCTCAAATAAAGCATTAGCAATTCCTAAATTACCTTCACTGTTTTCAAAATCGATAGGATTTACTTTATGAGGCATGGCGCTAGATCCAACTTCACCTTCTTTAATTTTTTGTTTAAAATAATCCATAGACACATAGGTCCAGATATCGCGATCTAAATCGATAAGGATATTATTTATTCTTTTCAAGCAATCAAATAAAGCAGCCATATGATCGTAATGCTCAATTTGTGTTGTTGGGAAAGAATGATGAAGTCCTAATTTATCATGAACAAAATTTTCTGCAAATGTTTTCCAATCGATAGTTGGATACGCAACTTTATGAGCGTTAAAATTTCCGGTTGCTCCACCAAATTTCGCAGCGCTTTTAATGTTGTCTAATAAATCGAATTGCTCTTCAATACGAACTACAAACACATTTATTTCTTTGCCCAAACGAGTAGGAGAAGCGGGTTGTCCGTGAGTTCTTGCAAGCATTGGGATATCAGCCCAATCGGAAGCTAAGGAAGTTAATTTGTTTTTTAATTCCAATAAACCTGGAACATACACCTCGTTCATCGCATCTTTTAATGATAATGGAATGGCCGTGTTATTAATATCTTGAGAGGTCAATCCAAAATGGATAAACTCTTTATATGCTTTTAGGTTTAAGCTGTCAAATTCTTCTTTAATAAAATACTCAACAGCCTTCACATCGTGGTTGGTAACACTTTCAATGTCTTTTATTCGTTGGGCATCTTCAGTAGAAAAATTGGTATATATTTTTCTTAATTCAGGAAATAAAGAAGTGTCAAAACTAGTAAGTTGAGGTAGTTTTAATTCCACTAATGCAATAAAATATTCAATCTCTACTTGAACACGATATTTAATAAGCGCTTCTTCAGAAAAAAAAGGAATTAAAGAATTGGTTTTGGAAGCATACCGACCATCAATAGGTGAAACAGCTTGTAATGAATGGGTTGACATAGTTGTGGATTTGAATAGTTTACAATGCAATATGCAATGGAAAATAAAGGTGTAAAGATAAGGAAGTTTAAGAGTATGGTATTATGCCTTTAGATTTTTTAACCGATACTTTTTAATTTTATTGATGGTTATTTTTCCACGAGCTTTATAAGCAGCTGTTTTGGTATTTATATGTTGTTCAATAATTATGTTTAATTCTGAATGAATCCAATCTATTTCAGTTCCTAATAAATATAGCGTTTCCATCGCGTATGCCTCGGCAGCTACTTTTTGGTATGTGATGAGCCAATCAAGGCAACATTCAAGCATCGTGTTTTTATACGTATTATTTAAAGCTTTAATTATAACAACATCCTTCTTTTTGTAATAATGAGTAGCGAATATCATGCACATTTTTGAAAACGGTCTAATTGCTTGGTCTCTTTCAATTTTAGGAAGAATATCGAAAAACTGTTCTAAATGAAGAATTAATAAATCCAACCGTTCTAAACATACGAACTCCAATACCCAAGCAGCTCTATAAGAAACCTCCTCTTTAT
>ERZ887851.1829-NODE-1829-length-17597-cov-5.617660_pt1 | contig 17597 bp, 13 predicted proteins | sample MGYA00521100_ERZ887851 | MGnify/ENA primary metagenome ERZ887851 (study PRJEB32303, sample SAMEA104408602) | aquatic metagenome | biome: Brackish water; feature: Pelagic; material: water | place: Baltic Sea | collected 2014-06-06T16:11:00 | depth 11,444 m ...
CACGTAGGCCTGGCGGGAGGCGTCGCGCTGTGCGTTGAGTGTTTCCCACAGCAGCTTGGCCGCGGCGGCGCGACGTTCGGTGGCAGCGAGGGTGTCCTCGGCTTCCGCCAAGGCCTGCTCGGCGGCTTCCAGGTCCTCGAACAGGCCGTTGGCCTGGGCGCGGTCCAGGCGGCTCTTGAGTACGGCCTGTTCCTGTTGCTGGTCGATGATGTCGCGTTCGGCCCGGCGCAGGGCCTGGGTGGCGTTGTCCCGCTGCAGGCGGGCGCTGTCCGGGTCTTCCGCCTCCAGCTGGGCGCGCAGCTGTTCCAGCTCGGCGGTGATGGCCGCCAGTTGCTGTTCCCGCCCGGTCACGGCCTTTTCCAGGGCGGCGTCGGGTTCGGCCTTGCGCTCCTGCGCCAGGCTGCTGCGCTTGTCCTCCAGCACGCTGCTGAGCGCGTTGAGCTCGGTGCTGGCCTGCTGCTGTTGCGATTGCGCGCGGGTGAGTTCATCGCGCTGCTCAGCCAGGCGGCCGGCTTCCTGGTCCAGTTCGGATTCGCAGGCGTCCAGGGCTTCGCTGGCGGTCTCCAGCTGTGCCCGGGCCTCGCGCTCGCTGGCGGGCAGGGCCTGGCCGGGGTCGCGTTGCTGCAGGGCGTCGTCGCAGGCCTGTTGCCGGCGCTCGATGTCGGCCTGCAGTGCCTCCTCATCCGCGCCCTGCAGGGTGTCCTGCAGGCGCTGTTGGGCGGAGCGAAGCAGCTGTTCGGCGTCGGCCCGCTGTTCGTCCAGGGTGATGGCCTGTTCCACGCTCTTGACCTGGTAGCGGGCCAGCAGGGTATCCAGTTCCTGCTGCTTCGCGTCCACCTCTGCCGCCAGCTCGCCGGCGGATGCCGCGGGGGCGATGGTGATGCGTGCCAGCTCGGGGATGTCGATCTGCAGGCTCTCTGCCACCTGCCGCTCCAGCGGCGTGCCGGGGCGCAGGCTGATGACTTCCCCATTGAGCTGGAACTCTGCCGCTTGCAGGGCGTCGATGCTGAGGCGGGTGGCGGCGTTGTCGCGGGTGCGGCTGGCGACATCCAGTGCGCTGGCGGCGGCCTGGATGTTCCTGCGGCCTTCCGCGGTGATGTGAATGTCGGCCAGGGTCTTGCGCAGTGCCGCGAGTTCGGCGCGCTGGGTCTGCACCCTGTCCAGCAGCTGCTGCAGGCGCGCCAGTTCAGCGGCGTCCTGCAAGTAGGCGGCGTCGCGGCGGGCCTGCTGCAGGGCGTGCTGCAGGGCGCGGCGCTGGGCTTGCAGTTCCTTGTGCGTGGCCTCCGCTGCCTGCACCGTGCGCTCCAGTTCCGCCGCATGTTCGGCCAGGGGCTGCAGGGCGGCCTGCTTCTGGGCCAGGTCCTGTTCACGGCGGGCGATGTCCGCTGCTGCGTCCTGTCGTCGCTGCCACTGGCTGCGGGCGTGGTCCAGCAGCTGCTGCAGGGGCTTGCCCTCCTCCTCCTTCGCAGTCAGCCGGGCCTGCAGGCTGTCGATCGCGGTCCAGCGCTGTTCGTGCTGTTCCTTGGCTGCTTGCAGCTCAGGCAGGGCGCGCTGCAGGCGGGAAATCTCCGCGGAAACGCCCTCAAAGCGGCGCAGGTCGTCGTCCAGTTCGCGCAGAGTGGCTTTGAGCTGCTGCACCTGGGTGCTGTGCTGTTCCACCCGCTGTTGTTGCTCGCCGTAGCGGGCCTTGCCGGTTTTCAGGGTGAAGTAGCGTTCGTACTCCGCCTGCACCGCGTCAAACAGGGCGCTTTCCTCGCCGCTGACCCCGGCGCCGCCGGCGGCATTGTCCAGGGCCCGGGCCAGGCCGTCGGAGTCCGCCAGTCTGACGCCGCCGATCTCCTTGCCCTGCTCCACCAGCAGGGCGTCCCACAGGGCCATGTCCATGTGGCTGCTGAGGATCTCCCAGGCGCGGTTGTGGGCGTCGTCGCCGGTGAGCTGTTCCGCCCGCGGCGCAAGGATTTGCAGTACGGTGCCGGCCTTGCGGTTGTAGGTTTTACTGTAGAGGAAGTGGTAGTCGCCGCAGCGGACTTCAGCGCTCACGCTGCTGCCCACGTCCTGGCCCACCGGCTGCACGGCCTGCACTTCCTTTTTCTTCGAGCCGGACTTTTCCCGAAACAGCATGCGCAGGGCTTCCACCAGGGAGGACTTGCCCACCTCGTTGGGGCCCTCAATGAGAGTGACGCCGTTATCGAATTCGATGTGGCTTGCGCGAACGCCACGCCAGTTTTCCAGGGTGAGGGTAAGCAGCCTCATGCGCCGCGCCCCGTGTCATTGCCGCCCGCGCCACCCGCCAACCGATACATCAGGCGCAGGGCGTCGGTCGCGGTGTCGTCTGTCGCTGCTTGGGCCAACAGGGTTTTCCAGGTGGCGTCGGCATAGCCGCTCAGCGCTATGGCGTTGTCGTCCAGGGCATCCGGGATAACGGCGAGGTCCGTGGTGCGCTCGCGCCGTTTGAGGCTGGCAAACACGTGGGACTGGGCTTCCAGCAGGGCGTCCAGTTCCGCTGCCAGCGCCAGGTTAATGCTGCCGGTAAAGCCCACCTTGAGCACGCTGCACTCCTGGCCGCGAATGGCGTCCAGCGTTTGTGCGAAGGCCGCCAGATCTTCCACGCCGTTAATATCCCGCTGCAATGCCTGAAAGTCCCAGAACCCAATCGTCAGGGGCATAAGCGTGCAGGCGTCATTATCGAGCTCCACCAGCAGGGCCTTGTTCGGGTCAACCTCGTCAAAATCCGTCACCAGCGGCGTGCCGGAATAGCACAGGCGGCCGCTGTTGCCGACGTTGGTCAGCGAGTGCCGGTCACCCAGCGCCACGTACTGTAGGCGGCCTTCCGCCAGCGCCTGTTCCAACAGCGCCTGGCTGACCACGCCGGGCTGGGCCTGGTCTGGAGAAAGCGAGTCCACCTGGCCGTGGCCAAGCAGAATGCGGGTGACGCCCGGAGCGGGCTCAAGGGCTTTCAGCGCCTGCGCGCAGAGGTCTACCCCCGGCCGCTTGCTGAACCAGGGCGCGCCGACCACCTCAACGTTCGCCACTCCGGGCACCGCAACGGGGGAGCTATCGGCGATAACGATGATGTGCTCACGCGCTTGATCGCGGAACGCCTTGCTGCGGAAAATCGAGGAGGCGTCCAGCGGGTCATGGTTGCCCGGCAGCAGGAATACGGGCACGGGCACGGCGTTCAGCGCGCTGATGGCGCGGCTTAACGTGGGCGCAGAAAGCTGGTTGGACTCGAACACATCCCCCGCCACCACCATAAACTGCGCGCCGTGCTCCTCGGCCATTTGCCCCAAAGCACGAATAGCGTCGATGCGCGCCTGGCTGTAGCGCGCAGCGGCTTCCTGACTGAGAAAGGCGCGTGTCATGCCTATCTGCCAGTCTGATGTGTGGATGAACTTCACGTGTTGTTATACCCCCGATTGTTTGAAGTATGGGGGAAAGCTAGCCCCCTGCCTACGCACGCTGTGATTGACTTTGGTCGACTTTGATGTAGTTCACAGTACTGGCGCAAAAGCAGCATCGCCATAGTGGATGGGTGTACAGGTCGCGTTTTCAAGCAGATGTGCAGGCGGAGTTGATGGCCGAAGCATTCGGGTTCTACGCAGACAACATCGTGACCGAGGATTACCTTGATATCACCTTGCGCGCGGCGTTCGCGGAGCAAGATGCCAAATTCGAAACACGCTTTGCTGCAATTGATCGACACCGATCTGGATGCCTTTTCGCACCACTTTTCTGCCAGCTATAATTCCTATTATAATTGCTGCCTGCGGGTACTGCGGTCACCGCCAGCGCGGCGCATTTTGTCGGCTGGCACGCGATCACTTTATTACGCGTCAATATCGACCGAGGCAACATTGTGCGCGTATATTTCTGCAACCCCAACAATAACAGGGCCCAAGTGGCGCAGGAAAGACGCGCTTCTGTCACCGCCATGATTCACCGCAGCTGGGGCGCAGACCGCTTCTCCCTCAACGCGCTGCAAGCGAGGGAAGGCCCACATGGTTGAACAAATCCTGCAAGACGACCTGAGCCTACTGGCACTGCCCTTGTACCTGGCGGCTATGCTGGTAGAGGCGTGGCACTCCCAGCGGCACCACCTGGCGCATTACCGCCTGTTCGATACACTGGCCTCCCTGTCCATGCTGGTGGCAGCCGCTGTTGTTGAGCTGCTGCCCAAGCTGCTGGCAGTGGTCGCTTTTCTTTACCTACATGAAATTAGCCCTCTGCGGGATGTGGTTGGCCGCCAATGGTGGGCGTGGGTGTTGCTGTTCTTTCTCGACGACTTTGCCTACTACTGGTTTCACCGGGCCAATCACGAGGTGCGGTTATTTTGGGCGGGGCATGTCAACCATCACTCGTCGCAGCACATGAATTTAGGCACGGCATTACGCCAGGGCGTGGGTGAGCGGCTGCACAAATTCTTGTTCTGGATCTGGCTGCCACTGCTGGGCTTCGACCCGGCAATGATGATTACGGTAATCAGCCTGAACCTGTTCTACCAGTTTTGGTTACACACCCGGGCGGTCGGCAAACTGCACCCGTGGATTGAGGCCGTGTTCAACACACCTTCCCACCACCGCGTGCATCACGGCTCGAATGTGCGCTATCTGGACCGCAACCACGGTGGTGTTTTGATTATCTGGGACCGGCTGTTTGGCACGTTCAGCGAGGAGCGTGACGACGAACCGGTGATTTACGGCCTCACGCACAATATTGAATCCGACAATCCATGGACCGTGCTCAGCCATGAGTATCGGGCAATCTGGCGGGATCTGCGCCAAGCGAACAGCTGGGGTGACCGGCTGCACATACTGCTGCTCGCACCCGGCTGGTCGGCTCAGGGGCCCGATAAGCGGGCGGCGACGCTGCGCCAACAGGCGGGCATCCGCTAGTTCGCGGTATCGGACTCCGCGTCGACCACACCCAGCAGCTCTGCCTCGGACTCCGCTGTGAGGTTCTGCAGGCGCTTCTTCCAACGTCGCTTGGCGTGGCGGCGCAGGTTAGGGATGTCATCGCTCTCATCCATGATCGGCTGGCCAATCAGCGCCTCGATCACGTCTTCCATAGTCACAACACCCAGCCAGCTGCCGTATTCGTCATAGACCAGAAACATATGCTGGCGCTCACGAATAAAGCGTGCCATGACCGACTCCACGTTCGCTCGGTCGGTGACGATGGTGGCCGATTTCATCAGTGTGGAAACCCGCTGTGACTCGTCGGCGCGGATGAGGTCGTGACGAAACAAAATACCCAGTGGCGCCTCGTCCGCATCCAGCACCGGGTAGCGCGAGAACTGGTGTTCTTGTATCTGCTCAATAACCTGCGCGACGGTATGGTCCGGCGACAGCGTTTGGCACACCACTCGCGGCGTCATGATCTGGCGTACATTGATCTCATGCAGGTCGAGTACGTTGGAAATTGCCCGCTGCTCGTCTTCGTCGATCTTGTCCAGCTCGCGCCCCAGGATGGCGAGAGCCTTTATCTCCAGGCGTATATCGTGCTCCGGCGGCTTGCCACCGAACAATTTCATGATCTGATCGGACATCCAGATGGCAGGCTTGAGCACGAAAATCATGCCGTTAAGAATCGACGGCAGCGCTGGGGCCATGGCCCTCCAGTAACGCGCGCCGATGGCCTTCGGCATAATCTCGGAAAACACCAAAATCAGCAGCGTCATTATGGCCGAGGCGATACCCAAAAAGCCGTCACCGTAAATCTTTACCACCTGGGCACCAACCCCTGTCGCGCCCACCGTATGCGCGACGGTATTCAACGTTAGGATGGCAGCCAGTGGCTGGTCGATGTGGTCCTTCAGTACTTTCAGCTTTTCCCAACGCTGCGGATGTTCTTGCTTCTGCTGGGCGATATAGCTGGGGGTGATGGACAACAGGGCCGCTTCCAGGATGGAGCACACAAAGGACACGGCAATGGAAAGGATGGCAAACGCAAGGAGCAGGCTCATGAAGGGGCGGTAGGTTCCAGCAATGAAATGGGATAGAGAACTCTACGCACTTACCCCGATCAGGTCTAGCGCCGCGCGCCTTGCGTGCGCCCTACTGAACCGCGGCGCGCGCCTCGTCGACAGCCTGTGCCACGAGCGGAATGATCTCGCTTAGCACCAGGTTCACCGGAGCGCCGGAATCACGGCGAGTGTAATCGTCGATCGCCACATAGCCACCGATCATGCGCTCAGTATCGATCCACGAAACCGCACCGAACGCGCCCGGGTCGTAGAAAATGGTAGGTGCTTCATCAGCATTCTCTGGCTCGACAATCCACCACCCCATGCCGTAGGGAACGCCAAACTCGCCGCCGCGATCCACCTGCATAAAGGCCACGGAATCTTCCGACATGACACGATTTTCGCCACACAAGCCGCCATTCAGGTGCATCAGCAGGATCTTCGCATAGTCCTGCATATTGGAGATCGCTCCGCCCTCGATGTTGGGATTATCGAGGCCCTGCAAGCTGTCTGAGCTCCCTGTCCAGCCCTCAAGGTTTGACCACATGTTGCCGAATTGGAACACATCAAGGTCACAGGGCTCCGCCACGTAGGCATCAAACGCCTGGCGCCAACTACTGTTACTAACCTGCTCAGCTACCGCCCCGGCGAGCTGCCACTGAGAACCGCCGTAATCGAATTTTGTGCCGGGAGCCACAGTACCCGCAAGCTCAGTGCTATAGAGCGTTTGGGCACAGGCTTCGAGGGTCCCACTGGGCGCGTACTGGCACAGGTGCGCGCCGTAGACGCCCAAGCTGCCCAGACCGGGTATACCGGAGGTATTACTGACTAGCTGCGTGGTGCTACGATCACCGTAAACCCCCTCCCAGGGCAAGTAATTGCCAATAGGGTCGTCAACAGCGAAGTTGGCCGCAGCATCGTCATTCAGCGCCATCATCAGCATGACCACAGGCACCTTGCTGGTGGAGGCCAGCATGACCACGATATCCACGCTGTGATCGCCAAAAGCAGCTTCATGCACAGTGCCCTGCACCTGATCAACCAGTGTCACGGAAATACCATCGAACACTGCACTGTCGTCGAGAAACTCTTGAAAACGTGCATCCACGGCAGAGAAATCGTAGGCAGGCAGCACTTCTGGGGGCGGTAGTGCAGCCATATCAGCGCTGTCGCTGCACGCCGTCACCGCCAGTGCCAGCAACGGCAGAGATAGTCTATGAATCAGTCTTTGCATGGGGTTGCCTCGCTTGTAATTATTGTTTTCAGGGTTTACGCCGGAAGTCCACAGTACTGTCGGCGGCTAGCCACGCAAACACCACGTACGCGGCTACGTTTTGGTCCAGCGCTACGGGGTCGATTTTGTCCAAGGTGTCGTCGTGAGTGTGGTGCAGGTCGAAATAATCCATGCCATTTTGGACCAGGCGGAACGACGGCAAGCCCGCTGCGACCATGGGAATGAGATCCGGGCCGGAGCCTGAGGTATTCATGTCGCCCGGGGCGATACCCAGCGGGGCGAGCAATTGCGCCATAATATCGACTACCGTCTGGCCTGCGGGTGACACCTGAGCGCTCATTTTCCAAATCCGCTCGGCACCAAAGTCGCTTTCAGTGGCAATAATATGCTGCGCAAGCTGTTCGCGATGCGTCTCGAGATATTGATAACCGCCAAGCAGGCCAACCTCTTCGGCGCCCCACAACACCAGGCGAATGGTGCGCCGCGGCCGCTTGCCTGAATCCAGGATCATCTTCGCTGCCGCAGCCGTAATAGCCACTCCAGCGCCGTCATCGATCGCTCCGGTGCCTAAATCCCAGCTGTCCAGATGGCCGCCAATCACCACGATCTCTTCGGGGTGCTCGCGCCCCACAATTTCTGCAATCACATTACCGCTGGGTGCGCTGGGGGTACTATGGGGGCGCAGTAGCAGGCGTACGCTCACTGGAACCTCGCGATGCAGTACTCGTTCGATTTGATCGGCATCGGTATTCGATAACGCCGCCGCCGGTATTTGCGGCACACCTTCCGCGTAACGCATTTGCCCGGTGTGAGGGAATCGGTGGCTATCGGTTCCAATAGAGCGAATCAAAATAGCCAGCGCGCCCTTCTCTGCCGCCACACTGGCGCCAACACGGCGCAACTCGCCGTAGAAACCATAGGACGAGCCGTCCTGTGAGCGCTGCATGGCGTGACTCACGTAGGCCACCTTGCCAGCAAGGCTGCCCGCCTCTGCTGCGCGCAAATCGTTCAGGCTATTGAACGCGGCCAATTCAGCTTCAATGCCTTCTTCCGGTGTCGCCACGGAACCGCCCAACGTGGTCACTGCCAGCGGCTGCGCAAAGGGTGCCAGCAGCGCTGCCTGCTCCAGGCCACGCGTCCAGCCGGGGATATCGAAGGGCTCCACGCGTACGTTGGCAAAGCCCATGGTCTGCAAGCGCCGCAGCGCCCAGTCTCGCGCCCGCGCTTCGCTCTCGGTACCGGCCAGGCGCGGCCCAACCTCCGTGGTCAGCGCCTCAACAATATCCCAGGCCATGGTGCCGCTCAGCGCCCGGTCTCGCAGCAGCTGCGCATGCTCAATGCTGGCAGCACTCAGGCCAGTATCCACCGCGTCGGTCTGTGCCAACACAGGCAGCGGCGCGAAACCGCTCATCAACAAGACTGAAGCGAGCATCGCCCGCAGTGGTAAATAGGCAAACTTCATTACTAATCACCTGAAGACGAAAACCGGACAACATTATTACGTACTTTGGTGCGCAAGGCACGCCAGGGGCTTGAGAAGGAAGCTGAATTTGGTGCAGAAATACTCGCCTTCACGCCGGCTCTGCTACCACCGTGTTGAGCCATCACTACGCGCCCACTGACCTGATGGAGGTGCGGCATGAACGTGACGACGGCAGTTGGTACCGGCAACGCAGATGTATCAAGCGAAGCATGATGGGCGCAGCCGGGTGATTGCAGCCGAGCACGTTGCCTGATGTTGCGTTAACGGGTGCGCTGCGACGCAATGGTGCCGCCGTCCACCACCAGCTCAGCGGCCGTGATATAACTGGCCTCATCAGACAACAAAAAGCGCACCGCAGCCGCCACTTCGCGTGGAGCACCCATGCGGCCCAGCATCACCGGGCGCTCAAAATATCCCGGCTCCAGATAATCAACTACAGGCTGCATCATTGGAGTGAGAATATAGCCGGGCGTAACCGAATTGATGCGGATTCCGTCGCGGGCGAGGTCATCAGCCAGCGAACGCACTAACGACAGCATGCCGCCCTTGGACGCCGTGTAAGCAGGGTTCATCTGGTTCCCCAAGGACGCATTGATCGAGGCGATTGCCACCACCGCAGCGCCGGGCTGCGCAGCCAGGGTGCTCCGCAGCTGCTGCACCATGAACGGCAAGGCCTTCAAATTCACATTCAGCACCGCATCCCACTGGGCTTCGGTTAGTTCCTCAACGGGCACTGCGAGCGAAATGCCCGCCGCGTGCACCAGACCCCCCACCACAGGCAGCGCTGCACGGGTTTGAGCCCAAGCCGGTGCAATATTGGCCATCTTGCTGAGGTCGACCCCCACGCCCACAGTGGGCACGCCGAAACGTGACGCAATATCCGCCGCCACCGCAGTACTGCGCTCGGCGTCAATATCCCACACCGCTACCGGCCGGCCAGACTCCGCGAGCGCTTCCGCCGTCGCCAGGCCAATGCCTGACACCGCTCCCGTCACTACAACACCGCTGCCGGGGGTTTCTGCCTTGCTCATCTGCGCTTACCTCACTGTGAATTCAGACGCAATCTAGAGGACTGCGCTGCTTCAGCCTAGCCAGCATAGGCAGAAACCCCGCCCCAGTTCAATTGCCTGCGCCTGTGCCCACGGGATGGATGAGCGCTCGCAAGGCACAGCTCTGAGGCATACCACACTGCACAAAGCACGCGTGATCCTGTAAAGTGGCGCGTATCTATATCATTGAGGAAACTACTGTGGCAGACGCACCCGCCTACGTTGTGGCGAATTTCATCGTTCACGACGCCAACGAATATCGTCAATACGAAAAAGGCTTCTTCCCCATTTTAAAACGGCACGGTGGCAGTTTTTTCACCTACGACGACAACCCGGACACACTCGAAGGGCCAGAGCCCCGGGAAGGCCGTATGGTGCTATTCCAGTTTCCCAGCGAAGCCGCGGCGCGCGCGTGGTATGCCGACCCGGACTATCAGGCGCTCTCTGAATTTCGCCGCGCTGGCACCGACCTCAAATTTCTGACGCTACTGCACGGGTTGCCCCCCAGAGAGTAAGGGCGGAATGAGCGACGCGGCGAACATACCGAAGCTACCCATCACCAATCCAGATTACGGCAGCGGCGTTTACCGCCGCCGTCTTCAGCTGCTGCCGGAGCGGTTTGCCGTCACCGCCGAACTGGAAGACAACAACCATGGCTTTCGCGTGCGTATCGAGCACGATGGCCAGCACGTGACCCAAGTGACCGGCAACTTAGTGCACGACTGAGGAGTAGCCCGCTATTTCTTACGGAATATGAACTGCTCATTTCGTATTTCAACTAACGCAACAGCCTTGTTATTTACAAACTCATCTACTGCCTTTTTTACCCCACCTTCCCACCAACCACCTTCGATGTAGTCGTCACCTGTTATGTACCCTCCCGACTTAACCTTCTGAAGAGATAACTCTAAGTCTTTCTTTACATAGTCATATAAGTGATTTCCATCAATATAGACCCAGTCGAAGTATTGATCTTGAATCTTCTGAAGTATATCGGTCGAATATCCACGGTGAACTATCACTTGCTCAGCCCGTATTTCCCGTTTGTATCTACTCAAAACACGTGAATAACGTTCGTCTAACTCAGTTTGGCCGCCTTTCGCGACGCCACCGTACAGTGCAGCCTTGTATCTGCTCGCAGTTTGGTGTTCCCAAGGATCAATGAGGTGAAGTTCATTTGGAGAAGTTGAATCTAGTATCTGACGAGAAAAGTCTCCCAAATGTACTCCGATTTCAGCTCCTTTGGCGTTCTCGGGCAGAATGTCTAATAAAAATTGCCGATTAACATCACGTGCCTGCTTTCGAATTATCCCTGATAATTCTGCCATCGCTCTAGAGCCGGGAATTTTCTTTATTACTCGCCGGAGCATACTCATTCTAAAAACCCTCACATTCAACTCAAACCACGCTAGCAAATGAGAATGCTTAAAGGCAAGGTGGTTGCGGGTGACCGGAGAGGAAAAGGATTAATCTGCGGTGCCAAGTAAATCATAGAAGCATCAACCTACGATAAGAACGGCATCAAGATCGCATCAGAGAGGTTTAATGGGATTTGGGTGATCAGGGATAGACCAGCCGACAGTGGTTCATAGCAAACGTAGGCGGCCCAGCATGCGGTACAGCCGCGTCTACATAATAGCGCAAGCGGCATAAAGCCCAATAAAATCAAGGGGTTGCAACAGTAATATGGCGGTGGAGGCAGTCCCAGTAGAAATTGTCTCCATGAAATTCCCTGCAAATGGGAAATCTACAGGGAAAAATTCAAATTCCAGGCCACTCTCAACCGCCCTACCCAACGTAAATGCACATATTCGTTAGGATTTTCACCAGAACCGGACATCCTGAAATGAAATTAACAGGGAAATATCAGGGAATACGTATAACTAGCGATTACGCTAAATTGACCGATTTCAGGCCAGTGAGCCCAGCATTGATAGTATCGGAGTCATTCACGATAGTAAGTGAATCATGATGGCGTCGGACTAAAAAATTGGGAAATTACCCAGTCCGCGATCGACAATGGCAGGAATGCGTTCGGACGCTAGTACCCAGCATTGCCAGCGACAAGGCCCTGGTAAAAATCCACGTCCAGTCGTTCGTAATGTTCACTACGCGGCCTGCGCACGTAAATCTCGTCCTGGTCTACCTTATCCAGATGATAGGCCTGCTCACGCAGCTCGCCTTTCAGAAGTTTAAATGTACCGGTAGTTGCCATATTGCGCTGGACACGCAGGAATACTGGCCTGGCGTATACCGGAAGTTCGTCGTTAACCAATTGATCGAAAGTCTCCAGATCGAGGTCTGATCCGGCTGTCAGAGTAAATGCCGCCATACCCGCGCGCCCTTCCGCGCCGGGAACCTCCACGCCATAGACATTGGCCATGTCGATCTGCGAGTGCTTGTTCAATACCTCTGCGACTTCGTTGGTCGAGACATTCTCCGCTCGCCAGCGGAAGGTGTCCCCCGTGCGATCCACAAACTGAAAATGCTTTAAACCCAGCGCAAAGCCAACATCAATCTGTCGTATCAGGTCACCGGTGTTGAACCACTGGTCTCCATCTTCCAGCACGTTGCGCACAATTTTCTTCTCGGTCGCCGCTCGATCTGTATAGCCCTCGAATCGAGTCTTATCGGTTATTTCACCCAGTAATAGCCCCGGCTCACCGATAGGCACTTCAATGCAATGGCCTGATTCATCGCGTAATATTTCGTCGTTCTCGTTATCGTACTTGACGAGAGCAACTTTCGAGATGGCGGCGCCTATTGTCTTGTCTTTGTTGAGGATATTGAGAAAACTGACATTGCCTTCGCTGGCGCCGTATATCTCGCAGATACGGGAAACACCGAAACGGCCCTTGAACTCATCCCAGACGTCCGGCCGCAGACCATTGCCCAGCATTTTCTCAAGTGGGTTATTCTCTTCTTCCGGGCAGGGTGGTTGCATGGTGAGATAACGGCACAGCTCCCCCACATAAATGAAACAGTTCGCCTGGTGCTTTTGGATGTCGGGCCAGAAGTTCGAGGCAGAAAAGCTGCGTCGCAATACGATAGATCCGCCGGCGGAAATAAAGCCGCAGAATCCTGGGCCCATACCGGTGATATGGTAGATTGGCAGACAGAGGTAGAGCCTGTCTTCGGGCTTGATCCTGAAACCCAGTCGTCCTACGCCATGGCCTGCCCCGACTATTTTCCGGTGTGAAACCACAGCCGCCTTGGGCAGGCCCGTGGTGCCAGAGGTGAAAATATACAGCGCGGTCTCGCCGGCCTTGATACTCCGAGTGACCTCCAGGTTAGTCTGAGCCATGGAGGACATTTCCGTGCGTGCATCAGTGGCCCAGGCTGGAACCTTATCGGCCTCACTATCAGCGAACCACAACAAAGGCTGGCCGTCTTTCCAATTCAGTTCATCGAGCACCTCGGCAAACCCTTCCGAGCACTCTGCGCCAACAATACATCCCCTGGCGTCGGTGGCCTTGAGGCAATGTACCAGCGCCGCACCCTTCAAGCTGTTGTTGATCAAACTGCCGCTGACGCCCAGCTTGAGCAATGCCAACATCGACAACGCGTATTCAGCGCGGTTCTCCATAAACAGGGCCACCGTATCACCCCGGGAAATACCTTTGCTCACCAGAACCCTAGCCAACTGATTGACCTCGTCATTAAACTGGCTGTAGGTCCATTGCTGATCTTCGAAAATCAGCATGATATTGTCCGGAAAGCGTGTCACCGAATCCTCGAACACTGAGCCGAGTGAAACAAGGTCATCGTCCTCGGCCAACTTATAACCCAGCGCAGGAATGACACTGACCGCCTCCCCCAGCACCCTGACCACTTCGCGAGTTTTTGCCACTATTGACATCGTTGCTTGCTCCTGACTCAGGCTACTTCAAACAGGCCAGCCGCACCCATGCCACCACCCACGCACATGGTAATCACCACGTACTTCACACCGCGGCGCTTCCCCTCGATCAGGGCGTGGCCGATCATGCGCGAGCCACTCATACCATAGGGGTGACCGATGGAGATCGCACCGCCGTTAACATTGAGCTTATCGTTGTCGATACCCAGCTTGTCGCGGCAGTAGATTACCTGTACCGCAAAAGCCTCATTCAACTCCCACAGGCCGATATCATTAATAGTCAGGCCATGCTGCTTGAGCAATTTGGGTATCGCGTAGATGGGACCAATGCCCATTTCATCCGGCTCCAGACCGGCAACGGCCATACCCCGATAGATGCCCAGCGGCTCCAGGCCCTGCTGCTCGGCCAGTTTGGCGTCCATCAGTACCTGGGCGGAAGAGGCGTCGGATAGCTGAGAGGCATTACCTGCAGTGATCGTGCCACCGTCGATAACCGTTTTCAGGCCAGCCAGGCTTTCGGCGGTAGTGGCGCGTACACCCTCATCCGCTGAAACCGTGCCTTCAACCTCGGAGGTTTCACCGGTTTCCTTGTTCATCACCATGCGCTTGCAGGTAACCGATACCAGTTCATCGTTAAACTTGCCGGCCTCATAGGCGGCTGCCGTGCGTTGCTGAGACTGCAGACCGTACTCGTCCATGGCATCGCGAGAAATATTATAGCGGCTCGCCACAACTTCTGCGGTCTGCAACATAGGCATGTGAATGTTTGGCGATATAGCCATCAACTCTTCGTCCACAAAGTAATGCAAATTCATATGCTCGTTTTGCACCAGTGAGATAGAGTCCAGGCCGCCGCCGACGACAATGCCCATACCATCTTCGGTGATCTGCTTGGCAGCGGTCGCCACGGCCATCAGGCCGGAGGAGCACTGGCGATCAATGGTCATCCCCGATACCGTTGCAGGCAAGCCGGCACGCAGCGCGATTTGCCTGGCGACGTTACCGCCCGTGGTGCCTTGCTGCAGGGCACTGCCCATAATCACATCGTCAATCTGGCCGGGGTCAATACCAGCGCGCTTGACGGCCTCGGTAACAGAGGCGGCACCCAAGGTAGCGCCTTTCAGCATATTAAAACCACCACGGTAGGCTTTGGCGATCGGGGTGCGAGCGGTCGATACGATAACGGCTTCTTTCATTGAAAATCTCCTGACAACGGCCTATAGGGGCCTTTAGTAATACGTGTTAAGTAGTGGTTGCTGAAACTTTGGTTACAGCTTTTTTCTCGTGACTCAAGCGTTGTATGCTCGCGCGGTCAATTTCCCCAGCTGCGACATATGCACCTCGTCGGGGCCATCGGCGATACGACAGAAACGCGCTGACGTAAACACCTCTGGAATCAGGGTGTCCTCGCACACACCCATGCCGCCATATATCTGCATAGCGCGATCAGCCACATTCTGTGCCATTTGCGGGGCAACAATCTTAACCATAGAGATATAAGGCATCGCAGCTTGAACGCCGCCCTTATCCATCTCATCGGCGGCCTGCAGCACCAATAGTCGCGCCTGCTCAACATCACAACGGCTGCGGGCAATTTCATGTTGAACACTGGTTTTCTTGATAAGTTTTTCACCGAATGCCACGCGCTCATCTGCGCGAGCGCACATAAGCTCGAGACAACGCTGTGCCAGGCCCACAAGGCCCATTGCATATTGAAAACGACCGGGGCCAAGACGCCCCTGTGCAATCTCAAAGCCACAACCTTCTCCCTTGATCATATTGGTCACTGGAACGCGTACATTCTCAAACAGGAATTCCGCTTCCCCACCGGGCGAGTGGAAACTGTCAAATGCGCGCAGCGCTCGCACGACTTTTATCCCGGGCGCGTCGCGCGGTACAAGAATGGTTGAGTGCTGGCTGTGACGAGGGTTGTCCGGGTTGGACTTACCCATCACCAGCAATACTTTGCAGCGCGGATTCATTGCGCCGGTAGTCCACCATTTGCGACCATTGAGCACATACTCATCGCCATCGCGCTTAATCTCCAGCTCCATATTGGTGGCATCCGAGGACGCCACTTGCGGCTCGGTCATGGCATAGCCAGAGCGAATCTCACCGGCCAATAACGGTTCCATCCATTGTTTCTGCTGCTCAGGAGTGCCGTACTTGGCCAGCACTTCAATATTGCCGCGATCCGGCGCATTACAGTTGAAAACCGCTGACGCCCAATAGCCACCCTTGCTCATGGTCTCAAATACCACCGCGATTTCCGCATTGGTCAAGCCAGGGCTCCAGGGCTCGTATTCTTTGGGCAGAAATAAATTCCACAGGCCCTGAGCTTTAGCCAACTCTCGCAACTCATCAAACCATGGGGGGGTTTGCCAAAGATTATTTTGGTCGAGGGTAAAATCACGCCAATCCTTTTCCCTGGGGTAGACATGCTCCTGCATAAACGCTTCAAGTTTGGTATTCAGCGCCTGAACTTTCTCACTCACTTCAAATCCCATCACGGTACTCCTGATGTTTTAGTTTTCTCTATTGGGCATCTTTACTTATTGATGCCGATATTTTGTTGAATGCCCGGTAACAGCGTGTCCAGGTAAAGGCCCCCCAGAAATTACTCGGCGAACAACAGCGCTTCGCAACCCGTGCCCGCCAGAATACGGTCTACCCGGCTGCGATCGTCTGCGCTCAAGGTCTGATACTGCTCATTGACCCATTGCAAACATTTCGCCTGGTAAGGAAAGCTCGGTTGCGTCCAAAGCGCGCCGTCGATTTGCGCCTCCCAAGTTTTCTCCCCTGCCTGAACAGCCTTGGCATTAGCCAATTGTGCCGGCACATACGTTCGGCCTACTTCAGTTAAAATGCCACGTAGCGTGTCAGGCATCTCATCCGGGTTGTTCCAATCACTGTCTTTTGGTTCCAAACCATTGAGGTCCTCCATTACCGATGTCCACATCACGGTACGAGGCGACAATTCGTGAGCAATAGCACGAGACGTTGGCTCCACGCCCACCAACTGAGTCAACTGGCCAAATAAGGCAAAGTCACCCGCACCCGGCCTGCTGCCCAATAGATAAGGCTGAGCCTCCAGATGAGCCTCCATCGCCTGTAAAAAACGCCTGAAACTGGCATCGATGATGGGCGCCGTTGTATCGTTAGAGCCCACTACGTACAAACGAGAAACCTGGCGCTCGGTGGCCATAGTTTTCACTTGCTTGAGCATATCTGAGGGCAAATTCACGCCATAGCTCAGTGGCAATAAAGTCCCTGCGTTATCTGCATCAGTTTCAAAGTGCCACCGGTAGTGAAACATATACTTGGTAACCCACTCGTCACCAAAGTCTTCCAGCAAATAATCGATAAAGGCCAGCGCCGGGTCACCGGGGAGAACTGAGCGCTCAGGGCTCATCGCTTCCAGTCGCCTGATAATCGGTGTGGAATCGGTCACAGCCTTCATGCCGCCACTTTCATCCGGAAATAGAAAAGTGGGCAGCAATAGTGGTTTAGGCAACTCCAGCCCCATCGCGGGAAGAATCACCTCTGGCTGCCCCCAGGTAATTTTGTAGGGAATAGCCCGGTAGCGCAGCAGTGATACCATCTTGCGTGTATACGGTGAGCCGATCGCGCCAATTAGCTGTACTTTTTCCGTCTCTGTCTTTTTCATTACATGTTCTTCCTGGCAAATGTTTTCATCGTTTTACTTTTTTTCTGATCAACTAGGCTTCGCTATTTCTTCACTTCAAACAACAACACCGGTTTCATAGCGCTGTAAGATATTCCTGAGCGTTCGACTGATCCGCGTCTGCTGCCGAATCATCTCAATCTTGGGCCAGGTACAGCGTTCACCCGAGGCGATCAACTTTTTCACCTGCTTCTCCCCGGGGAAGCCGAGCAAATTTTTGGGGTTGATCAAGCGATAATCGGGCAGAATGTTGATGTCGCCCACGTAGTTCTGGTTGATGATCGAGCGCATCAGGCTGGTGGCCTGGGTGACCGCCCCATTTTTC
>ERZ887851.1832-NODE-1832-length-17568-cov-15.429681_pt1 | contig 17568 bp, 14 predicted proteins | sample MGYA00521100_ERZ887851 | MGnify/ENA primary metagenome ERZ887851 (study PRJEB32303, sample SAMEA104408602) | aquatic metagenome | biome: Brackish water; feature: Pelagic; material: water | place: Baltic Sea | collected 2014-06-06T16:11:00 | depth 11,444 m ...
GAGCATCGAGGAGCCGACATTCGCTGCGGCCTGAACGAACGACTGGGGTGCGGACGAAGTAGTCATTTGCTGCGCGAACGACGAAGGGCCGCTTTTTGCGCCTTTCGACAACACATACCTTCGGTCTCGGCGGCATCTGGGAGTTCACCGCTGATAAGCGAGAATTCTGCGGAAATTCCAAATCATATGTTGGCCTTTGAAAACGCAGTTTCGCCAAACTTGGTGCTCCAATTGCTCAGTTGCGCGTATGCGATTCAGGTAGCGGAGCAGAAGCGCACTCGCTCAAAACGGCCGCGGGCTAGCTGAGCAGTTCAAACTTCATCACATCGACAATGCCCCGATCCGTGATTTTCAGTGCCGGGATCACCGGCAGGGCCAGAAAGGCTAGTTGCAGGAACGGTTCTTTCAGCGTCACCCCCAGCGAAAAGGCTGCGCTGCGAAGCTTCTCGAGATCACGCTGGACTTGCTCAAACGGGTCAAGGCTCATCAACCCGCCCACGGGCAAGGCAAGTTCGGCAAGCACCTTGCCATCGCGGGCCACGACAAAGCCGCCCTCGATCTCGGACAGCCGGTTGGCGGCCAACGCCATATCCGCGTAATCCACTCCTACACAGGCGATGTTGTGGTGGTCATGACAGACGGTTGAGGCGATGGCCCCAGCCTTCAGGCCAAAGCCTTTGACAAAGCCAGTGGCGATATTGCCATTCTTGCCATGCCGTTCCACCACCGCGATGCGCACCAGATCGCGGGCCGGATCGGGGTGTTTGTCGCCATCTTTAATCGGCACGATTTCGTGCAAATGCTCGGTGATGATCTTGCCTTCGATGATCCCGATCACATCGGTCTCTTGCCGATTAGCCTTGGCGCGAAAGTTTTCAGGCCGCAATTGCGGCGCTTTGACCGAGTGTCGACCCACGGGCGGGAGGGTCTGGCGCGCGGCAAAAGCGGTGTCGGTCACATGTGTGCCTCCGGCAAACACCTTTTCCACGGCACAAGTCTCAATGTCCGACAGCACGACGATATCCGCCCGCCGCCCCGGCGCAAGCTGGCCGCGGTCCTTCAGGCCAAACGCCTCGGCCCCTGATAGGGACGCGGCGCGATACGCGGCCAGTGGTGGTGTACCAAGGCGGATCAGCTCCGCGATCATGAAGTTCAGATGTCCCTCTTCCCCAATATCCAGCGGATTGCGGTCATCGGTGCACAGGCACATGTAGGGCGCGGTTGTCGGCGTCACCAGCGGTTGCAGGGCATGCAGATCCTTGGAGACCGAGCCTTCGCGGATCAAGACCCGCAACCCCTTTTGCAGCTTCTCCAGCGCCTCTTCGGCGCTTGTCGCCTCGTGTTCGGTGCGGATCCCAGCACTGGCATAGGCATTCAGGTCGCGGCCCGACAGAAGCGGGCAATGGCCGTCTATATGGCCGCCTTGAAACAGCCGCAGCTTGGCCATGGCGGCGCGGTCGCGGCGGATCACACCGGGGAAATTCATGAATTCGGCCAGCCCGATGCCGGAGGGATGGCCCATGAGCGGCACAAGGTCTTCGGCCTCGATCCAGGCACCGGCGGTTTCCATATCCGTCGAAGGCACGCAGGACGAAAGCTGCACGCGGATATCCATCAGCGTATGCGCGCTGGCCTGCTGGAAATAGCGGATGCCCTCGGGGCCGATCACATTGGCGATCTCATGCGGGTCGCAAATGGCGGTGGTCACGCCAAGAGGCGTCACGCAGCGATCAAATTCAAAGGGTATGACCAGCGAGGATTCGATGTGCAGATGTGTGTCGATGAAGCCGGGCACCAACGTTTGGCCGGTCACATCGATTACGGCCGTGGCTTGGTAGTCTGCGCCGATCCCGACAATGGTGTCGCCGCAGATGGCCACATCGCCTTCGATCATAGTGTCGGTTACCAGATCCCAAACAATTCCACCCCTCAGGACCAGATCGGCGGGGGCATCTCCACGGCCTTGCGCAATTCGGGTTTCCAGATCGCTCATTGGTTCACTCCGCTGTTGCCATGCCAAGCCGCCGCAATACGCGCCGTTCCACGATCACGACGGCCTGATAAAACAGGACCGACAGCAGGACTGACACCGCAGCCACCGTCCAGATCATGCCGTAGTCGAGAAACCCGCGCGATTGATTGAGTAGATTGCCGAGGCCCTTACCGGTCGCCAGCCACTCCGCAATCATCACACCGAGAAGGGCGCGCGGCACGGTCAGTCGTGTCGCCGCAAACAGGTAAGGCAGCGAGGCCGGGATGGTAACCATACGCATCTCGGTCCAGCGTCCCGCACCATAGGCGCGTGGCATATCCTCTGCGCTGCGCGGAACAAGGGCAAGACCCTGTGCCAGCGTCACGAAAGCAGGGAAGAACGTCACCGAGATGGTCACCCAAAGCGTCAGCGTTGTGCCCCGCCCAAGGATCAGAACCAGCAGCGGCGTCAGGGCCACCAGCGGCATGGTTTGCGTCACCAGAGCCACGGGCATGAAAGCCTCGATGGCTCGGGGGAAAAGCCGCGATGAGATCGCCAGCAGGAAGGCAAAACCCAACCCCGCGGCCATCCCTAAAAAGGTGATTGGCAGGGTTTCGGCCAAAGCGGCCAATAGTCGCTTCTGGGCACTTTCTGCGGTGGGGCCAAAGAATATGTAGTCCACAACGCCCAAAGGGGTTTTGGAGATCAAGTCGGGCACGCCCGTGACCTTGATAAAGGTCCACCAGACCAGAAAGGGCAGCGCAATTGTGACCAGTGTCAATGCGATCTGCTTGGCAGGATGCGTGACAAGCGGGGTGGCATCGGGCACGGCTGTGTTCAGCGTCACCGCGCGGGTCGCGCCAATGGTGCGATTGGCCAGCAGGGCGAATACCGCGTACGACAGTCCAGCAATCACAGTGGCAACCAGACCAATGCCCCAGAGCCTGTCCGGCTCTCCGCGCCCCAGCGAGCCTAGAAGATATGCGCCAAGTCCCCAGCGGCCACCGCCGCCAAACTCGGCCAGGATCGCGCCCAGCACCGCATTGGGTGCGGCCACGCGAAGGCCTGCTAGGATCGAGGGCAGAGCGCCTCGAAACTGCACGCGGCGCAGAATATCCCAGCGGGTGCCGCCATAGGCACGGATTACGTCCGTGGCCCGGCTGTCGGCCTGACTGAGCCCGATCACGGTCGCGGTCATAGTCACGAAATACACACCAAGCGCGGCAAGCGCGATGCGCGGTGCCATGCCGGACAGTGTCAGAACAAGTATGGGTGCGATGGCGATGGGTGGCAGCGCGAAAGCCGCGATGTTCACCCCGCGAAACAGCCGCAGCGTCGTCGGAGACAAAGCGAAAATCACCCCCGCGCCGATGCCAAGCGCATTGCCGATGACGAACCCGATTGTCGAGGCATAGAGCGTCGCCCAGATATGGCGGGGGTAGTCGCCCCAATCGACCCAGAGCCGGATCAGGATCTCGGATATGCCGGGCAAAGCGCCGCCCGCCACCAGATCAAGCCGCCCGACGATTTCCCAGATCGCCAGCAAGACCGCTGCCGTGCGAAGCCCGCGCCATCGCCCGGAGTTCTCAACCGCCATGCAGCACCTCCGCAATATGGTCGCAGACCTTGTGGAATGCAGGGTCGGAAAACAAGGCAGGTGCCCGCGGGCGGTCGAATCCGATGTCGATGATATCCACGATCCGCCCCGGGTTCGCATGCATCACCACCACCCGGTCCGCGAGAAACACCGCTTCGTCGATACCGTGTGTCACCAATAGTGCCGTTGACCCGGTTTCCGTCCAGATGCGTTGTAATTCAAGGTTCATCTGCCGCCGCAAAATCTGGTCGAGCGCGCCAAAAGGTTCATCCATGAACAGGATTTGAGGATGCGTTACCAGCGCTCGCGCTATGGCGACTCGTTGGCGCATGCCGCCGGACAACTCACCGGGCAGCGCGTTTTCGTAGCCCTTCAGACCAACAAGGTCGATCATGTTCTGGATATGGGCCGTCACGGTAGCAGCGGACCGCCCCAAGACCTCGAGAGGCACCTCAATGTTGCGCCGCACACTGCGCCACGGCAGCAGCGCGGCATCCTGAAATGCCACGCCAGTCTTGCCGGCTTTTGCCGCCTGCATCGGGACGGTGCCTGCGATCTGCACCTCACCGGAATCCGCCGGCTCAAGGCCAAGCGCGATGCGCATGACCGTCGACTTGCCACAGCCCGACGGACCAATGATCGCGGTAAAGGATCCCTTGGGGCAGGACAGGGTCACGTCGCGCAGTGCTTCGACAATCTTGCCCCGCCCCCTAAAGGTCTTGCAGACCCCGGAAAGGGAAATCCCGTCCGGGGCCGACATCAAATCTCCTCAAGCAGGCTGGTGTCGAACATGTCGCGCGTGCCGTTGATGCCCACTTCGGACAACGCACGCAGGTTGGCTTCGATACCCTCTTCGGTCATCGCCATATAACCTGCGGGGCTTTCCATCAGCGGCTGCTGGGCATTGTTGAAAAAGATCTCGTTTTCGATGGTGCGGCCTGTCCCTGCGAACCACGTATCAGCCCATTTCGGCGGCCAGAGGTTTGGATCCTTGAAATTCTCGTCCCAACCCTTGCGCGAAGCGCGCAGCCACGACACAAGTTCGGCACGCTTGGTGGCAAGCGTTTCCTCTGTCACAACGACGGTATCATTGTAGATCGTGAAGCCGAAATCGTAGAGCAGGAACGATGTTGCTTCGACACCCTGTTGACTGATCGTGTAGGGAACGTTGGTGGTGAAATCGAGGCTGGCGTCAATCTCGCCCTGAATGAGTGGCGTCGGGTCATAGGCGTAAGGTACGATATTGACCTGCGATGGGTCGATCCCGTTCAGCGCCAGCATTGCGTTTACCGAAATCACGTTGACCGGTGGCACGGCCAGCGTCCTGCCGATCAGATCCTTGGGTTCGTTGATCGGGTTCGACACAAGCGACACGATGCCAATCGGGTTCTTCTGATATTGCGCGCCGATGATCTTGAAAGGCGCTCCCTGCTCGGCAATCGCCTTGATCGTGGTGTCGGGCGTGGTCAGCGCCAGATCGGCGCGGCCTGCAATGATGGTGCTTTCGGGGATCACGTCGGGGCCGCCGGACAGATAGGTCAGGTCCAACCCTTCTCCGGCATAGTAGCCTTCGTCGATGCCAATGAAGTAGCCTGCGAATTCGGCATCATTGATCCAGGCCGCCTGCATGGTGAAAGGTGTGGCTGCACTGGCCCGAAGCGGCAGCGAAGTCGCTGCAGCGCTTGCAGCGGCTGTACCAAGGAAACGGCGGCGGTTCAGTCTGAGTGTCATGAGAAGGGTCTCCTTTGTTTGGGTGATCATGCGAGGCCTTGAAGGCGCTGAAGCTCTTGCAAGGGCGGGGTTTCAGAAATCTGTTTGGGTTCGAGCAATGGCCATTTCACACCACGCGGCCGCTTGGCCCGGCGTTCGACCACATGCGTTTTGTTCGGCGTCAGGATGGTATCAACCAGAATATCGGTCTCAGAGGGCTGCAATTGCTCTTCGACAAGCTGCACATCATGGACGACGGCATGAACTGGCGTATGTTCACCCACAAGGCCAAGATCGGTGAACATGCCCCATTCGAGATCAAAGAAGCCGTGGCCTTTTCCAAAACGGACACCGTTGACCGATACCGCCGATGCCCCAGTCACCAGATAATCAAACCGCCCTTTCTGCGCGATCTCTTCAAGCGTGATCGGGACGCCGAAATGCTCCATACCATCAAGCCAGGAGGCATAGAGAGCAGCTCCTTCGGGCACCGTGGTTGGGTCAAGGTAGAGAAAGCCACGGTATATCCCATAGGTGGACATGACAAAGGGCTTGCCATCCTCGATCATCCGGCGCCGTAGATCGGCAAGGCAATTGTCCGGTGTGATAAAGGCAAAGCGGCTGTTCTGGTAAGCCTCGCTCTGGACGACGCGGTCGGTTGCGGCTTCCGAGCCTTCAAAATCGGGGATGACTTCAGCAAAGTTCATGTGAAACCGGGTGTCTGGCCTCGCCACGTCCTTTAGTTTCGTCCATATCTTTTCGCGGATGGTCTTGGAGGTCGACATTTTGCTCATTTCATGTGTTTCATTGTTTCACTATCATGAAACAGGTGTTCCAAACGTCAAGAGAAATCGTTTTCCATGGCCTCAAGACTAATCCTCAGAATTCAGGAACGTTCTGCGCGCCTGACGTCGAGCGAAAAGAAGATCGCACATGTTTTGTTGCAGAATCAGAGCCTTGTTGAAACGCACACGGCGACGGAACTTGCGGCGAAGGCCGGAGTGTCCAAGGCGACAACTGCCCGTTTTTTCCGCAGTTTGGGCTATGCCGACTTTGAAGAGGTCCGCCTGCAGGCCCGCGAAGAGCGCAATCGGCGGGAACCTTATTCAGAGGTGGAAACGATTCCCGAGCCTGCGACATTTGGGCGAACCATCTCCGATCACCTTGAACTGGAGCTGCGCAATCTGACCCGCACCTTTGAGGAGTTGCGCTCGGATCTGCTGCCGGACATCTCTCAAGTTCTGGAAGAAGCACCCCGCGTCTGGTTTGTCGGTTTTGGCGATGAACAGGGGCTGGCTCGGTTGGGTCGGTCGCTGTTTGCGCGGCTACGGCACGGTGTTCATGAGTTGCAGGGACAGGGACATACCTGGGCAAATGAGTTGTCGATGACAGGCCCCCGTGATGCGTTGGTCCTCTTGACTTTTGAGCCACGCCCAAAGGTGTTGCGCCCCCTGCTTGCCCATGCGCGCACCACGCGGATGCGCGTCATCACGCTGACCGATCACGCCTATGCCCCACAGGCGGAGCGGTTCTCCGAGGTTGTTCTACCGTGCCACGTTGCCAGCTACGGCGCGCTTCCTACACATGCGACGATGCTATCCGTCTTGCGGCTGATCGCCGTGGCTTATCTGGGCCGCAACCCCGAAGCGGTCAGTCAGCGCATCTCGACGCTGGCGGCTATCGATGAGGAGCTCGATTTATTTGAGTAGCTGACGAATGCAACCCGGATCAGACTAGCTCAAAAATGCTAAGAGCGTCCAATGACCTCCAGTACTTGCAAGCGCTATCTGTGAAACTGGACGGTAAAGATTGTCGCGATCGGCTGGTCAAAACCCAGATAACATGCTCGTCTCATACGGGGCAGCATTTTCGTGAATTGGGCAATAGTTTCCAATGTCACCACCAGCTGTAAGTTCATAATCTACGCAGGGAGGCCAAGGCCCGTTCTAGGTCAACCTTACGACGGCAAATGGCAGCAGTGCGCGGTTCAAGCCCATTTCTGCGTAGCGCAGCATTAGGTACAGTGGGCTCGCTACCGCCGTCCGTGGCATGAAATTCCTAGGTCCGTTCTGGATTGGCGAACGGCACAACCGCTCGCCAACAGGTCTTAGATGTCGATGCGCTCAGCAATACTTAGAGCATCTTCCAGCTCGACGCCCAAGTATCGCACAGTGCTATCGACCTTCGTGTGGCCGAGTAGAAGTTGTACTGCGCGAAGGTTACCCGTCTTGCGGTAAATCTCCGCAGCTTTGGTTCGACGCATCGAGTGTGTCCCGTATCCGCTGGGTTCCAGACCAATCGCTGTCACCCAATTACGGACCAACCGGCCATACTGCCGCGTTGAGATGTGAGGGCGGTCATGGAAACGGCTTGGGAACATAAAGCGGCACCCGATCATCTCAGGTGATCTTACCCACGCAATGACTGTATCTCTCGTGTTTTGAGTCAGTTCGAACTGAACGGGTTTCTTGGTCTTACGCTGGATAATTGAAACGCGCTCACGAACTCGGTCATCTTTGACCAAATCGGCCACGCCGAGTTTGACCAGATCACAGCCTCGCAGCTTGCTATCGATTGCAACGTTGAACAATGCAAGATCGCGCAGATAGCCTGCAAGTTCGAGCCGGGCGCGAATGGCCCAAACCTGTTTGGGAAGAAGCGGTCGTTTCTGACCGATGATCCGCCCCTTGTTCCAGGCTTTGTTTCTCGGGGTAACTGCGGGAAGTTGGACTCTTGGCATAATATGCCCTCCAATCCTCCCTCTAAACCCAGGCATCAGCACCGCGCTGACAACAAGAGCATAGCATCCTGTTGAACGGCTGGTGTCCGAAGTCGCTGGCAAGCGGTGTTTCTGCGAACGCATTGGGCCGCAAGGAGCCCGTTCTGTTTATTTGATTTGCGCGCTGCGTTCTTAAGAAGCGCAAAGCTCTCTGAAGTGGGCTGACAATTGATGCGGCCGTGCAGAGTAAATAGCAGCCGTTCATGTAACCGTTCGAATTTCGCAACCATGCATTCAAACACTGACGACAAAGTGCGCTTTTGCATCGCCCCTTGGCCGGTTCAGGGTGGCTTGAACGGGTATCGATTGTCGTTTGGATTTTCAAATCAAACGAAGGCTGATCCGTGATGCTTGCGAAAGCTGCGTGCGAGAGTTGATGCGCTGGCGAAACCGCAGCGTAGAGCAATTTCACCCCGCGTCATGCCGCCATAGCGAAGCAGCTCGCGCGCCCGCGCAAGGCGCAATAGCACATAGTATTTTCCCGGGGGCATATGCAACTCACGTAGGAAAAGACGATGAAAAGACCGCTCAGGCATATTTGCAGCTGCGGCCAGGGCCTCAATTGGCTCAGGGTTTTCCAGCGTTTCGGACATGATTTGCAAAACTCGCTTGAGTGTGGGCGATGCTCTAAAAGGCAGCGATTGGTCTGGATATGACGCCCCGTGTCGTCGAGCGTTATCATGCAAAAACATAGCACCCGCGTCGAGCGCGACGGCTGAGCCAAAATGATCGCGGATATAGTCTAGCATAAGGTCTAGCGCTGCGGCTGCGGTTCCACATGTCCAGAAGCGCCCGTCGCGCACGACGCTGTCCGATTTCACATCAACTTGCGGAAAGGTTTCGGCAAATTCGTCAAGAAGCTGCCAATGCAGTGTTGCTTTACGTCCCTTAAGGTATCCACAGCGCGCGAGAACCCATGTTCCAGTGTCTGCGGCAATCACCGTAGCGTTCGAGATAAACGGATCAAGGCTGCGCCGCAAAGTCTTGGCGCTTCTCGTGTCCCGAAAGATATCCCCCCCGATGATCAACGCGAGATCAGCCGCGACGGCCTCTGCCTTGCGGCTATCAGGCGTCACGGCGATGCCGCTGGAGCTTTTCACAGCCAGATCAGTCTCGGTCAGAATGGTCCAGCTGATATCAAGCCCGTGCTGGTCACGCACCACGCGCAACGGTTCCAGCAGGCAGGCCAAAACCATGTTGGAGAAGGCATCGAAGAGAACGACATTTAGATTTAGGCGCGTCATTGGCAGTTTGAGATTCCATTTTGGCATTTTCAGCATAGGCCCTGTGGCAATCGTTTTCTACGGTGAAGTGACACACCGTCTCTCAAACATGGATCAGCCTCATGCCAAACCGCCCTCTTTCGCACATCCGCGTTCTTGATTTTGGTCAGTATCTGGCCGGTCCAATGGTCGGCATGATGCTGGCTGATATGGGTGCTGACGTATTACGGATCGATTCCCCGGGTGGCCCGAGGTGGCGCGACCCGGCCTTTGACATGCTCTCGCGCGGCAAGCGAGCGCTCACGCTTGATTTAAAATCTGACAAGGGTCTTCAGACCGCCCTTGATCTCGTGGCGCGCGCCGATGTTGTGATTGAGAATTTCCGTCCCGGTGTGATGGACCGGCTGGGACTTGGGCCGAGCTCTTTGAAGGCCGCCAATCCAGATATTGTTTCACTGTCCATGCCCGGCTTTGCCTCAACCGATCCTGATTTATGTAATGTTGCAGCGTGGGAGGCGGTTATTGCGGCGCGCACGGGGCAGTTCACCGATATGGGCCTCAACCGCCAATTGATGGGGATCAACCCGTCCTTCACGCCGCTAGGCCTTGCCTCAGCTTATGGCGCATCCTTTGGAGCGATGTCGGTTCTGTTTGCGCTTGGTGCACGTGACAGGCTCGGCGGCGAGCATATCGAAGTGCCACTAGCGTCGGCGCTTTTTGAAGGCCTTGCCTACAACAGCGAGCTGGTTGAGGACTACCCCGACCGCTACAAATCTCCCCGCGAATTCGAGCTGGAACGCCGCGCGCGGCTTGGTCTGCCCAACGATCTTGACTACGCACAGCTGTCGGAGTTTCTCGACCCGTTCTATCGGACCTATACCTGCGCAGACGGGCGCGGATTTTACATCGTCTCCTGTTCCATTGTGACACACCCGCGTCGGGTGCTGGAGGTGTTGGGCCTTGGCGATCTACTCGCAGATCTTCCGGATTTTGATGTTTATGTTGATCAAGCGGAATGGCCGGACACATGGGCGTTGCGCAGCTATCCTGTAGGCGAGCGCGATCGTGAACACCTGTCAAATGCCATGAAAGAAGCGTTTCTGAGGCGGCCCGCGCATGAGTGGGAAGAGCTCTTCGGGGCGGCCAAAGCTCCTGCAACCGCGCAGCGCAGCACCAAGGAGTGGCTTGCCGATCCGCATGCGCTGGCCTCTGGTCTGGTGCTGAAGGTCGATGATCCGCGCTATGGCGAGATGCGCCAGATGGGCAATGTCGCATGGCTTGCTGAAGACAGGGGCGTTTTGCAAAAACGTGCAGGGCCCGAAACCGACGACTTTCGCGCCGCGCTGCCCGAACGGCTGGCCGAACCTGCGCGCCCCGCAACTGGCGGTCAGGGCACGGGCGGCTGGCTCGACGGGCTGAAAGTTCTCGATCTGACCAATGTGATTGCAGGCCCCACGATCGGCTCCACACTGGCGCGCTTCGGCGCCGAGGTCACGCTGGTGCAGCCAGTCTCCCCTTCGGTTGATCCTTGGAATGCGATCGTCTTTGGCCTGCAGGCGCAGCGCGGCAAAGAGAGCCTGTTGCTGAACCTTCGTGATCCCGCCGGACAGGAGGCGCTTTGGAAGCTGGTGGTGCAAGCCGACGTCGTCACCATGAATGGCACAGATGCACAACGCGCGGCCCTCGGGCTCACCGAAGCGCGCCTTGCCGAGATAAACCAAAAGCTCATCCTTGTGCTGCTTGACGCCTTTGGTGGGCCTGCCCTTGGTCCCAAATCCGATCATCTGGGCTATGATGATCTGGCACAGGCTGCAACAGGGGTGATGACCCGTTTTGGAGGCGGGCCGGATACGCCCGAAGAGCATGCCCATTTCGGAACCATTGACGTGCTCACAGGGTATTGCGCCTGCGTCGCGCTTGGCGCGGCGCTTGAACGGCTGCGACTGACAGGCAAAGGCGGCACAGCGCGCGCCGCTCTTGCGGGGGCGGGCGGGATGATTCAGGCGCAGTTCATGTATGACTATGACGGGCGCGCCCCTTTCGATGAACCTTCGGGCCGGTCGGTCCAAGGTTGGGGACCGTTTTATCATTGCTATGAGGCGGCAGATGGTTGGATGTTCTTGGCGGCCCCGACGGAGCGTCACGCCGCGCTGGCGCGGGTTCCCGAATTGCAGGACTTGGCGCAAACGGGCGAGGACGACCTGACCGCGGCTCTTGCGGCGCGCTTGGCGCAGGAGAAGATCGCGCATTGGGCGCGCCGCTTTGCTGGCACGTCGGTTGGCGTCGTTCCGCTTGGCTCGCTGCATGGAACGCGTGAAGGTGGCTTGCAACTGGAAAGCGCGGGCGCCGTGGACATCAAGCACGCCACCTATCGGGCCGTGCGCCATGACACCCACCCCATGGGCCGATGGGTTGATCTGGCAGCGCCCAATGCGGTCCGACCTGCGCACGCCGAAATCACTATCCCCGGACCTGCGCCCAAATACGGAGCACAGAGCCGCAACATTCTGGCTCGTCTGGGCTATTCGGAGCGCGATATTGACAGCATGATTGCGCAAGGCGTCGCGGCTGAAGCGTGGTCAGAAAAATATTTGCCGGAGTAAAGCCATGACACAAGACAGCCCCAAGCCTGCAACCACCCCCAGAACCCGCGCCAAAGCGCGCCATATCCTGGACAACTACTATATCGGCCCCGCACGGGACGATGCCGTGCTGGAGATTTGGGGCTACACCCCGAAAATGAGCTATGCCCCAGGCGAGCGCGTCGCGCTGCACATCTCGACAACTGCGCCTGAATGGGATCTCGAGATTGGCCGTGACTGTGCAGACTATATCCAGCTTTTGCAGGAAACTGGCCTGAAAGGTCAGCATCACCCCACCCCACTGGATTGCTCGGTCAACGGGTGCGACTGGCCCGAGTGTTTTGCCTTTACTATCCCCGCAGATTGGCGGCCGGGTGGATACCTCGTGACGCTTCGGGCGCGGCGCGGTGAAGATGTGATTGAAGAGCATCATATCATTCTGGTGCGTGCCGCCCCTGATACCGCCCCGCCGCCCTATGTTCTGGTCTGTGCCACGGGCACTTGGCTGGCGTATAACTGCTGGGGCGGATCAAACCATTATGAGGGGATAACAGGCCCCGATGGCAACGCTTTCTCGCCTGTCGTCTCGACCCAGCGGCCATGGTCGCGCGGGTTTTGCAAGCTGCCCGAAGGCGCGCCGCGCGCGCTCACTGACACGCCGCCACGTGTCGGCGACATGGTGCGCTACCCCTATATGGAATGGGCCTATGCCTATGGCTACTCGAAGAAATACGCCTCAGCGGGCTGGGCCAGTTACGAGCGCCACTTTGCCCGCTGGGCCGAAATCGAAGGCTATGAGTTTGACATCGTCACCCTGCATGACCTTGAGGAGGATCCCGCGCTGCTCACGCGCTACGCCTGCGCGGTTTTCGTTGGCCATGATGAATACTGGAGCGCACCCATGCGCGACGCGGTCGACACCTACGTTGAACAGGGCGGCAATGTCGCACGGTTTGCTGGCAACTTCCTTTGGCAAACGCGGATCGAGGACGAAGGGCGGCAACAGGTTTGCTACAAATATACCGCCGATCAGCACGATCCGCTGGCAGGCACCGATCAGGCCCATCTCGTGACAGGCGCATGGGAGATCGCGCCTGTGAAGAGGCCCGGCGCGCTGACATTCGGCGTCAATGCGCTTCGCGGTGTCTATGCGGAGCTTGGCAACTGCGTGGGGCGCGGCGCGGGCGGGTTTACGATCTACCGCCCCGAGCACTGGGCCTTTGACGCGGCGCAGGTCGGCTATGGCGATGTGATCGGTGCCGAGGCGCGTATCTTTGGCTATGAGGTCGATGGGCTGGACTATCGGTTTGAAGACGGGTTGCCCTTTGCCACCTGCACAGATGGCGCCGTGCCCGAGATTGAAATTCTGGCCATGGGGCTGGCGACGAACATTGAAGCGGACCACAAAATCTGGGGCGAAACGCCCTACATCGGCGCGGCGGATGCCGCGTTCAAGGCGATGGCGCTCTATGGCGAGGTGACGCCCCAGACACTGGATGCCTGCGCGCGTGGCAACGGCATGATCATCCACTGGAAAAAGGGCGCGGGCGCGGTCTTTACCGCGGCGACATGTGAGTGGGTGGCCGGGCTTGTCAGGAATGACATGCAGGTGATTGCCGTGACCCGAAATGTGCTCAATCGGTTTGGCGCAGGCTGAAGCGCCGGACACTCGCAAGTGCCCGGCGCCGTTCTTTATCTGCTGTATTGCGCGTTACTCGACGATGGCCGCCTGATAGGCGCTGGCGTCGATGATGCCGAAGAAGGCGCCCATTTCGGGCATCTGCGACAGCGCGCCAAGGGCGGTCATGAAGTCGGACTGGCTTTCCCAACCGATCATCACGACGTTTTGGCCATCCGCCGTGACGAACTCACGATCAAAGATATGCCCAGGTTGCTCCGCCACCTTGCCGAAAAAGCCCGCGCGGGCGGCGTCGAAGTTATCCTCTTGACCCGCCTTGGGCGTGCGCACGGCGACCTCAAGAACCTGACCGGCTTTGTTGATGTAATCCTCAAGGATAAAGGGAGCACCATCTGCGGGAGAAACCTGCACGAAGGCTTGCATGTTTACCTTTTCAAAGAAGGATTGCACTGCGGGCATGCCCATCATCGCATTCGACGCAGCGCCGAAATCCTCCATTGAAGACCAGCGGGTCAGGCCGACATAGACGGGCAGCGGGCCGGGTTCCGGGAAGGTGAAGAATGCCTTGAGCGTCCAGTCTTCTTCAACGCCAGGCGTTTGGGCCAGACCTTCGAGCAGCGGCGCACGTGCGGCGGTCCAGTCGGCAACATCGCCGTTTTTGACTTCCTGAATAGCGATTTCGTAAATTGGTCCGGTCATCGATGTTTCCTGTGCAGTGGCAAAGCCTGCGCTCAGTGCGAGGGCGACGGTTACGGTAAGGGATTTCAGCATCATTCACTCCTGATTTGCAGATGAGTTGAAGATGACCGACCGAAGCATTCTTTAGTATTGGCGATTAGCCGAATGCATTGATAGGTATTACTTATGAATAATCTTGATCTGTTGCGCCCCGTCGCCGTGTTTCAGGCGGTCGTCGCGCAAGGCAGCTTTCGCGCGGCGGCCGATAGCCTTGGCCTGTCGCCCCCCTATGTCAGTCAGATGATCTCGGATCTGGAGGCGCGGCTGGGCCGTCAGCTTTTGTATCGCTCGACCCGCAAAATCGCACTGACCGAGGCGGGAGAAGCGTTTTTGCCCCATGCCGCCGCCATAGCCGACGCCTTCCAAAGCGGGCTGGACAGCATGAGCCGCGAGGGAAGCGCCCTGAGAGGTCGGTTGCGCGTGACCGCGCCGACGGTTGCGTCAGGCCACCGCTTTGGCCGCGTGGTTGCGCGGTTTGCGCGGGCGCACCCCGATGTGGCGCTGGACATCACACTTGATGACACTGTGCTGGACCCTGTCGCAGCGCGCGTCGATCTGGCTATTCGCATTGGTGATTCTGGGGATGACCCACGTCTTGCGCGCAAGCTGTTCGAGACGCGCGGTGTGGTTTGCTGCGGGCCTGAACAGGCCAAATTGATCAAAGACGTGCAAGACTTGAACGGTATTTTGTGGCTGCGCACCCCAACGATGCCGCGCAAGATGGCACTTTTTGCACAGGACGGCCGTGAAACCGTGATTGCGCCGAGCCGTCAGCTTGTCGTGAACAGTGCCCCGATGATCCGGGCGGTTCTGGCTGAGGGGGACGGGTTTGCGATCTTCCCGGAATTTTCCGTGCGTGACGCACTGGCAGATAGCACGCTGTGCAACCCGTTGCCCGATTTCGCCACTGCCACTGTGCCAGCCTACGCTTTGTTCACCGAAAGGCGCACCGAGCTGACCAATGCCCGCGTCTTTGTCGATGCCTTGGTGAAAGGGCTGGTGCAAGGCCCCCAGCAAGCTGGCGGCTAAGCTTTGTGATGCGCAAGGGCTTGCGCCGCCACCCTGAAGGCCTGCTCGGTCCGGTCCAGATCGGCCTGTGTCAGAACGAGTGACGGATAGAGCTTGCCCGGCGATTTGAAGATGCCGTTGTCGTGCAGGACGGCGTTCCAGATCACGTTGTCTTGCGGATCGGTATGTTGTGCACTGCGGTAGTCCTGAACGTCATGCGCTGTGAAGTAGATGTCGAACAGGGTTGGATCGCCGCAGGTTTGAAGAGCGATACCCGCATCATTCAGCGCCGGGCTTCGCATGTCCATCAGGCGCTGGAGTGCTGTCGCGCAGCGCGCAAAATGTTGCATGAGCAGCAAACTGACTGAGCCGCCTTAGCTAAGGCCACTGCAGCCGTTATCCGAGAGCGAAATGACAGGCGTCATTGTATCGGAAGGAAGGCATTCTTTGCCACGTTACACCAAAGTCGAAACTGGCTTTAGCGACGTGTCAGACTGGATGCTGCCTGTTCTTCGTCAGCACGGATGAATGGCTGGTTCAGTGAAATCCGCTGCAACACTGCAAATACCACGCCGCCGGTGCAAAGAAATGCTGCTCAAGCATTAACCACGTAAGCAAAAGTCCGGTTTGTCCCGCAACTTGATCCTTGGGCCTGTCGTTCCCGCTGCGGCACGCATGAATGACCGGTTTTTCCGCCGCACGGCGGCGCAGTAATTTACGCTATTGCAGAAATTTCCGCGCTGCAAGCGCACGCAGCACAAATCTGTTACTTCTGCTTTGGGCTCTCTTGACACCTTCGCCGCACAATCTACGAACGGCTGGTCCGAAAACGGGTACCGTTCTCTGCGTAGAGCTTGAACTGGAAAGACGCGGGACGAAGTACCAATTCGCGGCGTTGGCAGAAGGTCCTGGTCAGAGGCCATTCCTTGGCATCTATGTGCCACGGACAGTTTTGGTGTCGCAAACGGAAGGCCAAAGCGACAGCCGCATCGCTAGCAATGAGAAAGAAATGCCTTTCGGAGACCAAATGACTGTCATGAACCAACCGTCACTCGGCACTGACGGGCACCGGTTCGGTGTCCTGTTTGTCTTTACTGCTGGTGTGCTTTGGTCGACCGTCGGGCTTGGAATACGGCTGATCGAAGACGCGGTTGTGTGGCAGATATTACTTTACCGATCGGCCAGCCTGTCACTTCTGCTTTATGTGTTCATTCGTATGCGCTCTGGTGAAAGCCCTTTTGCCCAGATCCGTCGCACCGGGTTCCCAGCAGTGATCGCAGGGCTGTCACTGGTGGCCGCCTATTCCGGAGGGATATATGCAATCCAGGCGACATCTGTGGCAAACGCCATGCTTCTGTTTGCAACAGCACCCTTTATGGCGGCTGTTCTTGGATGGATCGTCTTGCGTGAACCTGTACGCGCTGCCACCTGGGTGGCGATCACCGTTGCCATTGCCGGTATCGCGATCATGGTCGCAGATAAATCCGGAGGCGTTGCCCTGAGGGGTAGCCTTGCGGCGTTGGGGTCCGCCTTTGGATTTGCGGTCTTCACTGTGGCGCTGCGGTGGGGGAAATCGGGTGAAATGCTGCCGTCGGTGTTTCTGTCCGGATTGTTCGGCATCATCGTGACGTCCGGCATATGCCTGTTTTTGGATTTGTCCCTGGTGTTGTCGGTCCGAGATGGCGGCATTGCCATGGGCATGGGGGTGTTTCAGGTCGGCGCGGGGTTGATCCTGTATACACTGGGGTCTCGGAGCCTTCCTGCTGCGGAACTTGCGCTGTTGTCACTGGCCGAAGTGCTCCTTGGGCCGTTATGGGTCTGGTTATTCATCGGTGAAACCGCCACGCTCAACACATTGACTGGTGGCGCAGTGTTGCTTGCAGCGATTGCCGGAAACGCTCTGTCAGGCAAGCGACGTAGGCCGCCGCCGATCACGTCACCTTAGGGGATTGGGAACAACCTATTCCTGATGGGGCCGCCGTGAGTGGGTGCATTGCATGTGTGATCCGATACACTTGCGCATGATGATTGTCGCTTTTGGAGTTCAGCTGTATGTGTTGCTATTGCGCGACTTTAGCCGAAAGGACATCTAGCTACTCTTCGCGTTCCATTTTTTTTCGCGCCAGTTTGCGGGCACGACGGATTGCTTCACCCTTTTCCCGTGCCTTTTTCTCAGACGGTTTTTCGAAGTTTTGCTTCAGTTTCATTTCTTGGAATACGCCTTCGCGTTGTAGCTTTTTCTTCAAAACCCGAAGAGCTTGATCGACATTGTTGTCGCGAACACTTACTTGCATGTGGTTTTCAAACCTTTCCAGAAACA
>ERZ887851.1844-NODE-1844-length-17508-cov-35.377586_pt1 | contig 17508 bp, 14 predicted proteins | sample MGYA00521100_ERZ887851 | MGnify/ENA primary metagenome ERZ887851 (study PRJEB32303, sample SAMEA104408602) | aquatic metagenome | biome: Brackish water; feature: Pelagic; material: water | place: Baltic Sea | collected 2014-06-06T16:11:00 | depth 11,444 m ...
GTACGTGCCAACCGCGTACGTGCCAACCGCGTATGTGCCAACCGCGTATGTGCCAACTCAGGTCGGTCGTTTCCAACGACTGCTGTTCACTTCAATAACTTTAAGTTGTCGCCGCCCTGCTCCCTGCCTGCGACGTTGTCGCTCAGTTGCCGTTGTGGTTTACATCATGTGGGTGGCAGCTTTTATAAGCTGCAGATCACCACGCGTTTTTCGTTCGATTGCGCAGGCGTCGCGTTGATGACGTGGTGAATCCGATATCCCCATAATGGACTTAACGACACTACTGAACATCGGCACATGAATTGCTTCTTTTCGGCAAGCATTGACCTGCTGACCGCGTGAGAAACTTAACGCACGCGTTTGTGGGTTGGATTTAGAAGTCATCGCTTCTGCAAGAGTGATTCGACGACTGCACCATTGAAGTGGCTATTTCTTCGGCCATTGCTCGGTGAATCCCCGTTTAGCTGCAGGCGAGAAACATTGTTCACGTTCATTCATGCGCACAAGGACATACTTCAGTGAAAAGAAACATTAGGAAATCTTCGCGAGGGTTCACCCTCATCGAACTGCTTGTTGTTATTGCAATCATCGCCATTCTCATAGCACTTCTGCTTCCCGCAGTGCAGCAGGCGCGCGAAGCTGCTCGCCGAACTCAGTGCAAAAATAATCTCAAGCAAATTGGTCTGGCGATGCACAACTATCACGACGTTTACTCAATGTTTCCGGTAGGGGCATGTGCAAAACCAAGTGCCAACTTTGGCATGGACGTTTCCAGTGGTGCCTTTGCATCAATTCTGCCGTTTATCGATCAGGGCAATCTGAAGGGCATCTATAATGATAGCCTGCCGTGGCTTCAGCAAAACGCGACCTTGAATCCGACAGTTGCCTCGATTGAACTGCCGGCTTACCAGTGTCCATCAGCAACGGGAGCGGCGGTTGAAACGTTCGCATTTCTGACCAGCTATCCGATTGGAATGGGCATTGAAGGCGGCAAAGCTTCGACAAATCAATATCTGCTTAGCAAGGGAGCGACAGATGGATGGTGCCTGACTCCTCGACGCGATCCTAACATTGGCATGTTTGCCATTAACCTGACGACCAAAATGCGCGACCTGACGGACGGATCCAGCAACACGCTTTGTGTTGGTGAAGGGGCAACTGGAAGTCCGTATCTTACTGTGTCTGAAAAGGCGAATCCTTTGGTTGCCGTCACTGGCACATCACAGGTTGCTCAATCATGGATCATCCCACAACCGTTTCCGCTAAGTGGTCGTGGCAGCGTGTACGGAACTGCTGGTGGGTTTGGTACGACTGTTTGGCGAATGAATTTGAATCCGGTTGTCGAAACAGTTTACGACGATGCCAACCTGTCAAATTGCAACGCAGCTTTGGACAGCACTAGTAACTTCCGCAGTACTCACACTGGTGGTTCCCAATTTCTGCTGGGCGACGGTTCCGGGCGATTCATGTCGGAGAACATTGACCAGGGCATCTTCAACGCATTGGGAACTCGCGGAGCGGGTGAGACGATTGGCGAGTTTTAGGTCAGTTTTCGTACCTTACTCAAAAAAGATGCGGGCAAGGTGCGGGCATCTTTTTCGAAGCGACAACGGAGCGACTCGGCGGTTTGAGCGTCCTAAGTCTTGCCGTGTGCCACGCCAGTGGGCGTTGGGCGACGCCCGTGTTAGGTCAATGATTGAATGTTTGAGTGTCGCAATGAAGCGACAATTGATGTTTCAAGCAGCAATGCACGGCCACTGGACTCATTTGAAGTTCAGTGGCCTGTTGCGTCTTTGTCTACTGCAACCTAACACCGTATTCGTCATCGAACGGTTTGTAGAGATTGCTATTGGCGGGGTGCAGTGGAACTGCGTGGGAATGCTGAGGGAAAGTCAGAGCCAGTCGAATTTCTGCCAGGGTTTGAACTGTCCGGTGTAGTCCATCTGTCGCGGTCGTTTTCAATTTCTCGCACATGTTCATTGGTTTCTGCCTGCAACATGCGGGTAGCTTTCTTTGCTGCTTCTGAATCCGGAAAATCCTTTGACAGCGATGTCAGCAGTTCTTTGGCAGCGTCAAGTTTTTGTTGTGCCTTTAATTCGGTGATGGTCTTTTCAGCTCGAGCAATCTCGCTTGTCAAAGTGGTGTCATCCATTAATTCAGACTGTGTCTTGACGAGTTCAAGGTACTGACTTCGTAAGTCTGAGACGGGGGTGGCACTGGGCACATTCAAATCGGGTGCTGGAAGATCCTGTTCTGGAAAGTTGACGCGACGTGTGTCCGGGCTAAGGCTATCTTCCTGAGAAAGGCCCTGGTGGGTCACGCCGACAATTACTGTCAGTGTTACAACTGCTACAAGATTCTGGATTCGCATTGCTGGTTTCCCTTCCACTGAAGTTCACACGACTAATTGATGCACTTCCAGTGACTAACAGCACCAGTTGTAAGCAGCACCAGCCAGTATCGACGATGCATTTCTGCACGGAAGTCGTTGCTACCTGAGATAGTCCGACGATATAAGCATCGCTGATTGTATCGAAGCAGGTGCCGTTGCCTCCAGCGTTAGCAAGTGGCTATTCCCGTGGCCTGGACGTTTTTTGAAATTCTTTGTTAGCGCGAACGTTTCGCGACGGATCGAACCTCAACAACACATTTTGTTCTTTCCTGCTGCCTCCGTCGTTCGACGTTGAGAGTTTTCCCCATGAGTCATGTTGCACGAATGCGCCCAAAATGTGCGCAGACAAATCCGGTTGATGGTTGCGTTGTCTGGGCCCCGGTGAAATCCATCTGGTTCTTCAGCATGCTGGCTGTGGCGATGGTGGCGGGACCAATGACGTTTTCCTGGTCGGCATTGACAGTGTGCGGGCTGCTGACGGCATTCACATTATGCTTTGGTCATTCCGTGGGCCTGCATCGATTGCTGATCCATCGCAGTTTTCGCTGTCCATTGTGGCTGGAATACTGCATGGTGTTGACCGGCGTGTTGGTGGGAATGGGTGGCCCCAGGGAGATGCTGTACATGCACGACATTCGTGATTGGTCGCAGCGTCAGCCAGCCTGTCATGATTTTTACGTTCATCGCAGCAGAATCTGGAAAGACTGGTTTTGGAATCTGCATTGTGAACTGAAACTGAAACATCCGCCCGAATTCCAGCCGGAAGCTCGTGTTACTAAGTCGAAGTTTTATCGTTGCCTGGATGCCGGATGGATGCTGGCTCAGGTTCCATTGGCAGTGCTGCTGTTTATCTACGGAGACTTCGCCTGGGTTGTGTGGGGTGTGTGCGTGAGAATCTGCCTTTCACTGACCGGGCATTGGTTCGTCGGATATCTGGCTCACAATACCGGGCCGCAAACCTGGCTTGTGGATGGAGCTGCCGTTCAGGGGCACAATCTGCCAGGGCTGGGGCTGATCACGATGGGAGAAGCTTGGCACAACAATCACCACGCCTTTCCCGAATCGGCTCGTCTTGGAATCGATCAGGGACAGATTGATCCTGGCTGGTGGTTGTTGTCTGTACTGAATCGCGTCGGCCTGGTTTGGGACCTGCAGCAGCCTGCCGACTTGCCCGTGCGACATGAATTGCGATCGGTTAAACAGCCTGCTTTTGCGAATTTGCGGCCTGACAGTTCTGCACCAGTGCCCGTTTTCACCGGCAGCAGCGTCGCGGGGCTGCGGTGAAGCCGAAATTTGCGAGGTGGTCTATTTCGAAGCAATGCGACTTAGTGATTTGCCTGTGCGAATGATCAGATCAGAACCCATAACGGCCGGGCTGGCCATTAGAGTGCCATCCATGGTGTTTTTGGCGATTCTGCTGACGTCTGTGGGGTTCAGGACAGTCATGATGCCTTCCTGGCTTCCAAGGAACAGCTTGCCATCTGTCAACAGCGGTGATGCTGCAAACTTACCACCAATTCGAAGCTGTTGAATAAGTTCGCCATTGGTGGCGTTCAGGACGCTTAGAATTCCGTTGTCGCTGATTGAGTAAATTCGGCCTTTGTTACTGACGGCTGTCGGCATGGTGCTGCCGCCCTGTTTTGATCGCCAGACAATGTTGGTTTCTGTGACGTCGCCTGTGCCGGAAGGATTGACGGCCACAAGTTCGGGAGCCATAAAGCCTGTCGAACAAATCACAAGTCCATCTGCATAGACGGCCATTGGTGTTGTGGAAAATCCGTTGCCACAGTCGGCTCGCCAGATTTCCTTGCCGGTTTCCGGGTTGTACGCGCACATCCATTGAGCTCCCGGAATAACGGCCTGAGGCTGCCCTTCAACATTAATCAACAGTGGAGTGCTGTAGGCTTTGCAGAATTCAGGATTGGTGGCTCGCAGTTTGGGGCGAGGTGTTTCCCACTTGAGTTTGCCGGAGTTCAGGTCCAGGCCTGCTACGAATTGTCTGTCGATACCGTCACATACGATCAGCACCACGTCGTTTGCGATGACGGGCGAGCTGCCCGGTCCGACACTGTGGTCGATGACCAGAGCGTTCTTCCAAAGCTCCTGGCCGGTAGCATTGTTGAGGCACCAGGTTCCATAACTTCCAAAGTGGCAGATGACTTTGTCGCCGGACAAAGCAGGTGTCGGTGATGCGTAGGAATTCAGTGGATTGATTAAATCCGGGTCTTCCACTTCTCGCAGAAGAATGTTGTGCAAAATGTCGCCCGAATTAGCGTCGACGCAAAGGGCTCGAAGATTCACTTTTCCGGCGGCGGTTTTGATCCCGGCAAACTGCACGTCTTTGGTTTTTTCTGCAATCTGTTCGGGCGTTGCTGCAGATGTTTCAGCGGTGGTGATCCAAATGCGGTCGTCGGAATAAACGGGGCTGGACCATCCCATGCCGGGAATGTCTGTCTTCCAGGCAATGTTAGATTCTTCAAAGTTGGATGGAATGCTGCTGGCGTCGGCGATTCCGTCGCCATGGGGGCCTCTAAACTGAGGCCAATCGTTTGCCGCCAATGCAGTTGCAGTGAAAAGGCAAGTCGCCAGAGCGTACTTCAAATGGTTCAGGGGGGAGTTTTCAGCAGCCATGGCGAGCCTTCGGGCGGGGATTCAGAAATCCGGGCGTTGATTTGAGCGTGTATTCTTACGGTTGCCATTCTGCAGTCAATCACTGGAAAGCTGGGCAGCAGGATCGAAAAAAATTGCCAGAATTGCGATTCGCTTTGTGGTGTAAATTACCATTCTGGTGAAGCGTGGCGGGCTGCGTTGTTTAATCTAGGGCGTCTACGTAGACTCAGTGGCTGGTTCCGCAGATTACCAAACCACAGAAAGGGTCTTACAATGAAGCTTGTTCTTGCCGTCGCGTTTGCTTGTTGCCTGTCAATTTCTTCGTCCGCAGTGGCTGACTGCAACGGCCGCTCGTGTGGAGTTGGCCCATTTGCCGCTTTAACTCCACAGGGGCATCGTGGGGCCGACTTCCGTCCAGCGTGTTCGCGGCACGATGATTGTTACAGTTCGGGCCTGTTTTCACGCAAGCAGTGCGACCGCGATTTCCTGAACGGTATGTTGTGTGCTTGCCAGAATTCTAAGAACCCAGCCGCATGTGCCCGACGAGCTCGGTTCATGCACATGAACACGCGTTTGTTCGGCGGACTGTTTTACAACAAATAGTTCCGGCTGATTTGACGCACTATGCGATGACGTAAAACGGTAAATGGGCAGCGGCCTTTGACAGTTAAGAAACTGTTGCAGGCCGCTGTCGTTTCATCTGGTTCTATTGGTTTGGTAGCGGCGTGTGGGCCGCATTCATGATGGCTTCCATCCTGGCCACCATGTCAGGCATCGTTTTGGCCAGGTTATTTGTTTCGAAAGGATCTGAGCTAAGATTAAAGATCTCCACTGCCCTTCCCTTTTCTTTGTAGGCCTTCCATTCATTTACACGCACGGCCTGAGAGAATATGGATTGCTTCGCGTCTTTTGCGAATTCCCAGTACAGATATTCGTGAGTCGCCTGTTTGTCTGGCTGTCCAATCAGCGTTGGCAGAAACGAAAGCCCGTCGGCTTGAGGCGGAACAAACTCATCGACCAGTTCTGCCATGGTTGGCAGAACGTCCTGAAAGCTGCTTAGGTGATCGGTTGTTTGTCCGGGTGCAATTGTTCCGGGCCAGCGAGCTAACATTGGAGTACGAATACCGCCTTCATGCATGTCTCGCTTGTGACCTCGCAGCCCGCCGGTTGAATTCCAGAAGTCTGGATCGTGGCCACCTTCTTTGTGAGCTCCATTGTCGCTGCTGAACATCACCAGTGTGTTGTTGTCGATGTTCAGCGTCTTCAGCAGTGTCAGCAGTTCGCCAACTTCGTTGTCCAGGTTTTCCATCATGGCAGCAAAGCCCGCAATCGGGTTTTGCACGTCCGGGCACGATTCTTCGCCAGCTTTATATTTGCCGGTTTTGCTGTCAAATTGCGGAAACACTTTGCGCCATTTTTCATGCAGATGTTTTGGAGCGTGCATGGCTGCGTGAGGCACTGCCGTTGGGATGTAGCAGAAGAAGGGTGTTTGGGATTCTGCGTTTCTCTGGATGAAGCTGAGTGCGTGATCAATTACCAGATCGTGTACATAAGTGCCTGGTTTTACGGGAACTTCCTTGCCGTTGTGAACGACCGTGGATGGGTAATAAGTATGAGCGATCGTTTGGCTTTTCCAGCCATAGAATTCGTCGAACCCATGAGTGGTTGGATTCTTTGAGCCGGTTTCGTGAGTTGGCCCCAGTCCCCACTTGCCGAAGGCTCCTGTTGCATAGCCAGCTGCTTTAAAGATTTCCGGAAGGACGACCATTCCCGGATCCAGTTCCGCTCCCTTTTCGCCGCTAAGGTTGCCACGAATGTAGCAGTGGCCGGAATGCTGCCCGGTCATCAATACGGCTCGAGATGGCGAACACACTGTATTGCCGGAATAGTGTCCCGTGAATTTTATGCCCTCATTGGCAAGGCGATCGATGTTGGGGGTTTGGAATTTTTCCTGACCATAGCAGGACAAATCTCCATAACCCAGGTCGTCCGCCAGAATGTAGATGACGTTCGGTTTGTCGGCCTCGGCGAATGACGGACAGAAGGAAACAATCGAAAGGCAAATGGCAAAAATAGAATTACGAATGACAACACTCCTTCAATATTCTGAGATTGAGTGATCCAGTTTTGGATGTTGAACGATCGGGAATAGCGTTAGTGGCTGCTTTCCTGATGGAACGTTTGGTTCCCAACTTTATCGTTGTATTCATATGGGAAGTCGCCATGTGTTAATAGCCGCAGAGCGAATAACAGTGAATTCCGGTTTGCGTTTACTGCACATCGCCCTTGGTTCGATTTTCGTTTTTTGTTGACGATATGCCAGTACAACGGCTGCGATGTTGATCGCGATCGGGGAATTTTTCGGTGTGCTGAAGATGTGCAACGATAATTTTTTTGAGTGACTGTTTGGTAGATTTCGTGAATTCCGATTCATTGCTGTTTCAGGCGTGTCTTCCCTGTGTTCCGATGGCACGATCGTGAAATCATTCGGGTCGGAAGTTTCTTTCCTGCAAAAATTTCCTCAAGAATTTTGTAAACTAGCGTTTTCGACTTCGCGTGAAGTCGTGATCGGTGCGTATAATTCTACTACTGGTCGGACTCGGAGTTTTTTCCTGATTTGCTCTGATGTCCAAAACGCTTTATCAATTTCGAACGGCCTTCGTCGGCTTCATTGTGTTGTTGCAGCTTATTTTGCTGCCAGCGACGCATGTGTTGCACCTCGGGTGTCAGCACGCGCACGGCGACGGGCTGGCCAACACGGTCTCTGTCTTCGACTCGGTCGAAGGCATGTGGGCTTGGTGCTGGTCGTCCCATTGCTGCGATCACTGCTCGGCAACCGCCAAGTCTGTTGACGATCAGCCAGCTGGTTCCGGCCCCATCCAGCCGGCTCACGATGAGAATTCGTGTCCCGTGTGCCAAGCCGTCTTTGCGGCTCGCATTGCCACCGTTGCCACGGTAGATCTGGCCACGACCGAACCCGTTTGCGAATTCGTTGCTGACGATTCGCAGGCCGCTTATTCGACTCCACTTTGTGATGTGTTGAGTCGTGGGCCGCCAAGTGCAGTTGTGGGATAGGCTGGCTGCCTGTCTTCGTTTCTGCCTGCCCTTCGTCAGAGAAACTGCGCGCGGAAATTTCCGTGTTACGGGCTGTGACCGACACCAATCGATGAGCGGTGTTGCGTTTAGCATCAAGCGGCACGCGTCGGTCTTTTGTGTGGCCGTCGGTTGTTCTGTTTGCGGTACGCAGTCGTTTGTGGCTTGCCCTTACACCAAGGTGATGGTTTTAGCGTGCCCGTTCACGCGTCCAATGCGCCAGTGCTGATTCGCGTGCGCTAGTGCTGATTCGCGCTGCAGGAACTCGTCACTTTTTGTTGTCGTTTGGCGGAATCAAGGAATCTCGGCTGCGCTCCGCAGTGCTCTTCGGGTCCGACCAGTCCTGAGGACTGTGTGGTCGCGCCGAGGTTCCGATTCCGCTACTTCGACCATCATCTGCACTCTTCAAATCTCATTCAAAAAAATCCATAAAGGAAACTTATCACTATGAAAGCATGTACCAGACAACGCCGTGGGTTTACGTTGATCGAACTGCTCGTCGTCATCGCGATCATCGCTATTTTGATTGCCTTGCTGCTGCCAGCGGTGCAGCAGGCTCGTGAGGCGGCCAGGCGGACTCAGTGCAAAAACAATCTGAAGCAGCTCGGGCTGGCGGCTCACAATTACCACGATACTCACAATTCGTTTCCGCTGAATGCGGAGGACTCGTTGTACGGTTATTCGGCTCAGGCTCAGTTGCTGCCGTTTCATGAACAGGGCAACCTGCATGCTCTGATTGACTTCAACAAGCCTGCACAGATTGGCGTTGCCTGGAACCCGACGATGAACCCGGTCATTCAGCCGGTCGCTTCAAAAACACTGAATGTGTTGTTGTGTCCGAGCGACGCGGGCGATCCGTTTTATGTCGATGGAAACGGAGCCACCTGGGCTGGCAGCAATTATCTGCTGAATGGCGGTTCCGGTGCTGATGTGAATTACTGCTCACGTATCAACGACGGGCTGTTCTGGCGAGGTTCTCGAACAAAGTTTCGCGACATCACCGACGGCACCAGCAACACGGTGTTCATTGCTGAGACGCTGTTCGGTGATCGAGGTGCCAGTAGCGCGACGCTCACGAATGCTCAGCGTCAGATGAAGCGAATTTCCGGTGGTCCCCCCTGCGGACCAGCAGCGGACGCCATGCTTGGATCGGCTGCGTCGAGCTACGACGGTCGCCGTGCGGGTGCGTGGATTCTAAGCACCGGTTATCACAGTCTGACAAACGCATTCTTCACGCCGAACTCCAAACAGCCCGACATGGGACATCATGGCGAGATTGTGGCCGGTCCGCGCAGTCTGCATGTCGGCGGTGCTCAGCTTTCCCTGTGCGACGGCAGCGTCCGCTTCGTCAGCGATAACGTCGATCTGGCCACGTTCCGCAATGCGTATGCAAGAAACGACGGCAACGTACTGGGCGAATGGTAGCCGTAACGCGACGTTACCAATCAGAAGAGCTGCATCCGTGGCCGCAAAGCAAGGCTCGCAAGCTGGCAGCTCGCGCCCACGGTCGCTGTTCCGTGGCCACAAGCCGCCAGCTTGTGAGCCTGCCCCAACATCCTTAACGGCTGGCGGTTATACGTACATCGAGTGGTCGAAGCTGTCAGCTTCGACATTACCTTTCATCAAATCAAGGAATCAATCTGTGAATAGAACATCATTATCGCTGAGTCTCTTTGCGTTCACCGCATGCTGGCTCAGCGTGAATTCAACACTTCGTGCGGAGGACCGTACCAGCAACTGGACCGCGTTTCGCAACGGCGGAACTTCCCGAGTGACCGGAAGTCTGCCGCTGCAATGGGCACCCGATGAGAACATTGCGTGGCAGAAAGAAACGGAAGGCTACGGCCAGTCGGCTCCCGTGATTCTGGACGGTCGTATCTTTGTGACAAGCGTCATTGGTGAACAGAAAGAGCAATGCGCGATCACGGCGTATGGCATTCGTGACGGACAACAACTGTGGCAGCATCGCTTCGAAGCGGCTCATCAGGGACCGTCCAGTTACATGATGTCACGAGCCGCCCCGACTCCGGTGGTCGATCAGAATGCGGTCTATGCGTTCTTCGAAACTGGTGACGTGGTGGCCGTCGATCTGTCGGGAAATCCATTATGGCACCGCAACCTGACGACCGACTATGGCGACTTTCAGAACAATCACGGTCTGGGCAGTTCACCCGCTCAGACTGACGATCTGGTATTGCTGAATATTGAACACAAAGGTCCGTCGGTGTTGCTGGCGCTGGACAAACACACGGGCAGGACACAGTGGAAAGCCGACCGTCCTTCCGGCAGTTCATGGACATCGCCAATTGTTGTCGCAGCGGGTACTCAGCAGCAGGTTGTGGTTTCATCCGGCGGCAATCTGTCCGGCTACAACCCGCAAAACGGGGACGTGTTGTGGAGTCTGGAAGGTCTCGAAGGCAATTCCGTGCCATCACCGTGTGCGGTGGGAGATTTCATTTTTACCGGAGCACGCATTCCCGAATTTGGATCAGCAGACGCCGCCGCAAAGTCGAATCTGTGCGTAAGAATCACGGGCGAAGAATCACAGCCCTATGAACTGTGCTGGCGAGCGGCCAAGGCGGTCAGTGACTATGCCAGCCCGGTGGTTGATGGTGAGCAGGTTTACTTTCTGAACAAAGTCGGTGTGTTGTATTGCGTGGACGCGATGTCAGGCGAAACGATTTATCAGGAACGTCTGCGAGCCGAATGCTGGTCGACTCCCATCGTGACGGAAGCGGGCATTTATTTCTTTGCGAAAGACGGCACCACTCGCATTGTTCGTCGAGGCCGTGAGTTTGAGATTCTGGCGTCGAATCAGTTGTGGGATTTAATGAGTCCCCCTGCGCCCGAACAGTATCGAGAAGCGAAAGCCGGCGGACATGCTCACGGTACACCGCCCGTTAAGTCGGATGTTGCGACGACCGATGAAGGTGTTGCCGACGCGACGGACAAATCTGCATCAAGTTCTGAACGACCAGCTGGCGGTCGCGGTGGCGGAATGCTGGCGGCCTTGATGGCTGGCGACAGCAACAAGGACGGCATTCTGCAATCTGACGAACTAAGCGCCGACTTTCAACCGATGCTGAAGCAAGTGGACACGAACGGCGATGGGGCCCTGGATCAGACGGAACTGCAGGCCATGGCCGATAGTTTTGCAAAACGTCGCGAAGGTTCTCAGGCCGGGGCACGAGATCCGATTGTCTACGGAGTTGCAGCTGTGGACGGTGCGATCGTGATTCGCACAGGAACTCGGCTGTATTGCGTGTCCGACCGTGATACTCCAGCGGTTGCCGGAGGAACCCAATGATGCTTGTGAATTCAGAGCGGACCTGTGCTGGCACGATGTTCGCGTTCACCGCAACGATCGCAGTGTCGGCGATGATGTCGGGCTGCGGTCAAGACGCGGACGCCTTGGCTCTGCCGGAAGTTTCGATCGCAGCGCCGGCGGAGTTGCAGGAAGTCGGCACGACGTGGATTCGTAAAGACATCGAGTCAGCAGATCATGACTGCCTGGCTCGGTTCTTTCAGGCGAACCAGGAACTGGTCGGCAGTCCCGATATGGAAGGCGATCCGGTTTTGTTCACGTCAGGAAAACGGGACCGTCGGTTTTATTGGGTGGCGGCGACGGCCGATGGAAGCCGCTGGACGTGCGTCCATTTTGAGAAAGGACGGTTCAAAACTTCAGACGGCGATGGCAGTCCGTTTTGATGCTGGAGGAGCTTGGGCGACATCAGCCGCTTCCGACGCGCTCGCGCCCTGCAGCTTGTCCAAAAGCCGTTCTTCTCGTACGACCAGCTTTCCTGCCGGTCAATAATCTGGGCCCAATGCTCAAAACCGGCTGGTAAGCCGCTTGTACGTCGGTATCCCAACAGCCTGCGTGGCTACGATTTTCGCACTCTTCCCTCCCCCCCGAAATTCATGATGGCTGACTTCCAAACTTCATCGCCCGATTCGTCGCGCATGGCACGTCTACTGACGTCAGCCAGCAATGCGTTGTCCGCCGACTTTTGTCCGTCGGCCAATCGGTGGGTGTATTGGTTGAAGAATCCGTTTTGGATCTTGCTGCTGGCGGTCATCGGGTCGGCGACATGCGGCGCGTTTTTGAATCCGTGGATCTTGGCGTTGACCGCTCTGCTGCTGGCGGTGGTGGCTGTGGGCACGGTGTTGCCGTGGGTGGCGATGAAAGGTGTTTCGTGCGAAGTGATGTTTGATGTTCGCCGAGTTCCCTTTGGCGAACCGGCGCTGGTGCGGTTGAACGTTCGCAATCGCTGGCCGTTGCCGGTGTGGGGCCTGTCGCTGGTGAATGGATTCACAAACTCGGCCGCCGCGACCGCTCTGACCGACAGTGACGATGGCATCGCGTTTGCTCGGGTGCCGGGCAGGTCAACCGTTGAACATTCGTGGCGCTTTGTGGCTCCGCAGCGCGGAGCGTACCCGGTCAATGGACGGGCCGAAGTCGAAACGTCGTTTCCGTTCGGGCTGTTTCGGGCTCGCCGGGAAGTTCGCGTCACCGGAAAACTGATCGTGTGGCCTCAGACCGTGGCACTGCCGAATCTTCCCGACGTGGCCGAAACGTCGTCGGTGGATGACAGCTTTTCGGATCGACGAGTGGGCGATTTCGGCGATATGCTGGGAACGCGATTGTTTCGAGAAGGCGACAGTCTGCGGCGAGTCCACTGGGCTCAGACGGCGCGGCAACAGACGCTGATCGTCACCGAACGCCAGGCTCCGTTGACGACTTCGGTGCGAGTTGTGCTGGACTTCGCGCGCGAACCCGCGCCGCCACTGAGTTCACCGCGGCGGTTTTCTGAGTTCGCCACGATTCGTGGTGAGGTTGCCGAACAGTGCATTCGTGTGGCGGCAAGTTTGTGCGAATCGCTGCATCGGCAGCATTGCCGAGTCGAACTGCTGATTGGTGATCGGTTGCTTGTCGTCGGCAACAGCGCGGCGGGGCTTGATCGAGCGATGGATGCTCTGGCGACTCTGGATTGCGATCAACACGTAACAACGGCGAACGCCGCCCATTCCGGTCGCAGCCCGGAATTTACCATCACCGTGACGAACGCCGACAACGCTGTTCCCGGACGACGGCGGCAGATTGTGGTGGTGGATACTGACGCAATCGTCAACGCCGACGCATGGATTCTTCTCAACACCAAGCAGCCGCTGTGCGAACTGGCTTCAGTATGGAGAAAGGTGTGTCATGACTGACGTTCATTCTCGTATCCGGTCACGCGTGTTGCCTGAGCGAAAACAACGGACGCGAACGGCGGTTGGTTCTGGGCGTGCGGCTGAGACGAATCGCACGCTGCAAGCCGACGCCACGAGCCTGCGGTTGCATGTCATCTGCGTGGTGGCCACGCTGATCGCTGCCAGCATTTTTACGTTAACCGAACACGACGATCATCGTCATACGTGGTGGTGTGCGTTTGAAATTACGGTTCAAACGTTGCTTGTCATCGTTGGCACGGTGTTCTTTCGAACTCGACAGCGGCTGCTGCGCGATTCATCCGTCGTGCAGCCGATTCTGGTAATGGTGGTCGCGCTGACTCTGCTGTGCGAACCGTTTCAACGCTTGTTCCTCGGCCACGGTCATCCGTTTGAAGTGATGGTCATGCACAGTCAAAGCAACCTGATGCTGGCTCTGGCCGTCTGCGGTTTTCGACTCACCTTCCAACGCCTGGCGATGCTGATCGCCGTCTTTCTGACGATCTTCAGTTGCACAATTTCGAACGCCGTCGGACTGTTGCCGTTAACGATTCTGTTTGCAATCGGCTGCCTGATGTGGCTGGTGGCGTCGTGGTGGGAAACCGTCGACCGGCGTTTGGTCCGAACCGAACAGCGTCGCTGGCCGTGGATCTGGCTGGGCACAAGCATTGCCGTTCCGTCGCTGCTGATGCTGACGGCGGTTGGTTTTGGGGCCAACACCGTCACGACGGCGCTGCGAGGTTTTATGCCATCGTCCGGCGGCACGGGACAGTTCGACCCGTTTTCGCGAGGTGGAGTGAAAGACGGCGATGCGTTGGTGGCCGGCAACGAAAATATCAAAAGCTTTGCACCACTGGAGGACGCTCCATTTCTGGACAGCGATAAACCCAGCCTGTACGACGTGTTCAACGACATGTTCGACGAACCACCAAAGAAGATCAAAGACCAGCAGCGATCTGTGGCCCTGCCAGCCGACGTGCTGAAACACATCCATCAGCAGATGGCCGAAGCAAAGCAGGCGGGGCGAGAATTTTCGCTGCTGCGAAGCAAAAAGCGAGCAGACAAAAAACGCATTCACGATCTGGAAACGCACGCGATGTTTTACGTCGCCGGTCGCACTCCGGCGCGGTTTCGCATGGAAGTGTACGACCACTTTGACGGAATCACCTGGTATCCGCTGGGCGACCTTCCGGACGCCCGCCAGCGACGCGTCGAAATGAAGCAGATCGACGAACGTCCGTGGTTGAGTCTTCCATTGCCTGGACGCGGTTTCGAAATGTATGCCGGGTCGGACACACACAGTGTCAAAGTGGTTAATCTGGATGGCAACGTGATTCCCACGCCGCCTCATGTTGTGGGTGTCAGCATTGATCGGGTTGATCGCGAAGACATGTACAGTGTGTCGACGGCCAGCGTGGTTTCGCTGCAACGGCAATCGATCCCGCAGATGCTGGCCATCAGCGTCACATCGGAATGTGTGGACCGAAATGCAGTGCGTAAAGAGCGGTTGACTTCTTTGGTCCAGCCCAGCCACGACGCGACCCGCTTGCTGCCGGACGATTCGTCTTCTGAAACAATCCGTCGGCTGGCCGAAACATGGACAGTTGGTCTGCCGCGCGGCTGGTTGCAGGTCGAAGCCATTGAAGCTCGCCTGCGACAGGACTACATCGTCGATCGAGCGGCGAAAATTTCGGAAGACTGCGAATCCCCGGTCACCGAATTCCTGTTGGAACAACGTCGCGGGCCGGAATATCTGTTCGCCAGTTCGGCGGCGAGTTTACTCAGGTCGCTCGGCTATTCGACTCGCCTCGTTAGCGGCTTTTATGCTCGCCCGGAAAACTATGACGACCACAAACAGCACACGGCGGTGTTCGCCGCGGACGCTCATTTCTGGTGCGAAGTGTTCATCGGCACCGATACCTGGCTGACGGTCGAACCATCGCCCGGCTACGCCATTCCCGTTCCTCCGCCAACGCTGTGGACTCGCCTGCGAAGCTACGGTCAACAACTGCTGCACGCCGCCGTGGCCAACGTTGTTGCGATCGTCGGATTTCTGTTACTGGCCGCAGTGTTGATGTGGAAACGACGACGCATTTTCGAACGTTTGTGGACATGGCAATGGCGCTGGTTGTCGCGATCCGCCGCGCCGCAGAAAACGCGAGAGCTGTCGACTTTGGTCGATTATCGATTGCAACTTGCCGGAATGAAACGAGCGAACGGGACAACTCTGAAACGCTGGGCTCAGCAACCGCAGCTCGCGGAAATCAGGCCGCTGCTGCTGCGAACGGCGGAAGTCACGGACTTCGCTATGTTCGGCCCGACGGGGGAACCGCTGGTTGTGGCCGACGCGAAGACGAACGAACGGGAACTGCGGTATTTGGAATCGGTGTTGAGTGTTGGCAGGCTGCGAGGTGATTCGAGCTCGAACATCTGGAGTTCGATTGTTCGCCATCGCTTTCACTTTTCTGCGAGGTCGGCGTGACATGCAGACACATTCGAACCAGTACGCAAACGAAAGCTACGGCAAGCCGCAGCACACCAAATTCATCTTCTATCAACAAACAATATGACAACAACTCGACAAGCAAAATCCGTCACAAGTTCGTCCGATCTGTCCTGCATCGACGCCATGCGCCAGCGCCTCAACACCGCACTGCGAGGCAAACAGGACGTGGTCGAAATGGTGATCGTCTGTCTGCTGGCACGTGGGCATCTGCTGCTGGAAGACAAGCCAGGGCTGGGAAAGACAACTCTGGCGAAAGCACTGGCGTCGGCCATTGGAGGCACGTTCGCGCGAGCTCAATGTACGCCCGACCTGCTTCCCAGCGATATCACCGGTTTCAACATCTTCAGTCAGAAAACGCACGAATTCGAATTCCGCCGCGGTCCCGTTTTTTCTGACGTGCTGCTGGCCGACGAAATCAATCGCGCCACGCCGAGAACTCAAAGTGCGCTGCTGGAAGCGATGGCCGAACGGCAGGTCACCGTCGATGCATTACGCTTTGAACTCAGCCGACAGTTCTTTGTTATCGCCACTCAAAACCCGATCGATCAACACGGCACGTATCCTCTGCCCGAAGCGCAGCTGGACCGCTTCGCTATGAAACTCAGCGTCGGCTATCCCGAACCCGCCGACGAACTTCAGATGCTGCAGGCGGCCGTCGGCGATGACGAATCCGAAACTGAGACGCTCGCGCCAATTCTGCAGGACGGTGAACTGGCGGGCCTGCAACAGCGAGTGCAATGTATACACGTGGCCGAAGCGGTTCAGGATTATCTGATACGCATCGCGGCAGCAACGCGCAGGCATCCGAGTATCACGCTCGGGCTGAGTCCCCGCGGATTGCTGACGTTACAGCGGACGGCTCAATCACGAGCTTTCTTATTGAACCGCAGGTTCGTCACGCCGGACGATGTGCAGGACGTCATCGTGCCGGTGCTGAGCGTTCGGATCGGCCTGGAAAGCCACGAAGCCAGTCGAGTTATCGAGGAAGTATTGGAAGCTGTGCCGTTGCCGGAATAGCGTTTTTGAAAGTTCAGTCGTTTAACCGCGTGTCCAGCGTGCCCAGCGTGCCGCGGGGCTGCGAATCACCCGGACTGAAAACGCGCGGCCCGCTGGGCACGCGGCTAAAAGAAAATCACACAACACGGAACCCCATCCATGAAACACATCATCACTCTGTTCGCCGATATCTGCCTGCTGTGTTTACTGTTCGGTTGCGGGCAATCGGAGGCTGATACTGCCGCCGACGATCATCATCTGGAACACTTTGTACCTCATCACAAGCCGCCCAACTTTGCCGACGCGGTCGACGACATCAAACACCGAGCCGAGCACCTGAGCAACCACGCCGGACACGGCCACGACGACGAAGCGGCCGAGTTTCAGGAACTGCTGGACATCGTCAACTGGATCCCGGAACTGGCGGCTGACAGTGACCTGAACGAAGCCGACTGGAGCAAAGCCGCTTCAGCCGCAGCAGCGATCAAGGCCACGTTGCAACAACAAACAACAACCAACGGAGGTCTTGCGCTGCAGGGCTTATTCGCAGCCATCGAACGCGAAGTGCAGACACTGGAAGGTCTCATTAAAGCCGCCGGCAAACCCGACCCCGCCATTCATCACGATCACGATCACGATCACGACCATGACCATGACCATGACCATGACCATGACGAGCATTAAATGCACAGGCATGGAGAAG
>ERZ887851.1849-NODE-1849-length-17451-cov-5.812831_pt1 | contig 17451 bp, 18 predicted proteins | sample MGYA00521100_ERZ887851 | MGnify/ENA primary metagenome ERZ887851 (study PRJEB32303, sample SAMEA104408602) | aquatic metagenome | biome: Brackish water; feature: Pelagic; material: water | place: Baltic Sea | collected 2014-06-06T16:11:00 | depth 11,444 m ...
TAAGTCGCGGCTGGGTGCGAATGCAATCTTGGGCGTCAGTCTCGCCGTGGCGCGTGCCGCCGCGGATTCGGCCGAGCTCCCCGTTTTCCGCTACGTCGGTGGTCCCAATGCTCATGTGCTTCCCGTGCCCATGATGAACATTCTCAACGGTGGAGCACACGCGGACACCGGCGTCGATATTCAAGAATTCATGATCGCCCCCGTTGGCGCTCCAACATTCGCCGAGGCCCTGCGTTGGGGAACTGAGGTTTACCATTCGTTGAAGTCGGTGCTGAAAAAAGCCGGCTATGCCACCGGGTTGGGCGACGAGGGTGGCTTTGCCCCGGACCTGCCCAATAACCGTGCGGCCCTGGACCTCATCGCAACCGCAATCGCAGATACGGGCCTGGAACTCGGCGAAGATATCGCGCTCGCTCTTGACGTTGCCGCGACGGAGTTTTTCGCCGATGGTGCCTACCAGTTTGAAGGTCACACTCGATCTTTCGAGTGGATGACCGGCTACTACGAAAGTTTGATCGCTGATTTCCCCATGGTGTCGATTGAAGATCCGCTGGCTGAAGATGATTGGTCGGGCTGGATCCACCTGACAAATGCCGTGGGCGCCACCGTACAACTGGTGGGTGATGATCTGTTCGTCACCAATCCCGAGCGGTTGGCCCAGGGCATTGATCAGGGTGCGGCCAATGCGCTTCTGGTCAAGGTGAACCAGATCGGTACCCTCACCGAAACCCTCGACGCGGTGGCACTTGCGCAGGGCAACGGCTACCGCTGCATGATGAGCCACCGCAGCGGCGAAACCGAGGACACCACGATCGCCGATCTTGCGGTTGCGGTGAATGCCGGTCAGATCAAAACCGGGGCACCAGCCCGTTCAGAACGAGTGGCGAAGTACAACCAACTGCTGCGTATCGAGGAACTGCTCGCCGACGGTGGCCGATACGCGGGCCGGAGCGCGTTTCGTCGGTAGGACGCAGCTGGCAGGTCGGCTCACCGGGCCAGGTTGCCGACTCCTTCGACGGTGTCGTGAGAGACTCGCCCCTATGTCTGCCCGTCGTGCACCGGTAACTGGGCGCGCGGTAATTCTGGTCTGTGTGTTGGCCCTCCTTGCCATCACCCTGGCCATACCCGTCCGCGGGTGGTTATCCCAACGCAGCCAGATTGATCGCCTCCAAGCGGAGGTGACCTCGACGGAGGATCGGGTAGCCGACCTCAGCGCTCGGGTCGCTGATTGGCAGGACCCCGCCTACGTCACCGCTCAGGCACGCGCTCGACTGCATTTCGTTTTTCCCGGTGAGGTGGGCTACGTCGTTCTTGGGGCGGATGACCGGCCCATTGACCCAGCCGAGGTGACGAGCAGCGCTGAGTCGGGCACCTGGTTTGACCGTGGCTGGTCACGGCTACGGGCAATCGATGAGGGCGTGACACCGACGACCATCGCACCCACTCCTAGCCTGCTTCCCTGATTCCGGTGCCCCAGATTCCACCGGAGCACAGCCGAGTCAGCGATGAGGATCGCACCATCATGAGACAGCAACTGGGCCGGTCGATTCGCGGTGCCGAAGTCGTTGCCTACCGCTGTCCGTGCGGGCGGCCCGCTGTGGTGACGACCCACCCTGAGCTAGATGATGGAACACCATTTCCCACCATGTACTACCTCACCTGTCCACGCGCGTCTGCCATATGTAGTCGGTTGGAAAGTGAGGGCCTCATGCGCCAGATGGAATCACGTCTGGCTGAGGATGAAGACTTATGCGATCACTACCGCCGGGCCCATGACAGTTACCTCCTTGAGCGCAGTCGTCTTGGCGAGGTGCCCCAAATTGCTGGGATATCGGCCGGTGGCATGCCCAATCGAGTGAAGTGCCTACACGTCCTTTGTGCCCATGCGTTGGCGGCCGGCCCGGGTGTCAATCCGCTCGGAGACGAAGTCGTCGCAGCCTTGGGTGAGTGGTGGAAACCCATTGATTGCAGCGTGATTAATCGTGCGGATGATCAGCCATGACCGGTGCTAGCCGCCGCGTTGCGGCCATCGACTGCGGTACCAATTCGATTCGGCTGCTCATCGCTGATGTGCAGCAGGACTCCCACGATATTCCAGCGCACCTGACCGAAATTGATCGACGCATGACCATCGTGCGTCTCGGTGAAGGAGTGGATCGCACGGGGCAGTTCAGCGCTGCCGCGCTTGATCGGACTTTCGCTGCATGTGCGGACTATGCCGAACTCATTGCCGCAGCACAGGTGGATCGGATTCGATTCGTTGCTACCAGCGCTAGCCGCGATGTATCAAACCGCGTCGATTTCATCCATGGTGTGCAAGAGCGAATGGGAGTGACTCCAGAAGTAATCAGCGGCGCTGAGGAGGCGTCTTTATCCTTTCTCGGCGCGGTAGCTGGCCTGAAATCCGACCTCGTGCAGTCACCGGTGCTCGTCGTCGATATCGGTGGTGGCTCTACCGAATGTGTGCTCGGCAACGTCGACATGGCCACCCCGCAGTCAGCCCACTCCGCCGATATCGGGTGCGTCCGGATGACCGAGCGCCACCTCCATGACGATCCACCAACTTCCGCCCAGGTAAGTGCGGCACGCCGCGATATTCACACCGCCCTAGATGAGGTGAGCGCCCATGTGGAGTTGTCTGCTGCGTGCAGCATGGCCGGGTTAGCCGGCACGGTCACCACCGTAAGCGCCATCGCGCACGATTTGGCTACCTATGACCCGCAGTTATTGCACGGCAGCGTGATTAGCCGCGAGCAGATCAACTCGGTGACCGATGAGCTATTGCACATGACTCGCGCCCAGCGTGCCGCGCTCGCGGTGATGCATCCGGGCCGGGTGGATGTTATAGCCGGGGGAGCGCTGGTGTTACAGGCCGTTGTTGAGCGGACCAATCTTGACCGTGTGGTCGTGAGCGAGGCAGACATTCTTGACGGAATCGCACGCGCATTGGGTGCGCTCGCAGGCTAAGGTCTTGCCCGGCCACTATGCTGCGCAACTGTGGCGTACACGATCAGAGATGTAGCTGCCGCGGCAGGAGTGTCCACCGCAACGGTTTCCCGTGCCCTGCGCGGACTCCCTCATGTGAATCCGCAGACCCGGGAACTCGTCCGCAGGGTTGCTTCCGACATGGACTATGTCGTTTCCCCGAGTGCGTCTCGGCTGGCGAGTGGCCGTACGGGCACCATCGCAGTCATTGCGCCCTTCATCGCCCGCTGGTTTTTCTCCACGGTGTTGTCCGGGGTGGATAGCGTGTTACACACCCATGACATTGACCTACTCGTTTTCGAAGTGGGTGATCCAGCAATCGCCTATCGGATTCCGCCAGAGCGAAGACTTCGTGGGCGCGTTGATGGACTTCTTGTGGTGGCCCTGCCGTCGGAGGAATCTGCGGTTGCGAATCTATTGGACCTGGGGTTGCCGGTGAGTTTGATCGGTGCAACTGCAGCGGGTGTACCTTCGGTGTCCATTGACGACGTGGCGGCCGGTCAAACGGCCACCCAGCATCTGATCAACGTGGGCCATCAGCGCATCGCCATCATCACCGGTCAACCCAAGCCAACCGGATTTGCTCCGGCCACTGACCGGGAACGTGGATATGCAACGGCCCTGCGTAAGGCAGGTCTCACTCAGGACCCGCAACTGCGCAGTTTTGGATATTTCACCGTTGCCGGTGGCGAACAGGCCATGACCGGGCTTCTTGCCCACGCCCAGCCGCCCACCGCGGTTTTCGCTGCTTCTGATGAGATGGCATTCGGAGCGATTCGCGCCCTGCGCCGTCATGGACTTCGCCCTGGCCAAGACGTTGCCGTCGTGGGCGTTGACGGCCACGATCTGTCCGATCTGCTCGACCTCACCACGGTGACACAACCGGTACGCGATTTTGGCCGCATGGCCGCTGAGGCGCTTCTGGCCCAGTTGCAATTGCCCATGGCCGAACGAAGCCGGGTTGCCCAGGCAACCGTCGTGCCCACCACCTTGGTGGTGCGGTCCTCAACGGTCCCGGTGCTACTCGCTGAGTCGTAGCCCCGCGTTATTCGCGTCAAAAATATAGTGACGCCGTGGCTTCACTCGCACCACGTCGCCGATGCGGGTTCCGATAGCGCCAGGTTCGCGTGCGATCACGCTGATGGCAGTACCGTCAATCTGCGGGGTGTCGCCGTAAACGTAGGCATCGGCGCCAAGTTCTTCCACGAGGGAGACCTTGATCTGTGTGCCCTCGTCGCTAATGTGAAGATCTTCGGGTCGGATGCCCAGCAGCACCGTTTTCGCACTGCCTGCCTTGCTGAGAATCGATCTGTCTACGGCAACGGTGTAGTCACCAAAGAGCACCCCGCCATCAACGATGGGCGCTTGGACTATGTTCATGGAGGGCGAACCGATAAAGGCACCTACGAAAGCATTCGCGGGGGATTCGTAAAGTTCGCGGGGGGAAGCAACCTGTTGCAGCACACCAGCATTGAGCACAGCAACTCGATCGCCCATCGTCATTGCCTCAACCTGATCATGGGTGACATACAAGGTGGTCGTGCCCAGGCGTTTTTGCAGCGCGGCGATTTGAGTGCGGGTTGATACCCGCAATTTGGCGTCCAGATTGGACAGTGGTTCATCCATCAAGAACACCTCGGGCTCGCGTACGATCGCTCGACCCATAGCCACCCGTTGGCGTTGACCACCGGAGAGCGCTTTGGGTTTGCGTTCGAGGTAGTCGGTGAGATCGAGAAGCGCCGCAGCTTCGTTCACGCGCCGGGTGATGTCGTCCTTGCCGACCTTTTGGATTTTTAGTGCGAACGCCATGTTTTCGGCAACGCTCATGTGTGGGTACAGCGCATAGTTCTGGAACACCATGGCAATATCGCGATCCTTAGCGGCAACTTTCGTGACGTCGTGATCACCAATAAGGATGCGGCCCTCGGAGATGGGTTCCAGACCGGCGAGCATGCGAAGTGAAGTGGACTTGCCGCAACCGGATGGCCCGACGAGCACGAGAAATTCACCCACTGCGATGTCGAGGTTTAGTTCGTAGACCGCCGGGGTTTCACTTCCTGGGTACACCAGGCTCACCTGTTGATACGTCACGCTGGAACTCATGCTTACTCACCACTTTCTGGTGTTGCTGCGGCACATCCCGGGGCGGGTAGTTCGGGCTGAGGCTATCTGCATCCACACTGTCACGTCACACTTTTGTTACGACGAGGTTGCCAAATCGTAACCGTTTACATAGCAGCGTTACAGATTTACTTATTGCCCTTGTGCCCGTTACGGACAAGACTGCGAAGCGTTTACATTCGCCCGGGGGAAATCAGTCCATCGGGTCCGATGTTCGCATTTGAGCTCGACTCACTCAAAGAATGATTAAGGAGACGGCATGACTGCACCTCTGCGTCGCCGCGGCGCCATCATCCTCGCAGGAGGTGCAGCAGCGACCCTGTTGCTCGCCGCCTGTGGCGGATCCGATGATTCTGGCGGGACCGCGACCCCAACCCCAACGAATACGGCAACGGCCAGCCCCACCGGTGATGTTCCTGCCGGTTGCGAGCCCTACGCCAGTTACCTCGGCAATGAGGGCGAATCGGTATCGGTCTTCACTTCTATCCTGCCGCCAGAGCAGCAGAAGTTCGAAGAGGCCTGGGCGAAGTTTGAAGAGTGCACGGGAATCGACATCGTGTACGAAGGCTCCGATCAGTTTGAGGCACAGTTGCCCACCCGCATTGCTGGTGGCAACGCTCCGGATATTGCCTTCATTCCTCAGCCCGGCCTTTTGCAGACCCTCGTTGAGCGTGGCGGTCCGGTTGCTGCACCCGCAGCCACGGTGGCCAATGTTGATGAGTACTGGAACCCGGCATGGAAGGCCTACGGCACGATTGACGGCACCTTCTACGCTGCTCCTCTCGGCTCCAATATGAAGTCCTTCGTGTGGTACTCACCCAGCGTCTTCGCCGACAACGGCTACGCGGTGCCCACCACCTGGGACGAAATGTTCACCCTGACCGACCAGATGGTTGCCGATGGCATCACCCCGTGGTGTGGCGGTATTGAGTCCGGTGGAGCAACGGGTTGGGCTGCAACCGACTGGCTCGAGCAGGTCATGTTGCGCCTTTGGGGCGGCGACGTCTACGACCAGTGGGTCAACCACGACGTAGTCTTTAACTCTCCTGAGGTCACCGAGGCGATGAATGTGGTGGCTGGCTGGATGAAGAACGAGGAATATGTCAACGGTGGTCAGGTGACCGGCCAGGGCTACCAGAACGTGGCATCTATCGCCACGACCGCATTCCAAGATGCCGGCGCAGGGATCATTCCTGGCGAGTGCGGGATGTTGCAGCAGGCCTCCTTCTACGCCGCTCAGTGGGAAAGCTTCAAGGAGGGCGCAGTAGTCGGTGAAGATGGCGATGTCTTCGCCTTCTATCTACCCCCGATCACCGACGCGGTGCCTACGCCCATCATCGGTGGCGGCGAGTTCGTCACCGCGTTCTCAGATCGCCCCGCCGTTCAGGCTGCACAGACCTTCATGGCCTCCGCCGAATTCGCCACCGCGAAGGCAGCTTTAGGTGCATGGGTCTCAGCCAACAGTGGCGTACCGCTGGACACCTATGAGTCACCGATTGATCGTCTGTCGGCTGAATTCCTGACTAACCAGCAGGGCACCTTCCGTTTTGACGCATCCGATCTCATGCCCGCCGCCGTTGGCGCCGGTGCTGAGTGGACGCAGATGACGGCCTGGTTCGCTGAGGATAAGCCGACCGAGGAAGTACTCCAGGCTATTGATGATGCCTGGCCCGCTTCTTAGTTTGGTGAGATGACTGACAGCAGGGCCCGAAGAGTGTAGACACTCTTCGGGCCCTGCTGCGTTACTGATGCTGAGCTCGTGCCGCGAGATGCACGGTTGAACACCGAACAGGAGGACCTGTCGCTGTGGGAGCAGAAATTCTTGAAGGGTTGCCCAAACTCGGTACCGCGGCTGCAGGCATCGCGGTCTTCTTTGCGATACTGCTGCTTGTTTTTTTCGTGCTGGGCAAGGTCCGCGGTCGTTTCTCCGGTCCAGTTGCCGGTATTGCCTTCCTCGGCCCGGCAGTTCTTCTCCTTATCGGCGGCCTCGTCGTCCCGGCCATTCAGACCATCGGCAAGAGCATGCAAAATGCCGCGGGAACGAAGTTCATCGGTATCGACAACTATGCGTGGATTTTCGGCACCGATACCAACCGCGAGATTCTGCTCAACACGTTCATGTGGCTCATCATCGCGCCGCTATTTTCCACCGCCTTCGGTCTCACCCTCGCGCTTCTACTGGACCGGATGCGCCGAGAATCCATTCCCAAGTCACTGATCTTTATGCCGATGGCTATTTCGTTTGTCGGTGCCAGCATCATCTGGGATCTTGTCTACGCCTATCGCGACCCGGCCAAGCCCCAGGTAGGTCTACTGAGTCAGGTTGCCATTTGGCTCGGATTCGATAACCCACCCAACTGGATACTGCTGCAGCCGTGGAACAACTTCTTGCTCATGGTCATCATGATCTGGATTCAAACCGGCTTTGCGATGGTGGTGCTATCAGCAGCCATCAAGGCGATCCCCGGAGACGTGGTTGAGGCGGCCACCCTGGATGGCGCGACCGGCTGGCGATTGTTTTCGCGGGTCACGATTCCCATGATTCGCGCGACCCTGATCGTGGTGGGGACCACGATCATGATTGCGACCCTTAAAATTTTCGACATAGTCCGAGTCATGACCAATGGCAACTTTGGGACCCAAATCGTGGCAAATGAAATGTATGCCCAGTCCTTTGTTCAGTTTGACTACGGCCGGGGTAGCGCGCTAGCCGTCGTGCTTTTCGTCGCGGTGATTCCACTGGTGATGTACAACGTTCGTCAATTGCGGAAGGAGCGGGCAATCCGATGAGTGTTGAAGCGCATCAAGTTATCCCGATGCCTGAGCCCGAACAGGGCGAAGGTCGACCCACCGTTCCCCAGGCAGTTAAGCGATCCTTGAGCAGCCCGTGGGCCACCGGTTTCGTTATTTTGCTCACCGTTCTGTGGACAATTCCAACTTTCGGACTACTGGCCACCTCGCTGCGTCCGTCGGAGGAGGCGAATAACTCTGGGTGGTGGACAATCTTCACCAACCCGAGTTTCACCGGCAACAACTACGCCGAGGTGCTCACCGGCGGTGACACCATTCCTGGCGGTATCCTTCCCTACTTCTTCAACTCTTTTGCCATCGCGGTGCCAGCGGCTCTATTTCCACTCGCCCTAGCCACCATGGCCGCGTACGCAATCGCGTGGATTCCGTTCAAGGGCGCCACGACCGTGTTCTTCCTCGTCTTTGCTCTTCAGGTAGTTCCGATTCAAATGGCCCTGCTACCCCTGCTGCAGATGTTCAACCTTGGCTGGTCGATCGGACCGATACCCATAGTTCCGGATCTTGATCTATCTGGTACCTACATACCGTTGTGGGTCGCCCACACCATGTTTGCGCTGCCACTCGCGGTTTTCCTGATCCATAATTTCATTGCCCAACTGCCTCGGGATTTGATGGAGGCAGCTCGGGTTGACGGAGCAGGTCACTTCACTATTTTCTGGCGGATTGTGCTGCCGCTATCAGTGCCGGCTATCGCTTCCTTCGCAATCTTTCAGTTCCTGTGGGTCTGGAATGATCTGCTTGTGGCACTGACCTTCGCTGGCGGCACCCCTGATGTCGCGCCGATCACCGCATATCTGGCCAACATTAAAGGCACCTACGGAGCACAACTTGACCTCATTACCGCCGGGGCATTCATCGCGATTATCGTGCCGCTGATTGTGTTCTTTGCGTTGCAACGCTTCTTTGTTCGCGGGTTACTTGCTGGTTCGGTCAAGGGTTAATCAGTGATCGATCGGCAATAACTTTTCGGTACCAGTGCGCGCTGGCCTTGGGTGAGCGCTGCTGCGTCTGCGGATCTACCGCCACTATGCCGAACTGCTTGGTCATGCCCTCAGCCCACTCAATGTTGTCTAATAGTGACCACGCGAAGTATCCGCGCACATCGACACCTTCGTCGTGGGCATTAAGGACCGCGTGCAGATGATCACGAAGGTAGGCAAGTCGTTGCGGATCAGGAGCCGCTGCCCCGTTTTCGGTAACCCAGATCGGTATGCCGGGTAGGGACTGGTCGATCATGTGGAGGACGTCGGTGAGACCTTGCGGGTAGATCTCCCAACCCATGTCGGTGATGGGTTCACGTGGAACCATCCGCGCGGCTGGGGTGGCGGGGTAGGCCGCCAGGGCCGCACGGTCGTGGGCATTGAGGTCAACGTCACTATCGACCCCACTGACCCGTGTGATCGTGTAGTAGTTCTCTCCGATCCAGTCGATGGTTGCACTGATAGCGGTGAGATCGTCATCGCGTAGAAAGGCGAAATCGGTGAAACTCGCGCAGGCGGAACGTAACTGAGGACTCACGCCTCGACCCGCGAGGAGGTCAAGGAAGAAGCGGTTGTGCAGGGAGTCAATGTGCTCGGTTGCAGCCATTGTTGATGCGCGCGTGTCCTGGGCTATTGCCGGAATGAGATTCAACACGATGCCGCAGTTATCGGCCGTGTGTGACCGAAGTTGGGCAAGTGCGCGGCCGTGACCCAGCATCAGGTAGTACGCGGCAGCTACTGAGCTCGCCGGATCCGTGACGCCGGGGGCGTGAATGCCTGCTGCATAGCCTAAATAGGCTGAGACCCACGGTTCATTCAAAGTGGCCCACCGCTGTACTCGATCGCCGAAGGCCTGCGCCATGAAACCGGCGTAATCGCCAAAGCGATCAGCCGTATCACGGGTCAACCAGCCACCTGCATCGTTAAGTTCACTGGGTAGGTCCCAGTGGTAAAGCGTGGCCACGGGATGAATCCCTCGGGCTAGTAGCCCATCGATGAGTCGAGAGTAGAAGTCCATACCGGTTGATGAGAGTGGGCCACTGCCACCCGGCTGTACCCGCGGCCAGCTAATGCTGAAGCGATATGCGTCCACACCGAGCCAGGACAGCAGATCCAGGTCGGCGTCGAGGCGATGTACATGGTCGCAGGCGGGGTCGGCGGTGGTGCCGTCCTTGATCCGGCCCGGGACGGCCGCGAAGTCATCCCACATGCTGCGCCCCCGACCGTGGCTATCGCCTTCAATCTGCCAGGACGAAGTGGCAGTACCGAGTTGAAAGTGTGCGGGTAATGAGCGTGGTGCCGACATAACCTGGATGCTTGCATAGGTGGGCGACTAGGGTGTGCGACATGGCTACTACCGTTGCGATTTCCGCCCCATCAGATGACAGCGTTGATCTTCAGGGTGCACTGGCTATCCCCGAATCCGGAACTGGCCCCGGGGTCATCGTGATCCAAGAATGGTGGGGTCTACTCCCCCATATTGAGGATGTGGTGGACCGTTTCGCTGCGGCCGGTTTCGTTGCGCTAGCTCCGGATCATTATCGGGGGGTGCGGGCTACTGAACCAGATCAAGCCGGCAAGTTGATGATGGGCATGAAGGTGTCTGCTGCCGCCAGCGATATCGCCGCAGCCGCGGATTATCTGGTGCGCTCAGGTCACGTTCCCGGTGATCGCGTGGGCGTTATTGGTTTTTGCATGGGTGGCGGCCTGGCGCTACTCGCACCCACTGTGAGTCCGCATATTGACTGCGCTGCTGCGTTTTACCCGGCTATGCCCTGGCCGGACTACCACCCCGACTGGTCCAACTACGCCGGACGCGAAGCCATGGTGCATCAGGCGGAATCTGATATTCCCAACACCGGTGCAGATATCACCCGGTATGTCGCTGAGATCGCACGTCACGGTGGGGAGGCCACGATCGTGGACTACCCCGGCTCCCACCATGCCTTCTTCAATAACGACCGCCCAGAGGTGTACGACGCTGCCTTGGCTGCGCAAGCATGGGAGCGCACGCTGGAGATGTTCCACCGGCGCCTCGATGGGCCCTTCGCTTAAGGGAGCCATGCGAAAACACGGCCGAGATTTGCTTGGCGAACTTGATGCTGAGATAGAGCAGTGTCGGGCCTGCCCACGGCTGGTGGCCTGGCGCGAGCATGTGGCGCAGGTGAAGCGTCCTGCTTTCGCCTCGCACACGTACTGGGGTCATCCGGTGCCCGGCTTCGGCGATGCTCACCCGAAATTGCTCGTGGTGGGTTTGGCACCTGCGGCGCACGGAGCCAATCGCACCGGACGTGTATTCACCGGTGACCGCAGCGGCGATTGGTTATTTGCCGCGTTGTATCGGGCCGGTTATGCCGGTCAGCCGGCCTCTAGTTCCGTTGACGACGGCCAGTCCCTGACCGGTGCCCGCGTCACCGCCGCGGTGCGTTGCGCTCCACCGCAGAATAAGCCGACGACGCAGGAACGCGATAACTGTCAACCGTTCTTGGCCCGTGAGATCGCTCTCACCGAGCCCGTGGTGATCATGGCCCTGGGTGGGTTTGCGTGGAATTCCATCTTGCGCACCCTGTTCCAGATGCGCTATCCGGTGCCGCGACCTAGACCGAAGTTTGGGCACGGGGCGCAGGCGATGGTGGGTGAGGTCACCCTGCTTGGTTGCTATCACCCGAGCCAGCAGAACACCTTCACCGGCCGGCTCACCGAATCGATGCTGGATGATGTGTTGGCTACGGCTGGTGCGATCATCGCCAGCGACACAACCGAGCCCGCGGTGCGCTAGCGTCAGCGCCCATGGGAACTTCATTCGCCATCACCGTGGTTGGCCACGACCGGCCAGGCATTATTGCTGAGGTCACCGGAGCTTTGGCTGACCTGGGCGGCAATCTTGAAGACTCGTCCATGACGCTGCTGCGCGGCCATTTTGCATGGACGTTGGTCGTAACCGGCACCGATCCTGTGGTTACCCAGGAACGGTTGAGGCCCTTGCAGGACAGCGGTTTGTGGACCACCGTTATCCCGCTGCCAGAGTCTGATGCCGCTCCACGATCCGGGGTTTCCTATGTGCTGAGCGTGCACGGGGGCGACCGACCGGGCATCGTGGCCAAACTCACCGAGGTGGTGGCAGCCGCCGGTGGAAACATCGTGGATCTCACCACGCGGTTGGCTGGTGATCTCTATGTACTCGTTGCCGAGGTTGCGCTACCCGTGGGGGCTGATGTTGCACTTTTGGAGCGTCAGATCAGTGCTGCGGCAACCTCGGTTGGTGTGGGGGCCACCCTGCGACCGGAGGACACCGATCTTCTGTGACATCGCTGCTACCTGACCTTGCTGAGTTGGCGCTGGGTCGTGTGCGTGACGTTGTGCGGGCACCGCATCCGGTGCTTTCCACCGCGTGCGCTGAGGTTGATCCGACCCTGCCGGAAACGGTGACCCTGGCTGCAGACCTCCTGGCAACCATGGCGGTTTCACCTGGTTGCGTGGGGCTTGCCGCCAATCAAATCGGGGTGCCGGCTCGCGTGTTTTGTCTCGACGTATCCGCACACCCGAAAACGCGCACCCATCATGGTCGCTTCGTGTTGGTGAACCCGGTGCTCGTGGAAGCCACCCGTAAAGAAAGAGCACGGGAGGGTTGCATGTCTGTGCCCGATCTCACCGGCGACGTGCGTCGCCCTTCCCGGGTCGTGGTGACAGGTTGTGTCCCCGGTACCGGTGAGCAGGTCACAGTGACCACGGATGCGTTCGAGGCCCGCGCAATCCAACACGAGATCGACCACCTCGACGGGTTGCTCTTCGTGGATCGGGTGGTTGACGCGCACGCGCTGCATCAGCGGCAGACTTACCTGTAGGTGCCCCCGGAGGGAGTCGAACCCTCACTGTGCCGGGTTTAAGCCGGGTGTCTCTGCCATTGGACTACGGGGGCGAACCACAAAATCCCCGTCACCGCCGGTACGCGATGACGAAGGAGCCTGCGTGGGTTACGGTAGAGGAAGACCTGATCGCCCTTGAGGAGACCACCCATGCAGACGTCCAATCCCATCCTTTCCCGTATCGATCGCGAGGCCACCGCTCGGCAGCAGTCCGGCGGTGCTGGCTTCGCCTATGACGAGGGCCGCTCGGCGGTGGCCTCTGCGCAGGCCCCCCAGCTCGGTGCTGCCGGGGCCGGGCAGGCCCCGGGTGTCTCGACGCCGGTCACGTTTGTCGATGTGATGGCCAAGAGCGGTCTGCTCTTCGTGGTGGTTGTGCTCACCTCGCTGGTGGGCTGGCAGTTGGTCAACATCGAGGGGCTGGGCACGATCGTGGTCTTCGGAGCCATGTTCGCCACGCTCGGCCTGGGCTTGCTCAATGCATTCAGGCGCGTGGTGAGCCCCCCGCTGGTGCTCGCCTACGCCGTTGTTTCCGGAGTACTGCTCGGTTCCATCAGCAATTGGTACAACACGCTGGCGCTATCGGTGAACTACGAGGGACTGGTGCTCCAGGCTGTACTGGCCACCATGACCACTTTCGGCGTCATGCTGCTGCTGTACGGCACCGGCATCGTGAAGGTCAACAACCGATTCATGAAGGTCATGATTGGTGCGATGGCGGCGTACTTCGTTATCGCCATGGCCTCCTTCGTAGGCGCGATGTTTGGTGTCGGTGGTGGCTGGGGCTTCTACGGCGTGGGCACCCTCGGTCTCCTCCTCGCCCTCGGCGGTGTGCTGCTGGCCGCGTTCAGCCTGATGCTGGACTTCGAAGCGATCAAGCAGGGCATTGCTATGGGGCTGCCTGAGCGTGAGTCCTGGCGGTTGTCTTTTGGTCTGCTTGTGACGCTCGTGTGGCTCTACCTAGAGATGCTGCGCTTCCTCACCCTGCTCGCTATGGGTCGTGAATAGCACCGCACCCGCGGATTTTTCCACCGAACTGAACCGGCTTGTTGATCGGTTGCGCACCATGGCGATAACGCGCCTGGATCAATCGTGGCGTGATGGGGAAAGTCGGGCGGAAGCTGTCCGGGACCTTGCGCGTTGGTGCGTGGCCAACACCGATGGTCCGCAACGCGATTGGGCTGCGGCAATTACCGATGTAGGTGCGATGGCCGTTGGTGATCAGTTAGCGGTGACCGCAGCGGATTTATTGGATGCGCCGGGCACGCCTGAGGTGTTGGCGGCGGCCACCGAGCGGTTTCGGCAGATGCGGCTCACGCTGTAGGCAACCCACTGTAGGACGCGGTGCTAGTTACTCGCACGCTGTAAGAATCCGCGCACTGATTCGCGGGCCTGGGTGGAAATCTGGGGTCCGTGGGTGAAGGCGGCAACGTCGTAGTTGATCTCGCCCAGTACGTGGGCGGTGCGTTTGTTTTGCACATGCGATGTACACATCGCCGCGATGGGCCAGGTGATGCGTGAGCGCATGTTCCAGATGGAGTCCCCGGTAATGAGCACTCCGGTGGGTTGATGCAGCAGTGCAATATGGCCGGGGGTGTGGCCGGGGGTGTGCAGCACCTGCAGGCCACCACCAACGTTGAGCACCTGACCGTCGCTGAGTTCTTCACTCACTGCCACGGGTGCGAAACCACCGCCGGGTAGTCGATTGACCAAAGCGCCGAGGCGGGTGGTGGCATCAGCCGGTGCGGATTCTCCACCTGAAAGGTAGGTCGCATCGAGGGCGTGGACGCCGACGCCGGGGGCCTCGGTGCGCTGCACCATGGCGGCAGCTCCGCCGGCATGGTCGGTGTGGGCGTGGGTGAGCACGATTCGGGTGACGTCGTGTGGCACCAGATTGACAGCGCGAAGACCGCGCACTATTGCTGCGGGTGCTCGCTTGAGACCACAGTCGACCAGGGTGACCTGCCCATCGTCGTCGACGATGACGAAAGAGTTGATGAAGTCACCGAGGGTCGGGATTCGGTAGATGTTCCGACCCAGGGGAACTATTGGTGCTCGACTCATGTGCTCAGCGTAGGCTCTGCGTTCATGCGCGTTGTGGAATCGGTAATTGACCTGATCGGGGATACCCCACTGGTGCGGTTACGTCGGGTGACCGAAGGCATTGCCTGCCCGGTGTACGCAAAGGTGGAATACGTCAACCCGGGTGGGTCAGTGAAAGACCGAATCGCTACCCGCATGATTGACAGTGCTGAGCAGCGCGGCGACCTTTCCCCCGGTGGCACGATCGTGGAGCCCACCAGCGGCAATACCGGTGTCGGCTTGGCCCTGGTGGCCCAGCAGCGCGGGTACGAGTGTGTTTTTGTGTGCCCCGATAAGGTGAGCCAGGACAAGCAGAATGTGTTGCGCGCCTATGGCGCTGAGGTTATTGAGTGCCCCACGGCGGTCGAGCCAGATGATCCGCGCAGCTACTACAGCGTGAGCGATCGACTCGCCAGGGAGATCCCGGGTGCGTGGAAGCCTGACCAGTATTCCAACCCGGACAATCCTCGCTCACATTTTGAAACGACGGGCCCGGAACTATGGGAGCAGACCGACCAGCAGATCACCGACTTCGTGGCAGGGATAGGAACCGGCGGCACGATTTCTGGCACCGGGCGCTATCTGAAGCAGGTCAGCGACGGTCAGGTGCAGGTGATCGGTGCTGATCCGGTGGGGTCGGTGTATTCCGGTGGCACCGGGCGCCCGTATCTCGTGGAAGGGGTGGGCGAGGATTTTTGGCCGACCGCCTATGACCCTGAGATTGCTGATCAGGTTATTGCGGTGTCTGATGCCGAGGCTTTCGCGATGACCCGGCGCTTGGCCCGCGAAGAAGGACTGCTGGTGGGTGGTTCGTGTGGAATGGCAGTAGTTGCGGCACTTGAAGTTGCTCGACACCGCACCGCTGATGACTTCGTGGTGGTGTTGCTGCCGGACTCTGGGCGTGGCTATTTGTCTAAAGTGTTCAACGATGAGTGGTTGGCGTCCTATGGTTTCGCAACGGGTGGCCAGGACGTAGCTTCACATGAGCGCACCGTGCATGATGTGTTGCGGCACAAGGCAGGTGACCTGCCTTCCCTCGTTCATACTCATCCTACCGAGACGGTGCGAGATGCCATCAACATCATGCGCGAGTTTGGTGTGTCGCAGTTGCCGGTGGTGAAGGCTGAGCCGCCGGTGGTGGCCGCAGAGGTGGTGGGTTCTGTCGCTGAACGGGATTTATTGTCGGCTCTGTTTAGCGGTAAAGCCAATCTGGCCGATCGAGTGGAGGGGCACATGAATCCGCGACTGCCCCAGATTGGTGCGGGTGAGCCGGTGAGTGCTGCTGTTGCGGCGCTGCATGAGTCTGATGCATTAATGGTGCTCGATGATGGTCAGCCGGTGGGTGTGCTGTCGCGTTCTGACCTGCTGGGTCACCTCACGGACTAGCTGCTAGAACGCTGGTAGCGCGAGCCCGGTGGAGGAGTGGCAGCGGTAGCCGTTGGGGACCTTATAGAGGTATTGCTGGTGGTAACCCTCGGCGAAGTAGAAGTGGTGATCTTCAGCCGACGCGATTTCGGTGGTGATCTCCGGGTAGCCCCGGTTCGCTAACGCTGGTGCATACGCGCTGACGCTGCGCTCGATGAGGTCCAGTTGCGCAGCGGTGGTGTAGTAGAGCGTGCTGCGGTACTGCGTGCCGGTGTCATTGCCCTGGCGGTATCCCTGGGTGGGGTCGTGCTGTTCCCAGAAGTGTCGGAGGATCGTTTCGGTGGAGATCTGCTCGGGGTGATAGGCGACCAGCACAGCTTCGGTATGGCCGGTGCGTCCGGTGCAGACTTCTTCGTAGGTGGGGTGGGGGGTGTAGCCGCCCTGGTAGCCCGCCGCGGTGGTGAATACCCCGGGTAGGCGCCAGAAGATCTCTTCAGCTCCCCAGAAGCAACCCATACCCAGGTACATCACCTCTACATCGCCGGGCCAGGGAGTCTCAGGTGTGGATCGAAGCGGGGTGCCCAGGACAGCGTGATCGGTGGGAATGGTGAACGGGTATTCGCTGCGCCCGGGGAGTGCGGAGTCAGACTCCACCATTTGACCCTTGCGGCCGAGGAGGCGGGAAAAGAAGTCAGGGCCTGCACCAGAGATTGCCATGGCATCACTGTACGTGCCGGTGTGCCTAGGCGCCTGATCCGTGGTGTCGATGATGGCCGCGTTAGAAGGGTGGCGGGTCGGGTTGTGGCAGTGGTTGATACGGAATTGTGGTGTACGTGCGACCGAGTTGGGTGGTCCAGGTGTGGGATTCAGGTGTGGTCCAGCCGGCGTTCTCGCGCTGTCGATTGTGGGTGATGCAGGCGAGGCTGAGGGTGTGGGCTGCCGTGTGGGGATTGGTGGCGTAGGTGGGTACGTGGTCAATATCGAGGGTGCGGGTGCGGCTGCATCCGGGTGCATCGCAACGGTGGTCGCGGGCGTGGATGTAGCGGGCGAGCCCAGCGGTGGGGAAGCGTCGGTTGCCATCATCTAGCAGGTGCCCGGTGATGGGATCGGTGATCCAGCGGGTCCAGGTGCCGCTGGCAGCGAGGTGGCGGGCGAGGTCGGGGTCGAGGGGCCCGTATCCGGGTAGATGGGCGGGGTGGTTAGCCAGGGAGAGTGTGGTGGGCAGGTCGATGATGATTCGGATG
>ERZ887851.1855-NODE-1855-length-17419-cov-25.461645_pt1 | contig 17419 bp, 16 predicted proteins | sample MGYA00521100_ERZ887851 | MGnify/ENA primary metagenome ERZ887851 (study PRJEB32303, sample SAMEA104408602) | aquatic metagenome | biome: Brackish water; feature: Pelagic; material: water | place: Baltic Sea | collected 2014-06-06T16:11:00 | depth 11,444 m ...
ACAACCTAGGTATCTATTACAATGGATTTGGCGTTTCTAACGTGGAAGGTTTTAATTACACCCAAGAATATTTAGATGCGAATCCTGCAGAGCGCAATGCACTCGATGGAAGCATTACATTTAAATTCGGAATGAGTTTAGGTTTCTTCGAGCAATAGTTCGGCACAGCCTTTGAACCATATATAGGGCCCTCCAAAAGAGTGGCCCTTTTTTGACCTTAAGTGACAGCATGACGCAGAATTTGGGGCAAACCCTTAATTGATTTAGATGAATATGGACACTTTGTCACTTAGCGATATTATTAGCGAAAGCACGGAATTTATTCCATTAATGACTTCTGATGAAGAGGTTGAAATTAATGACGATCAAATTCCGGAATTGCTTCCCATTTTGCCCTTGCGAAACACAGTGATTTTTCCTGGTGTTGTTGCGCCGATAACGGCCGGTCGCGACAAGAGTCTTCGTTTGATCAAGAGTATCAAGGAAGACCAGAAGTTTGTTGGGATGATTGCGCAACGTGATGGAGCCACTGAAGACCCTGGCCAGAACGAGGTGTTCCCGACGGGAACGCTTGCACAGATTGTGAAGAGCTTCAAAATGCCAGACGGCAATACTACCATCATTATTCAAGGAAAGAAACGTTTTAGAATTTTAGAATGGGTGGAAACCGAGCCGTTTAATATGGCGAAAGTTGAATTCCTTCCAGAATTTGTTCCTGGAGAGGACGATGCGGAATTTACCGTGCTCATGGATTCTATAAAGGATATCGCAGCCCGATTAATTCAAGAAAGTCCACACATCCCTAGTGAGGCGCAAGCAGCATTAGACAATATCAAGAGCAACACTTTTCTACTCAACTTTATTGCCTCGAACAGCAGTATGAAGCTGGAGAAAAAGCAAGAGGTTTTAGAATTAGACTCCCTAAAGGAACGTGCGGTTAAGGTGCTTGAAGGCTTGAATCTTGAGTTGAAAATGCTCGAGGTGAAAAATGAAATTCACGACAAAGTAAAACACGAATTTGATCAGCAGCAGCGCGAATACTTCTTGCACCAGCAGATGAAAACCATTCAGGAAGAATTGGGTGGCAATAGCAGCGAAGGGGATTTAGAAGAAATGCGCCAAAGGTCAAAAGGTAAAACGTGGGACAGCAAAACCTCGGAGCACTTCGAAAAGGAACTGCGTAAGTTACAGCGGCTGAATCCGCAAATGCCGGAATTTGCTATTCAACGCAATTATTTAGAGTTCATGCTGGACTTGCCCTTTAAGAGCAAAGGTGATGCTAGTATCAATCTTAAAGCGGCCCAAAAGTCGTTGGACGCGGATCATTACGGTCTAGAAAAAGTCAAGGAGCGCATCTTGGAACATCTCGCCGTGCTCAAACTAAAAGGAGATATGAAGAGTCCTATTCTTTGTTTGGCGGGGCCTCCGGGAGTCGGAAAAACATCGTTGGGTAAATCTATTGCAGAAGCCTTAGGACGGCCTTACGTCCGTATGTCCTTAGGTGGGCTGCGTGATGAAGCAGAAATTCGCGGTCACCGTAAAACGTATATAGGCGCTATGCCTGGGCGCGTGTTGCAGAACATGAAAAAAGCGGGCTCAAACGATCCTGTTTTCATACTCGATGAGATTGATAAACTTAGTTACGGCACGGGCGGCGATCCCTCTTCCTCAATGCTCGAGGTTTTGGATCCAGAGCAGAACAACAGTTTCTACGATAACTACCTAGAAATGGGCTACGACCTCAGTAAGGTCTTTTTTATTGCTACCGCTAACAACCTAGGAGCCATTCAGCCGGCCTTGCTGGACCGCATGGAGATTATTAATGTCTCGGGCTATACGACAGATGAAAAAGTAGAGATTGCAAAGCGTCATTTGGTACCTAAGCAGCTTGAAAATCATGGTCTCACTAAGGGCCAATTCAGTATTGGTAAGCCAGAATTAAAGGCTGTAGTAGAGGGATATACACGCGAGAGTGGGGTGCGTTCATTGGACAAAAAAGTAGCCAAACTTATTCGACACACGGCAAAAGATATTGCCATGGGCGATGCCGACGTGGTGAAAATAGAAAAAGAGGCCATAGGCACCATTCTTGGCCCCTCAAGAGAGCGTGATAGTTATGAAGGTAATGACCACGCGGGCGTGGTAACGGGCTTGGCGTGGACACCTGTAGGTGGAGACATTCTATTTATAGAAAGCTCTATTAGCCGTGGAAATGGGAAAGTGATCGTTACAGGAAATTTGGGGGATGTGATGAAAGAGAGTGCAACCATTGCATTAGCTTATTTAAAGAGTAATGCAGAGGAATTGGGAATCGATCCTAAATTGTTCACCTCATATGATATCAATATTCACGTACCACAAGGTGCCATACCAAAGGATGGTCCATCAGCAGGGATTACTTTACTCACGGCATTGACCAGCCTTTTTACACAAAAGCGGGTGGCAGCTAAACTTGCGATGACGGGTGAGATCACACTTCGCGGTAAGGTATTGCCAGTTGGAGGAATCAAAGAAAAAATTCTAGCGGCGAAACGCGCAAAGATCACTACGATCGTTTTATGCGATAAGAACCGTAAGGACATAGAGGAAATAGAAGACCATTATTTAAAAGGCATGACGTTCCATTACGTCGGGGAAATGCGAGAAGTCTTGGATTTAGCTATCTTAGATCAAAAGGTGAAAAACGCGAAGAAGCTCGTGCCTGTGGAAACTAAAAAATCTTGATAAGAGCCCTTGTCATAACCGTACTCTGGAGTTCGCTGGCCATCGCGCAGAGCGGAGGTACAGAAGTATTCTCTTTCCTTGACCGTAATGTTTTTGCGGGAAGTTCTGCTTTGGCGAATACCTCGTATATCAATCCAGGTCCTGTGGGCGCTTTCGCAGTTCAGAATCCGCTGCTTCTCAACGACAGTACCTTGTACCAAATGGAAATGAGTGCAGGATCCCTTGGAGACGGAATTCAATTAATTCAAGGCAGTTACGGCTTTAAAATTAAAGGACGTCCGGTAATTGCTGCGGCACAGACCATTCAGTATGGTGAGTTTACGGCTACAGATGTCTGGGGAAATAACTTAGGCATCTTCTATGCCGGGGATATCGCATTATCGCTTGGAACGGAATTGGCCCAATGGCGTAACTGGCACTTTGGGATGACCGGGAAATTAGTGAATGGAACCTACGAAAGCTACCAAAGTTGGGCGATCGCAATGGATTTTCAGGCCATGACCCGGTTAAAGAATGGGTTAGATGTCGCCGTACTTGTAAAGAATACAGGCAGGCAACTGACCACTTTTGCCGGAACACGTGAAGCACTGCCCCTTAACCTTTTGGTGGCGTTTGGTCAAAAATTAGAGCACGCACCTTTTCGCTGGGCTTTGGTGTTTGACCAGCTGAACCGACCAAATTTGGGATACGACGATCCCAATCTTGTGACCGTTGATCCCGTTACAGGGGAAGCGACACAAGTGGCACAATCGTTACTAAATCTGGGTTTACGCCACCTAAATGGGTCTTTAGAATTCCTGCCCACCCAGCGCTTGCATCTTATGGCGGGTTATAGTTTCAGACGTCAGTTTGAAATGGCGTTATCTGACCGTAGGACAAGCGGCGGTTTTACGCTTGGTGCTTCGGTGTATTTCTCAAAGTTCCAATTGCACTTTGCGAATGAATTGCGGAGCGTAGCTGGGCGTATGAATACCCTATCTTTGAACTTGAATTTATAAGCATTCTTCATGACGAAGCCGCTCACTATTGCTATTGATGGACACAGCTCGACCGGAAAAAGTACACTGGCCAAAGCACTTGCGAAATCCATGAACTACGTTTACGTAGATTCAGGAGCGATGTATCGTGCGGTGGCACTTTATGCGTTGCGTAAGGGGTGGGTGAGTAAAGAAAACGGCTGCGATTCTAAAGCAATAGAAGGCGCGTTGGATGATGTTCAGATTTCATTTGAACTGGATACCTCGGGTACGAATGCGACCTTTCTAAATGGCCATCGTGTTGAAGAGGAAATTCGTGAGATGGCGGTAAGTCATGTCGTTTCCCATGTTGCGAAACTATCTGAAGTTCGTAGGCATTTAGTGGCGCTGCAGCAAGCAATGGGTCGCAACGGGGGTGTGGTGATGGACGGCCGCGATATAGGAACGGTAGTTTTTCCAAACGCAGAGCTGAAAATCTTTATGACGGCGTCGGACGATGTACGCGCTGCACGACGAAAGGCGGAATTGGATCACAATGGACAAGTGGTCTCTTTTACAGAAGTGCTAGAAAACCTTAAGTCGCGTGACAAGGCAGATATGGAACGTTCAGATTCGCCATTATTTGCGGCGGCGGATGCACGGACATTGGACAATAGCGATATGAGCCGCGATGACCAATTCGAATTGGTCCTGGGTTGGGCTAAAAATCTACTCGTTTAGGCGCTGCGCTGCATTAAGGGCGTTTTGCCAATTCGGTAATACCGCCCTTGACAACTTCACCTTCTTTCACTAGGATTTCACTGTCTAAAGGCAGGAACAAGTCTACTCGTGAGCCAAATTTAATAAAGCCGTACTCTGAACCTTGAAGCGCTAGATCACCCGGTTTTGAATACATTACAATACGACGTGCAACAGCTCCAGCGATTTGGCGGAATAGGATTTTACCCCAACGGTCATTGTCAATGGTAACCGTCGTGCGTTCGTTCAACGTCGAGCTTTTCGGGTGCCAGGCAACTAAAAACTTACCTTCATGGTGGATCGCTTCAGCTACCTTGCCACCCAATGGATAGCGGTTGACGTGTACATTGAATGGCGACATAAAGATGGACACTTGAATGCGTTTATCTTTTAATATTTCGTCTTCAAACACCTCTTCGATGGTCACTACTTTACCGTCAGCCGGACAAATGATGGCATCTGGATTCAAGGTAACCGTACGTTTCGGATTGCGGAAAAATTGAAGAACAATCGCATAAAGTACTACACTGAGCGCGAGTGTTGCGATTTGTAGCCATTGCAGATCGATCAAATATTGAACGAGTGCATTAATGATGAATAGTGCGATGAATGAAACGGTGAGCGTTCCTTTTCCTTCTTTGTGGATGGTCATATCAAATAGCTATAAATGAGTACTGAGAGTGGAGCAGCAGTTAGAAAACTATCTAGTCGGTCTAGCGCGCCTCCGTGTCCGGGTAAAAATACGCCTGAATCTTTGACATCCGCTTCGCGTTTCAATGCAGAGGCAATTAAATCTCCGAATGGCGCTGCAATACTGGTGGCAAGTGCCATGGCTAATGCAACCGTATCAGGCACTACTTCCCAATAATGGTTCAAAATACCACAAGTAAGTAAGGTTCCTACAATGCCGCCTACAAAGCCTTCAATCGTTTTCTTGGGCGATAATTTGGGTGCAAATGGACGCTTACCAAAACTTCTACCGGCCAAATAAGCGAATGTATCTGAAGCCCAGATCATCACGAAAATAAATAAGATAAGTTCTGGGAATTTCCAACTCTGCTGTATGACGAGCGTCATGGGTAACCAGATGTACGCTACGAGAAACAGCGTTTTGCGCATTTCAGATGCAGGTTCCGCTGCGCGCAATGCGCCAAAGGCGAGCAGAATACTGAGGCCTACGGAAGTCAAGACCAGTTCTTGGGCAGTTCCAAAGTCTACCTTAGCTAAAAACAGCATGCACAGAACGGCGAGAAGTCTGATAGGCTTAGGGTCGATCCTCAAAAGTTTCGCTCCTTCATTGAGCAGTAAGATGGTGAATACCATGAGTAGCACAGTACCAAAAGGGGTGAAGCCTAAGAGTCCGATAAGAACGGCAGCATACAAGGCTCCAAAGAGCGCACGTTTTCCCATTAGGCTTCGTCTTCAATTAGGATAAGAAAGACCGTTCTTCCTTTGTTTGGATCTGCAGAAGCCAATTCCACCGCTTGGTCGTTCGGCGCGCGAATGACCGCAATATTTGAAGGCCTGTTTTCACGGTATTTTTGATTGATCGCGGTGAGCCCATCTCGAAGGTTGGGAACAATCTGCGAAGTATGTGCAATGAGTACGTGGTGCTTTGGAAGATCCCCTAATTTCCTGCCACCGGTGTGGTGTGAATGGATCATAATACCACCATTGAAGGCAATAAGGGCCTCACATGTACTAAGTACAGTTGGAAATTGCCCATCGTTTTCAAAAGTGGTGTCCAATTTTGTGTGGTTGCTCCAATCCGCTATTGCCGGACTTGAAATGTATACCCCGTTCCATTGGTGGTCAGCTGCGTATTGTTCCAAGGCATGAACGGCCTCTTGAAGGTTTGTACAATACATGAAGTTGCCACCTCCTTCGGTAAAAGTCTGAACGAACTTAACATCTAGAGGCTCCTCCTTCTTTGGAGCGAATTTTCCGGCACCACTTTCTTCGGTCTTCTCACTTTTCCCGAGTAGACTAGATTTAAGCTTTGAAAGAAATCCAGAGGATTTTGCCATGGCGCGAGTCACGTTTTATCAAAAATAATACGTGTGAACCAAATACCACTGCCCGCGGCCCGTAGCTATTAACAAAAAACCGCGGCCCATCGGGCCGCGGTTGTACGGTGCTACTTTGCGCTAAAGGCTTATTCTTCCTTCGATGCAGCGATATCGCTCGAAGTATCCGCTTCTACCGAGGGCGTAACTTTGTTAGTATCCTCAATGGATTCTTCAACTGTCGCTTCAATGGAAGCCGGTTCTTCCGCATTTACGGCGGTACCTGTCTCAGTTGAAGCAGCAACTTCCTCTACTTTTTCCTCTTCTTTATCCCAAGGGCGTTTGCCGAAGATCTCCTCTACGTTTTCTTTGAAAATCACTTCTTTTTCGAGCAGTAAGTTGGCCAACTGGTCCAATTTTTCCCGATTGTTTTCCAACATCTCAATGGCGCGCTCGTACTGCTTTTCAATGATCTTGCTTATCTCTTGATCGATTGTTTCAGCAGTGTGTTCTGAATACGGTTTATCCATGGCGTATTCGTTCTGCCCCTGGCTATCATAGTAGGTGACATTACCCAACACATCGTTCAATCCATAGACCGTTACCATCGCACGTGCTTGCTTGGTAACCTTTTCAAGGTCACTGAGTGCACCTGTAGAGATTTTATCGAAGATTACCTTCTCAGCAGCGCGACCGCCCATGGTGGCACACATTTCGTCCAACATTTGATCGGCCGTGGTGATTTGGCGTTCTTCAGGAAGGTACCATGCGGCACCTAGAGAACGTCCACGCGGCACAATGGTAACTTTTACCAAAGGTGCAGCATGCTCGAGCAACCAAGAAGTGGCAGCATGACCAGCTTCGTGGTAGGCAATAACTTTTTTCTCCGATTCGGTGATGATCTTGGTTTTCTTTTCTAGTCCACCAACGATGCGGTCCACTGCGTCTAAGAAGTCCTGTTTTCCTACCTCTTTTTTCTCTTTACGTGCTGCAATGAGTGCCGCTTCGTTACAAACGTTCGCTATATCAGCTCCAGAGAATCCTGGGGTTTGTTTACTTAGTAAACCAACATCAACACTATCGTCGGTTTTGATTCCTTTTAGATGGACCTCGAAAATAGCTTCACGCTCCGTCAATTCAGGAAGGTCAACATAGATGATGCGGTCAAAACGCCCGGCGCGCATTAATGCCCGGTCTAGGATGTCAGCGCGGTTGGTTGCGGCCATAACGATCACATGTTCGTTTGTGCCAAAGCCGTCCATTTCAGTAAGCAATTGGTTCAATGTGTTTTCACGTTCGTCATTACCTCCTGAGAAATTATTCTTCCCACGGGCACGACCAATGGCATCAATTTCATCGATGAAGATGATACAAGGTGATTTTTCTTTGGCTTGCTTGAACAAATCACGAACACGCGAAGCTCCTACACCAACAAACATCTCGACAAAATCAGAACCCGATAGCGAGAAGAAGGGCACCTTAGCTTCGCCAGCAACAGCTTTTGCAAGCAAGGTTTTACCGGTTCCTGGAGGGCCTGAAAGCATCACTCCTTTGGGTATACGACCACCTAGGTCTGTATATTTCTTTGGGTTTTTGAGGAAGTCCACTACTTCCAAAACTTCTTCTTTTGCACCGGTCATTCCAGCGACCTCTTCAAATGTGGTCTTTACCTCAGTATCCTTATCGTAAACTTTCGCGCGCGATTTACCAATATTGAAAATTTGAGAACCGCCACCGGCACCGCCGGCACCACCGCCAGACATTCTACGCATTAAGAACATCCATACTGCCACCATCAGTACCAACGGAAGAACCCACGAAACGATGTCTCCTAGGAAATTGTCCTGTGTTTGGTAGTTAACGGGAATACGGTCGTTGATGTCCCTTGCCTCGTAATAGTCTTTGAGCCTGTCTTCGAAAGTGGTTGAAGGCATTTCAAATACATAATGTGGCCCGGGGTTAGCTGCATCGCTGAAGTTGGTCTTGCTGACCTCATCGTATCGTTCGCTTTCGCGCAGGCTTTCTTCCTTGATGAAGACTTGCACCTTTCGATCGTTCAATATATTCACGTGATCTACATCCTCAAGCTCTAGGGCTTGTTCAAACTCCTGGTACGTGGAATTCTTGGTGCTAAAACTCATAGCAGTGAAGATCTGCATGCCTATGAAGAGTGCAAATACGATGATATAAATCCAATAAAAATTGAATTTGTTACCACCCTTTTTGGGGGTTCCGGGCTTTTTGTCATCGCCTTTCGTGCCCCTATTTTTCGCAAACTGTTTTTTCAGTTTGTCTATTTGATTCTGGTTGGGATTATCTGCCATAAGGCCTAATCGTTTTCTATAGTTGTTACTTCCGCATCACCCCAAAGGCTTTCTAAATCGTAAAATTCGCGGATACCTGTCTGGAAAATATGCACCACTACGGTGACGTAATCCATGAGTACCCATTCTGAATTTTCACGTCCTTCAATGTGCCACGGTTTATCACCAACGTTTTCGCGCACCACTTTGTGCACGCTATCGGCTAAAGAATTTACTTGCGTGTTCGAATTTCCTTCTGCGATGATGAAAAAATCGGTGACTGCATTTTCTATTTCTCGTAGGTCTAAAACAGTAATGTTCTGTCCTTTGATTTCCTGTAGTCCTTCTACGACAAATTTCTTGACGAGCTCAGACGAAGCTTCGGGTTTTGTATGCATTAAAATGTATTGTGTATTTGTCCTTAAATTACCAAAACATATGCCATCTTGGGCTTTGGATCAATAATGGGGCACAATGTCGGAAATTCTTCCCTTTTATCAGTTAAAAATAGTAGATAGTACGCAGCTTGAATTGAAGCGAATGCTGCGGCAGCAGGGGGAATTGAATTCTTTCACTACGCTACTTGCTGAGCATCAAACTGCGGGTCGCGGTCGTGGGGTGTCAAAGTGGCACGATTCACCGGGTAGTAGTCTGTTATTGTCCATATATGTCAATTGGCCCGTTCCGTTGAAGGAAAGTTTCGAGGTGAACCAGCGCGTTTGCGTTGCACTCAAGCCTATTTTCCCGGATTCCGTGTTGTTTAAGTGGCCCAACGATTTAATGGTGGGTACTAAAAAATTGGGCGGTATGCTGATCGAAAATCACTGGTCAGGGGGTGGAATCAAAAGCAGTAGTATTGGGATTGGCATCAACTTGAACCCAACGAACGACGCACTTACGCGGGCGGCATTTTTGAATGAATGCACGAGCAATAAGGAGACACCACTTTCTTTAGCAAAGCGTATTCAAAGGCAATTTTCAGAAGCGCTCACTAGCCCATACACAACAAGTCAATTGGTCCGCGCGTACCATGATATACTTTGGGGCCAACTGGAACCGCAGTCTTACCTTATTAATGGAAAAGAAGTAATGGCAACAGTAGAAGGCGTGACTAAAAACGGTCGTTTAGCCCTGCGTTTTGAGAACAACGTCGTGGACACGTTTGATATCGATCAAATAAAGTGGGTAGATCCTAATTAAGGACTACTTGCCCCACACTTCAGGTTGTTCTCTCCATTCTTTGAGAAGCGCAATCTGGTCCTCTAAAATCGCTCCTTGAAGGGCCGCTTGTTCAAGAAGATGGTGGTAATCACTCAAGGTGTTGAGTCGAACGCCGGCTTTTTCAAAATTGGTTCGAGACAATTCAAAGTCATAGGTGAAAATAGCCAACATGCCCATCACACGGACGCCGGCCTCTTTCAAGGCATCTACGGCCTTCAATGACGAACCGCCGGTGGAGATCAAATCTTCAATGACAATAACTGAGGCGCCGCTTTCTAAATACCCTTCAACCACGTTTTGACGTCCGTGGCCTTTTGCTTTATCACGCACATAAACAAACGGTACGCCAAGGTATTCGGCAACAAGAACGCCAATAGCGATAGCACCTGTAGCAACTCCTGCGATGTAATCTGGTTTGCCATAAATTTCTTCAATCTGCTTTGCAAATTCTATTTTCAAGAAATTTCTGATTGTTGGAAAGCTCAGTGTGAGCCTGTTATCACAATAAATAGGACTTTTCCACCCACTAGCCCACGTAAATGGATTTTCCGGTTGTAATTTGATTGCCTTAATTTGCAATAAGCTCTCCGCAGTTTGAAGCGCAACTTGTTTGTTTTGTATCATGCTCCAAAATTACACCAAAGTTTTTATTCATAAGGCCATTTTGGTCGTCGTGCCTGGTGCTTTTGCACCCGAGTTTATCAACAATTTGTCCACTGCGAGGAAAGTGCAAAAATGGCTCAAAGGTTGTTATAAAGATCCTGTTAAACAGGTAGTTGAAATAGGTGTTGACCACGATTTCTGGGCATTATTCTTAACCTTGCACCACCATATTATTGCAGGAGGCGGTTGGGTTAGAAATAACGATGGGCAGTTATTGGTCATTGAGCGCAATGGGAAATTGGACCTTCCAAAAGGTAAATTAGAATTGAGAGAAACCATTGCTGTCTGTGCTGTTCGAGAGGTCGAGGAGGAGTGTCGTGTCAAGCGTTGCGAAATTACTGGGCCGGCGGTGAAGACCTACCATTGCTATATTCACAAGGGGGAGTTTGCGTTAAAAACTACGTATTGGTACCCTATGAAAACGGACTATTCGAAAAAGCTTAAACCACAAACCGCAGAAGGAATCAGTGCGGTATATTGGGCGACACCATCCGTAATTAAGCAGCGTCTAATGGAGATTCCATCCTACAACAGCTTGGAAGAAGTGTTTCTTGATTTTATCGCAGAGCAGGCTTAAGGTTTTACGGCATCAGGAACGAACTTCGTAAAATCTCCACCGTAGTTAAAGACTTCCCGTACAATGCTCGAACTGATGTAGGCAAAACGTGCACTAGTCAAAAGGAATACTGTTTCTAATTCAGGCGTCATTTCACGATTCGCTTGTGCGATGGCTTTTTCAAACTCAAAATCCGCCGGATTCCGTAAGCCGCGTAGCAAGAAGTTGACCCCTTCTTGTAAGGCAAAATCTACCGTTAAACCATCGTAAGTAACCACTTTAACTTTGTCTTCGTCCGCGAAAGTTTCGGTAATCCAAGCTATTCGCTGTTCCAGTGAGAAGAGGTAGTTTTTAGCGCTATTGGTTCCGACAGCTATTCTAATTTCATCAAACAATGGGAGGGCCCGTGTAATGATATCAACGTGTCCTAGCGTGATGGGGTCAAAGGATCCCGGAAAAAGTGCGATTCGTGCCATGTTTCGAAGTTAGCTATTCTTTTCGGTATGTGCAGCCATGTGCTCTTCGGCGAGTGTGCTCAAGACCGTTGCTAAGGACCAATTTCGCGAGGCCACCTGTTGCGGTATGATACTCGCAGCGCTCAGTCCGGGGATACTGTTGACTTCAATAAGCACGGGTTGGTCGCTTTCATTAATGATGTAGTCGATTCGAACGATACCTTTAAGATTTAGGTGGTCGTATACGGTTTGGGAGATCGTTTCAATCTGTGTATGAAGACCTTCGCTAATTCTTGCAGGTGTGATTTCCTGTGATTTGCCTTTATACTTCGCCTCGAAATCAAAAAAAGCACCTTCAGTAGGGACAATTTCAGTTATTCCGATGGCCCTACTTTGGTCCGATTCAGTTTTTTTTGAATCAAAATTGAACGATGATCGCAAAACACCGCAACCGACTTCCTTGCCCGTTACTCCTTCTTCCACTAAGACTTGCCTTCCTTCCGTAAAAGCATATTGAAATGCTGCTTCTAATTGGGTGGGTTCTTCTACGCGCGAAACGCCATAACTTGATCCGGCACAATTGGGCTTAACGAATACTGGAAATTGCCAATGTTTAAATGCAGCTGCCCCCGGGAATTCGTTGAACAGTTCTCCTTTAGGTACTAGAATCCCCGCATCTCTTAATACGGCGTTGCATTGTGCTTTATTGAAAGTTAAAGCACTCTGGAAGGTAGCGCATGTACTGTGTGGTATATTCAATACTTCTAACACGCCAGAAATGTGGCCGTCTTCTCCGGGAGATCCGTGAATACTATTAAAGACATAATCGGCCCCTAGATCTTCAATGCGCACGTCCTTGCCATCCAGCGAATAACCGGAACGCTCCACTTTAACGAACAATGTTCGGTATCCTGCTGCTTCAAACGCAGCGAATGCAGTCTGGCCAGAAGCAAGACTTATTTCGTGCTCGGAAGAGTATCCTCCTGCGAGAACGACTACGGTTTTAACGCCATTTTCCATAGTTGTAAATGTAATGCAACTCTGCTTTCGATAGAGGGACGATAAAAAGTATCTTTACCCCATGAAGCAGTGGATACTTTTTCTTTTTAGCAAGACCTTTTTAAGAACAGCGCTCTTCTCTGTTTTGGGCGTATTGTTGGTCGTTGCAGGTACATTGTGGTGGATGCACAGTACTACGCAACATGGAAAAACAGTGGCTGTACCGGATATTCGGTTGCTCCCCTTAATAGAAGCGACAGAAGCGCTTGAGGCGGCGGGATTGACCTATGAAGTCATAGATTCAACCCATTATGTTCCCGGTGTAAAGGAGGGAGCCGTCGTAGAAGTGTTTCCCGAAGCGTATGCAGAAGTAAAGTTGGGACGCACACTATTTATAAGCACAAATCCGTCTGCATTACCTAAATATCCACTACCTAATTACAAGGACCAGCTTGTCAGTTATGTACTTAGTAAGTTCCAAGACAAAGGCTTTTTTGTAGATAGCCTCATTCTTATTCCTGACCTTAGTCATGACTTGGTATTAAAGGTGGTTGATGAGGATGGTGCATTGGCTCAGGAGCAAGCGCTCTTCCAAACAGGTAGTCATTTTACCCTTTATGTTAGTGGGGGCGAAAGCGATCGGAACGCCTTTTTACCTGATTTAATCGGATTGACCTTTGTACAAGCGCAGCAGACGCTTATGACCTACAGCTTGAATTTAGGGGCAACTATTATTGAAGAGGAAATAAACGATACGGCTGGTGCGTTTGTATTGCGGCAGTTTCCAGAATTTAAAATGGATGCTGAGGTGCCCGTAGGCAGCTCCGTTGATCTTTGGCTGACCGCAGATAGTAGTGCGGCCTATGTGCCCGAGGCATTGCCTGTAAATTCGTTACCCCAATAGTTATGCGATTTCATATCCTGGTTTTTTTAGGTGCACTAACAGTGGCGCAAGCGCAAGTGATTGAGCAAACGCAGCCGTTAAGCGGAGGATCGCCTGGACATTTTAGCACGGAAACATCAGATACCTTGAATACCCCTTTTGTGGACGATTTTTCCTACCGCATTGACAAACCTTCACCAGGCTTGTGGAGTGATCAGGACGTTTGGGTCAACGACGCCATGCCCTTATATCAAAATTCTATAGGTGTTGCCACTTTTGACGGCTGTAATGGATACGGTAAGCCTTATCAGCCGGGCAATACAGCAACGAATGGAATTTCGGACCAATTAACCTCGCAGTATATTAACCTCCAAGGTGCTACCGATGTCTGGCTGTCATTTCAATACCAGCGGGCAGGCAGGGGAGAAGTACCCTCATCAAGCGATAGTCTTGTCGTATCGTTTTATTCGCCTGCAGATTCGACTTGGACGCAGGTTTGGGGTGAAAAGGGAACAGGAAATCCCGATGCCTTTAAAACAGCCATGATTCCGGTTTTGGGCAACCAGTTTTTAAAGAAAGGTTTCAGATTTCGATTGTCAACTTATGGCGCACGCGGTGGTGCATATGATGTTTGGAACGTAGATTATGTGCAGCTGGATAAAGACCGAAATTCAGGTGATTCAATCGTTACGGAGCCTGCTTTTGCTCGTCCGCACCCATTAATTATTGGAAATGGACCCTACACTTCTTGGCCGTGGTGGCTTAGTATGAGCAATACTATTGCGAACCGCCCCAACAACCTCACCTTTACCTACCGTAGGTTAGGTACTGTTCCTTCTGGAGGTTGGAGCTTAAATCTTGGCCAGTACCGGTGGGAAGAAAACGGCATATTGATTCAACAACAAACCGCAGTACCTGTAATTACAACTACACAGCACGATCAGGATTTGACTTTTGACGTAGGTGTCCCAGCGGCAGCATTAGGTACGCTGAATGGCGCAACAACGGTGACAACGAAAGTATGGTTCGACGGTTCTGCAGCGGGTACCAGGCAAAACGATACGGTATATGGTGCCTTACATTTGGACAATTACCTTGCCCTTGACGACGGCACTGCGGAGCGAGCCTACGGTATTGAAAATGTCACAGGATCTAGGGTAGCACAAAAGTTCAATACTGGGGGCCTAGGCTCGAGCGATTCGTTGAAAGGGGTTTCCATGAATTTCGCATGGTACAATGATTCAGTTTATACGTTCAGATTGGCCGTTTGGGCCCCTGCTGATTCGGGCTCTGCGCCCGGCGCACTTTTGTATTTAACAGATTCTGTATATCAACATTCGACGCATTGGGACCGTAATGACTTCTTTCATTTTGAACTGGACTCTGCCGTTGATATTAGCGCATATTCTTCCGTTTGGATTGGATATGTGGATGTCTCCTCTCAAACAACGATGTATTTGGGGCTTGACCAAGAACGTACATTGCCCAATGCCATGCCGCGTTATTACGGTGATGGATTTAATTGGTATCCGTCTTTAGAGCCCGGGGCATTGCTACTTCGGCCATTTTTCCGCTATACACCAGCAACTATGACGGTTACAGCGCCCAAAGTCAATACCTTCGACATTTATCCCAATCCATCGAGCAGTAGTGTAACCATTGCCGCTAACCGTGCGGGCTACTTTGAAGTGGCGGTGCAGGGCCTCAATGGGCAGGAGATGATGACGGCGGCCGGCGAAGAAAAAATAGAATTGGACATTACCTCATTGCCGAAAGGAATGTACCTCATACGCACCCTTCATGAGGGTTCCGTAACTCATACTAAATGGATCAAACTTTAATGGACGAGCAGCACGATAGTACCTCCAACGATGAACTGTACGTCCATCACAGTTTTACGGCAGATAAAGGTCAAAACCCACTGCGCGTTGATAAATTTCTTTTCAATTTTCTAGAGGATACTTCCCGCAGTCGCATTCAGAAAGCTGCCGATGCAGGTTCCATTCATGTGAATGGTTTGCCGGTGAAAAGCAATTATAAGGTGAAGGCAGGAGATACTGTAGAATTGGTATTGGCAGATCCGCCGCGCGATTCTGAGATTGTTCCAGAAAATATTCCTTTAGATCTATTGTACCGCGATGAACATGTCATTGTCGTGAATAAAGAGGCGGGCTTAGTTTGCCACCCCGGTCACGGGAATTATACAGGTACCCTGGTCCATGCACTGGCGTATTTGGCTGAAAACTTGCCGGTCGGTTCAAGCGGCGAGGAACGCCCTGGGTTGGTACACAGGTTAGATAAGAACACGACGGGGGTGATGGTAGTAGCTGCTTCAGAATTGGCAATGAGCCATCTTGCGAAGCAATTCTATGACCGAACAACCCAACGCGAATACATTGCTATCGTATGGGGCAATGTGAAGGAAGACGAAGGAACCATCACTGGTCATATTGGTAGAAGTCTATCCGACCGATTACAAATGGCGGTTTTCGAGGACGGCAGCGAAGGAAAACATGCCGTGACACATTATAAAGTGCTCCAGCGCTTTGGGTATGTAACCGTGGTCAGTTGTAAATTGGAGACAGGGCGCACGCATCAAATTCGCGTGCACATGAAATATTTAGGTCACCCCTTGTTCAATGACGAGCGCTATGGTGGAGATAAAATATTGAAAGGAACGACGTTTACGAAATACAAGCAATTCATTATAAATTGTTTCAAAGCTTGTCCCCGTCACGCCCTGCATGCAAAGAGTTTAGGCTTTACGCATCCAAAAACGGGCGAACAACACCGCTACGAAAGTGTTTTACCAGAGGATATGCAAGAAGTGATTCGTAAATTCGATTCGTACACTAGTGCCGTTGAACCGCATAAGGATGAAGAAGAGTAGCTTAATCTTAATACCATTAGTACTGCTGTTCATAGCCGCGAGCTGTGGGCCTGATGAGCCTTTGCACAACCCTACACCACTCGCCTTAGCGTATCCTTCTCATTTCCCAACTCCCGATTTACCTGCTGATAATCCACTTACGGTGGAAGGCGCAAAGCTGGGACGTCATTTATTCTTCGACCCTCGTCTTTCTGGTGATAACACGCAAAGTTGTAATTCGTGTCACAGTCAAGAGCATGGATTTGCGGAGCCTTTTCAATTTTCAACAGGGATAGACGGAAGTACAGGTACAGTCAATGCTATGACACTAACAAACATGGCTTGGCAAGATTTCTTCTTTTGGGACGGGCGTGAAAACAGCCTTGAAGATCAAGTTCAAGATCCAATAGTAAATCCCATTGAAATGCACGCGCAATGGCCAGATGTCATTGCAAAATTGGCGCAGGATCCTACCTATGTTGAGCTGTTTGATGACGCTTTTGGTGCGGACGACCCTATAACAAGACAAAATACCGCGAAAGCGTTGGCTCAGTTTGTTCGCACCTTGGTCACTGGTGGCAGCAAGTTGGATCAGTATGTGCAGGGAGATTACACATTTACACCTTCTGAACAATTGGGTTTTGATATTTTCAATAACGAACAAGGCGATTGTTTCCACTGTCACGGTTTAGCAACCACAGGATACCAATTAGGCGCACACGGATTGCTGCAATTCACGAATAATGGATTAGATAGTGTTTATGCTGTTGGCGCAGGACGCGAGTTCGTTACTGGAGATCCATCCGACCGCGGTAAATTCAAGGTGCCGTCCTTGCGGAATGTCGAATACAGTTACCCCTACATGCACGACGGTCGTTTTCAAACGCTGGCTGAAGTCTTGGATTTTTACAATATGGGCGGTCATCCATCGCCTACGTTAGATCCTAATATGAAGGCTGCGGGCGTGGGGCGGAATTGGTCTGTTGCACAAAAACAAGGATTATTAGATTTCTTAAAGACGTTTT
>ERZ887851.1864-NODE-1864-length-17370-cov-39.604100_pt1 | contig 17370 bp, 10 predicted proteins | sample MGYA00521100_ERZ887851 | MGnify/ENA primary metagenome ERZ887851 (study PRJEB32303, sample SAMEA104408602) | aquatic metagenome | biome: Brackish water; feature: Pelagic; material: water | place: Baltic Sea | collected 2014-06-06T16:11:00 | depth 11,444 m ...
AACAACCAGAAGTGGTACGAACGATGAAAATTACAAGAATAGCAGCCTATCAAGTAGACCTTCCGTTGCACGAAGGCAGTTACAAATGGTCAGGCGGTAAGTCCGTCGATGTATTCGACAGTACGATAATACGAGTCGAAACAGATGCTGGTGTAGTGGGTCACGGCGAGGTCTGTCCTTTGGGACCGTTCTATCTGCCGGCTTATGCCGGAGGTGTCAGAGCAGGGATCGCCGAATTGGCCCCGCTATTGCTGGGAAAAGATCCGATAGGTATCGGAAGTTTGAACAACTTCATGGATAAGGCCATGAAAGGCCACCCGTACGTGAAAACGGGAATAGACATCGCCTGCTGGGATATTTTGGGACAGGTGGCCGGATTGCCCGTTTGCGAACTGCTGGGCGGCAGATACGGCGAAGACTTTGTGCTGTACCGAGCTATTTCTCAACAGCCACCAGCTGAGATGGCAAAGAACGTGGAAAGTTATCGCAACGAAGGTTACCGTCGATTCCAGCTGAAAGTTGGTGGAGATCCGGATGAAGACATCGAGCGAATCCGAGCCGTTCGCAAGATTCTGGAACCAGGTGACAAGCTGATCGCCGACGCCAACACTGGCTGGCTGATGCACGAAGCCGCCAGAGTTGTCAGAGGCGTGAAAGACGTGGACGTGTACATAGAACAACCGTGTTTATCGTACAACGAATGTCTGTCAATTCGTCGAAGAACAGATCACCCTTTTGTGATGGACGAACATATCGATGGCATGGACGTGCTGATGAAGGCTCATGCTGATCAGGCCACCGACGTGGTGAACATAAAAATCAGCAAGTTTGGTGGCTTAACAAAAGCGAAGCAAGCTAGGGACTTGTGTATATCTTTGGGTATCGCGATGACTTTGGAAGACAGTTGGGGTGGCGATATCACCACAGCTGCGATTGCTCATCTGGCTCACAGCACACCGCCAGAGTTTCTATTCACCAGCACCGACTTCAACAGCTATGTCACAGTCAGCAACGCCGCTGGTGCGCCTCAACGTAAGAACGGTCGCATGTCGGCTTCGACAGAACCGGGTCTCGGCGTTCAACCCCGCTTCGAATTGTTCGGCGATCCATTGGTTGATGTGAAGGTTTAGAGCACAGTAAACCATCAATGGCAATCCGCCTGGATTTTCTGGCGTAGCAGCCACGAAAAGACGTTATCACGATAAAGAAACCTTAAAAGTAGTAAACGGATTTATAGATGCATAGTCAGCTACATTTCTTTACGTGGTTGGTGTTACTGCTTACAGGCGTCACCCAGGCAGACGACTGGCCTCAATGGGGTGGCCCTCAGCGAGACATCGTCTGGCGGGAAACAGGGATCGTGGCTACGTTTCCGACGAATGGTTTGCTTCCACGAGTCTGGTCGGCAGAAGTGGGCGAAGGCTATTCTGGTCCCGCCGTGGCGGATGGACTGGTCTATTTAACCGACCGCATTCAGGACGAAGGTAACGAACGAGTCCTTTGTTTTGATGCTGAAACCGGCAAGGAAGTTTGGAAGCAGGAATACGCTTCTCGCTATACGGTGAGTTACCCAGCCGGTCCTCGCGCGACACCGGTGATCGACGAAGGGCGGGTGTTTACCATAGGCGCCGTCGGGCAAATGTTTTGTTTTGACGCCAAAACGGGAGCAGAAATCTGGAAGATAGATTTTCAAGCAGACTTTGGCACGAAGCTGCCGATCTGGGGCATGGCCGCTTCGCCATTGGTTGATGGTCAACAGCTGATCACATTGGTCGGAGGAGCGAACGGAGCATTGGTCGTAGCGTTTGACAAGGCCACGGGTAAGGAACTTTGGCGAGCACTGGATGATGAAGTCATCGGTTATAGTCCGCCGGTGATCTATGAATTCGGTGGCCGTCGGCAACTGATTATCTGGCATCCATCGGCGGTGACATCACTGGATCCAGAAACTGGAAAAGTGCTTTGGGAAACGCCGTGGGAGATCAGATACGGCTTAACAGCACCGATGCCGCGTAAGATCGATGACCACTTGTTTATGACAGCTTTCTACGACGGTCCGCTGATGCTGAAAGTTGGCAGCGATCACGCCGACATCGTGTGGAAAGGCAAAGGTAAAGATGAACAGCAGACCGACGGACTTCACTCAATTATTCCCACACCCTGGGTAGACGCGGATAACATTTTTGGTGTGTGCAGCTATGGCCAGTTGCGAGCACTCAACACAGCGACGGGTGAACGCCTTTGGGAGACGCTGGACGCGACTGGTAGCGGTCGCTGGTGGAATGCTTTCATAATTCCTCACGAAGATCGCTACTTCCTGCACAACGAACAAGGCGATTTGATAATCGCCGACTTGTCGGCGGAAGGTTACAAGGAAATCAGTCGAGCGAAACTGGTGGAACCGACTCGAGCCGTGCAGCGACGAATGACGATCTGGTCGCATCCCGCTTTTGCAATGAAGAGTGTGTTTGCTCGCAACGACAAAGAACTGGTGAGAGTGAGTCTGGCGAAATAATGTGGCAGCCCTTCTTATCAAGCAAACGCATCGGCAGTTCGAAGCCGGCAGCGGATCGTTCGCAAATCAGTCGGTCGGAGTTTCATAAAGACTACGATCGAATCATATTCAGCAGCGCATTCAGGCGTCTGAGCGAAAAAACTCAGGTGGTGCCCTTTCCCAAGTCGGATTACACACGGCAGAGGCTGACGCACAGCTTGGAAGTGTCGTGTGTGGGTCGTTCGCTGGCCACCAGCATTTACGATCTGGTGCGTCAGGAAATCGAGAAGTATGTTTCTCAGGGAGACTTCGAAGCAATCGTAGCGGCCGCCTGCCTTGCTCACGATATTGGCAACCCGCCTTTCGGTCACTTTGGAGAGAAGGCGATTCAGGATTGGGCGGCCAGCAATCTGACACAGCCTTGTTTTCAGGAACTAACCAGCGCCGAACGTAGAGATCTGACTCACTTTGAAGGCAACGCTCAGAGCTTTCGAGTACTGACGCGACTGCAGATGAGCAATCGACGGGGTGGTATGCGTTTAACGGCTGCTACGTTAGGAGCGTTGGTGAAGTATCCTCGCCCAAGCGACGTAGAACAGCCACTACTGAAGAAGCACGGCTTCTTTCAGGATGATGCTGAACTGTTTCAGGAAGTGTTTGAAACAGCCGGTCGCACGGCGGACGAATATGGGCAGTTCGCCAGACATCCATTAGCCCTTCTTTCAGAAGCCGCTGATGATATCTGTTACGCGATTATCGACCTGGAAGACGGTTGCAAGGCCGGACTTATACCAGTGGCCGAAGCTTTGGATATACTGGAAAATCTAAGCACGGGCTGCACCGGATCAGAATCGATGCCGGATTCAGATCGACTGTCGATGGGGCGAGCGATGTCGATTAATGTGTTGGCCAATCAATGTGCGGAAGTATTTCAGACGCACATGAACAGCATCCTGGATGGCAGTTTTATAGGACCGTTGATTAAACAGGTGCCAGCCGCCGAACCTTATTCGGAGGCCAAAAAGGTAGCCGTTCGACAGGTGTTTAACAGCGAGCGAGTTCTGGAGCTGGAAGCCGCGGGCTATCGAGCAATTCAGGGTTTACTGGACATACTAACGTCGGCAGCGTTGGCAGAGTCGCCCAGCAGCTACGATCAGCATGTTGGAAAGCTGACTAAGCTTAGAATTGAAGAAGATATGACAGCGTATCAGAAGCTGCTGGCATGCACAGACAAAGTGAGCGGCATGACAGACCGCTATTGTATTGAGCTGTATCGAAAACTATCCGGCCATGCTTTAGAGTCCTACTTAAAATGAAGCGAACAGCGTGCGCAAGATTATTGTAGCGACAACGGAGCGGCTCGGCGAATCGCACGTCCTAACTGTTGCTAGGTGCCACGCCACAGGGTCAAGGGCGAAGCCGTTGTTAGGTTAGTTTGGTATGACATTACCGGTAGTCACCACAAACACATGGTCCTGAACAGCTAAGAAGTCAGAATTGTTATGAAGTCAGTCGCTGTAATCGGCGGTGGGCCAGCCGGGTTAATGGCGGCGGAAGTACTGTCGAAGGCAGAGCTTGAAGTCGCAGTCTATGAAGCCAAATCATCGTTGGGACGCAAGTTTCTGGTGGCTGGCAAGGGTGGACTTAACCTGACGCACGCTGAACCGATCGCCGCGTTTCTGTCTCGATTCGGTTCCAGATCGGACGTCATTCAACGCATGCTTTCACAGTTTGGACCGAACGAAGTGAAACAGTGGGTGCAATCGTTCGGGATCAACACATTCGTGGGTCCGTCCGGGCGAGTGTTTCCGGAAGACATGAAGGCGTTGCCAATATTGAAACTCTGGACGCAACGTTTGGTCACCAGCGGCGTGAAGTTTCATACGCGACATCGGTGGCTGGGATGGAATGCTGATCATTCAATGCGGTTTTCGACACCAACAGGTGATCACAGCGTGCGGGCCGACGCAACAGTGCTGACTCTTGGAGGAGCCAGCTGGCCGAAGCTGGGATCGGATGGTCACTGGGTGCCGTTGCTGCAGGAAAAGAACATCGAAGTGGCTAAACTGAAGCCAGCCAATAGCGGCTTCGACATAGTGCTAAGTAAACACTTTACAGAACGCTTCGCCGGCGAGCCGTTGAAATCAGTGGTGTTGAAGTTTACAGATTCGGCAGGTCAAACATTTCAACGCCAGGGCGTTTGTACGATGACGGCAAACGGCATCGAAGGAAGTTTGATCTACGCAGCATCGGCCCTGCTTCGCGACGAGATAGCCAGCAGCGGTTCAGCGACGATTTTTCTGGATCTGGCACCAGACCGATCAGAGCAGCAATTGCAGCAGCGATTGTCACAGCCGCAAGGATCGCGTTCGATCTCAAGTCATCTTCGCATCAAAGCAAACATAAAAGGAGTTGAAGGGAGTCTGCTGCGAGAGTTTGCCGCCGATGCTGTACACGACAGCCATCGGTTAGCTCACGCCATCAAAAACCTGCCAATAACATTAACCGCGGCTCGTCCTATCGCTGAAGCGATCAGCACAGCAGGAGGAGTTCGGTTTGAATGTTTGGACAACAATCTGATGGTGAAGTCTCTACCAGGACTGTTTTGCGCAGGAGAAATGCTGGACTGGGAAGCACCAACCGGAGGCTACCTGTTGACCGCTACTCTGGCAACAGGGCGAGTCGCCGGACAAGGCGTCATCGACTGGTTGAGTCGTTAACCAGTAGCGTTATTTCGTATTCAGCAGACCAGTAGACTTCATCCAGGCGGCCAGGTTGTTGTTCCATGATGAAACAGGATTTTCCGATGGTCGCATGCCGTAGCCGTGCCCACCTTTCGCGAAAGCGTGCAGTTCAGCAGGAACGCCGTGTTCCTTCAGCCGCACGAAAAGTAACGCTGATTGAGCTCCACGCATTGAATCGTCCCATGTGACGGCCATGAACGCAGGAGGTGTTTGTTTGGTGACCGCTACAAGATCACCGAGCTCCGCGACCTTGTCGTTATAGTTGTTGCCCAAATACGCGGCATAGATCGGGCAGATGAAGTCTGGTCGGCAACTCAGATCATCAGCATCGTCGACTTTCTCATACGTTCTGGTGTTGAACTGAACGCCGGACATCACGGTTAAGTGACCTCCCGCAGAGAAGCCCAGCGTGCCGACGCGGTGTGGATCGAGCTTCCATTGATCGGCCTGGTGCCGGACAACTCGGATTGCTCGTTGCACGTCCTGAAGTGGCTCCCAGTGAAACTTATCGGGGTTGCGTCGAGGAACACGATACTTCAGAACGAAGGCCGTGACACCGATCGAGTTAAACCACTCGGCAATTTCCAAACCTTCTTTTGGCCATGCCAGAATGTTGTAGGCACCACCCGGACAGATGATGACAGAACAGCCGTTGGCTTTGTCAGGATCAGCCTGGTAGACCGTCAACGTAGGTACATCAACATACTTGATGCGTTCTTCGGTGAGCTCAGACTTCAGTCGTTCGATGGTCTGATCGTCAAGCTTCACAGCGTCAGCTGGCAGACCGGTCGGCCAGATGGCTATTTCAGCATGTTCCAGTGCTGCAGCCGGTTGCGAAAGGCTGGTCGCAGACAACAGACACGTAGCGAGGCAATGGGTGGTGATCAGCAAAACTCGGAACATGAGGTTCGTTCGATAGCGGTGTTAGTAAGTAACGAAATAGACACAAGAAAACGTTAATCAAGCAGAACGCGGTTTAGCGAAGCGGATCGTTATCGGACAACGTTTTTTACAGGTTTGCCGTCGATTGCAAGCATCTGTGAATTGGTGAGCGAGTCGCCGAAACGGTCAAAGTCTTTGAAGCTCCAGACCACGTTTTTCTGACGATCAACTTCTATCAGTTGAGGATTTTCGGGACCAGCGTGGCAGTTCCCTATCAAAATATTCCCGTTGGGAAGCACCTGCAGAGACGTAACCCACGCCAGCTGGATGCCTGGCAGGTCGTTTTGATGGATGCTCCAGACGTCCTGGCCTGCTCGGGTCACTTCGATGATGCCATGACCGTTACCCGTGCTGATCAGCGTATTTCCGTTCTTTAGGCGGATGGCACTAAAGCACTGATTGCCGTAAGCTTCCACGCCGTGTCCGTTGGCAGGTTCGCGCCCAAACAGCGGGACAGCGTATTCCCAAACAACCTTGCCGGCGGAATCGTATTCTCGAACCGCAGCGTCGCCTTCGTGACAGACAAGGTAGTTGCCGTTGCCGATGTTTCTGACGAGTCGCGTGTCACGGTGAGCATTCGGAGCGGCCACCTTTAGAGGAATCCAGTGAACAAGTTCGCCCGCGTTGTTTAGTTCGATAATGCGAGACCGGCCGGATTCGACAACCATGGTGTTGCCGTTTTCTAAACGCTGAAACGCGTGTATTTCAATGCGACGACCCTCATTACCGGCAGCCGTTTTTGCTTCGTATTGCCAAACGGTTTCATTTGATTTCGGATCCACTTCCACAACGTGAGTCCACGTGTTCTGAAACAGAATATTTCCGTTTGGCAGCACGTGCAGATCGTGCAGCGGGCCAATCTTGTATTCCCATTCGATAGCGCCGTCTTCACCAACAATGGCGATGCGTTTCTTAGACGAATCGGCAGCGATAAAACGTCGAGTTGGCCCATCGGCGGCCAGCGCAGAATTGGTGGTCATCAAACACGTAAGTGTCAGCAGAAAGTAGTGATGAAATCGCATGATCGCCTGTGAAGTGAGTAAAGTAGTGAGTCAGTGGAAGGAAGAGAGCACGGTGATGCATCGAAAATAGCGACAGTAGAACAAGGCCAGTGACATCGACCGTTCGATGGACCATTGTTGCACGGTGACAGCCATAATCACAAGCCATCAGAAGAAACCGATGGTTTAGGGAAGCGTTCTGGCTAATCGAATGCCAATAATAAAATTCTGTTCTTCAGGATAGGCAACGCGTCGAGCAGACCGTGCATCTTCTTCCTGACTGCCGAATGAACCTCCTCGGAGTATCCGGTTGTCGGTACCGTCAATAGGCCCAAAATGGCCAGTAGCCAGCATGAACGGAACATCTTTGTCATACCTGTACTTGGCTTCCTGACACCATTCCGCCGCGTTCCCCAGCATGTCAAACAAGCCGAATTGATTCGGCAGAAGAGTACCAACCGGAAGCATGTAGTCGTCTTTTGACAGAGCTGAGTACCAGGAATAGTTGTCGATCAACGACTGAGTTTCCCCGTAATATCGCGAGGTTGTCGTACCAGCTCGGGCAGCACATTCCCATTCTGCTTCGCCCGGAAGGCGGTAACCAGTGCGTTCATACCAGTCGCTTGCCAGCAGCATTCGAGTCGAATCACCGGGATCCTCTTCGTAACACCATTGTGAGGATGGAATACCTTCCTGTTCACTTAACCAGTTGCAGTACTGAGCGGCAAGATGCCAACCAACAAGCGTTATCGGGGAATCAGGTGTCGGAGAATCCTGAGCGTTGTAACTGTTGTACTCAGGATCGAATGACAGAAATTGAGCGACCGTGACTTCCTTCGCAGCAATGGCATAACTTTTAGTAATCCGGCGTCGATGTCGATCTTCATCATCAGATTCGGTGCCCCCGTCCCGATCAGCTTCATTGATGGGTGACCCCATCAAAAATTCCTGAGGTTGCACAACAACAAACGTATGGTCATCCTGCTTTGTGACGTACCAACCTCGTTCGCCCACGACTGTTCCCAAAGCATATTCTTTGCGAATCTCAGCAAGTTCGTCGGAACGATTCATCTGTTTCATAGCCCACTCAATCGCACCATGGACGCCAGGGTCGACATCATCACTGAACCACGGCAACAGACTGTCAGCGGCTCTGTTCAACATGGCATCGTCAAGCCGATCGCCTTTGGTAAGTTGGCCGATGGCCAATATCAGTGAGTATCGCTGTGCCGGATTTGAAGTCTGCTGCATCGCATCAAGAATCAAGTCAGGGTCGGTTTCATAACGAAGCGTTCGATCCAGAAAATCGCTGGTCAAGCGAGCGTCGGGTATCAGCTGGAAGATCGGCCAAACGTTGGATGCGGCCTGAAAACGAATTAAGGTTGCCGCCGCCGCCGCCTGGCGAATCACTAACTCTTCCTTTTTGGTGTCCTCAACAAGAGGTCGATGCCACACCATGGAAGTCAGCAGTGATCGTGAAGAGAGATCGGTGGCGTTAGAAGGCTGATGAACGGCAATGGCGACAGGTCGATAGCCATCGGTTCGCAGCGACTTAATCTGCGGTACGATTTCGTTGACAGCGACATCATGAAGAAGCCGTGATTCAAAATTGACGTCGGCCTGCCAGAGAGAAGCGAATTCACGAGGCTGGCCAGACAAACTGGCACCAGACAAGTTGGTGATAGAGGAATTCTGCGGACCATCCCCAGTCTCAGCGACACTGGCAGCAACGGCGACGTCCCATTGAGGACGATGGAACAACTCGAAGCCCTCATACGCCAGCTTCGCATCGGCCAGATTACCTTCCGTCGACCAAACGCCGGAATAGACTCGCTCGCCATCATCGTTGTTGGCAACAGAGATGGTTAACTGAGAAACAAATTTCTGTTCCTTTAATTCAGCCGCACGGGTCCAGAAGTTTGTCTGCAATTCATTGACAACCACGGTGCGCTGGTCTTCGATATTTGTCCGCTCACAGAACAGGACAACGAAACGTTCATAGCTGCCAGGGCTGGCTACGACATCGGCAACAACCAGGTTCCTCTTCTCCGCAGCGGCGATTTGATCATGCAAATCTGTTTCGGAAATGTCCGACAACAGGTTCCAGTCCAAAGCATCGCGCGTCCAGACGCAGGCGACCAGTGTTTGGCGAGCGTCTGACAAGTCTGCAGCCGAAGTGTCGGCGGGCGACGACGCCAGAAACGGGCGAACTCGAACAGGGCGATAACCAGAACTTCGAAGTGTTTCAGCAACGTCCAAAAATACCGTCCATGACATGTCCTGACAGAAAGCAAAGTGCTCATCCAGTAGTCCGTGAGCGGACTCGATCGCAACCTGAGTTACCGGAGCGGGCCTCGTCCACCCAGGGCCAGCCTTGCTGATCGGCCAGGTTGGATTCACTTGCTTTTGAAGCTCGGCTTCCAGCAGTCGAATAGCATCAGTTTTGTGGACTTCCAATACAGGAAACAGCACGTCCGCCGATTTTGGATCCGCAGCCAACATCAGTTCAGTCAGTATATCAACGTTGTTCGCCGCGAAGTCAGCCAGCAGCGACGCAGAAACGGACCGCTTCAGAGTATCCCGACTGCTGTCGAAATAGATCAGAGCGAGAGGCTCAACCAGGTCTTTGGAAACGGGCTGCACAAGTTTCTGATAATTCCCAATAAACACGGGCGCTCTTAATACAAGGGCAGCTGGGACAAATGTGGTGAATTCGGTATCCAGCCAATAACCATTCTGATGGTCTAAATTCGCGAGAACACAGGCAGCATGAAATCGTCTGTCTTCCGGTTCATCGGCGTCTTTAGCGATTTTCCAATAGGCAGAATTCACTGTGGTCTGATGCGGTCGTAACAACTCGATCAATGGCCCGAATTGGTTTGGCGCGGCCGAAAGCAGTCGTTCCTGAAGAAATTCCAGAATCAAGGGATCACCGGGCTGTCCGTTGGCGACAAGGGCAAGACCGGCATTCAACTTCTTGCTGGAGTCGTCGGCTTCGTGTTCGTATACCTTAAGCAGCAACGGATTCGCGATATCACGATAGGAATCCAGACGATCAATTGTTGCTGCGACTAAATTTGTGTCCGCGGATAACACAGCATCGACTCGGCCTCTCGCTTCCAAAAGATTGTTTCGGGATTGATTGCGAAGAATGAGACCATAGCTGATGACGGTCAACACCGACAATATCACCGCCGCGACGGTAATTCGGGTTCCATGAAGCTTCGCCGCTTGCCGCATCATCGCTGCCTGACCATCGGACCACATTCTGGCCGGAGTCAGTGAGCGAATGCTGAGCCATTCAACAAATGACGGCAAATATCGGTTTTCGCGTTTGGCCGTCCAAAGAGTCGATCGTTCGTTCAGCAACAGTTGAGCTCTGCCTTCGCGAGTCTCGCGTTGTTGACGAGTCAGCCATTCTCGCAGCGACGGCACCAAATAGTCGTGCGTCAACTGATAGAACATAGAGACCGAATCAGACTTCGAACGCGATTCGTGGCCTTCCGGGTCAGTGGGTGTGATCAGCCGAAGTTCGCCGTCAAGTACTCGAAGCAGGGCCGCTACATCAGCGGGTCGGTTCTGGCAGCCGGACACGGCGATCAGTTCTTCGTGCGATCGCATGTGGCCTTTGATGTCGGTACCAAGTTCCGGCAGCAGCGCCTGCAGGACGGCTCTCGCGGGACCAGCCAGTAAACGATGCTGAGGGTTCGACTGCGGCGAGCAGAAAGTTTCTTCCAGAAAGTTAAGTCCGATTCCTCTGGCCCCACCGACCTGAAGTAACGTGGATGGCACCCATGTCTTGTTTTTCACCATTTCGGCGAATAAAGAAATGCGAACGGATACAACTTTCCCGTCTTCAGCAAGACCATCAATTGCCTCAGCGACGAACCGATTTTCTTCGACAGAAAGTTGACCCGAATTACTCGGCAGTTTGCCAAATGCCTGACCAAAACGAATCAAGACTTTTTCGGCATGTGGAGTGTCAAAGAGGTCGACCGTGGTAAAGTTGTGACCCTGCAGGATGGGAATATCCAGCACGTTCATCAACCTGGCGGCGGCCATGGCAAAGTCGTCGCGAACCATCACGATGGCCTGCACCGCACCGCCATCGCACTGCCTGAGAGCTCGGACAAGGTCGCTATCCGGATCAGCTCGATGAGCATGTAGCCATTGTTCGAACTGGTCCAAGACGATGACGATCTTTCCGCGAGGGTGTCGTCGCAGTTCAGCAAACGTGTCAGCGATATTGGCGTTGGCTGGCAAATCAGAAAATCGCTTGTGCAGACCGCGCAGGATCCTAAGTTCTGTTTCCTCAGGAGTCGCTTCCAGGTAGATAGCCGTCACGTTATCGGCGAGTCTCGGCAGCAGCGCAGCTTTCACTAAAGAAGACTTGCCGCACCCGCTGGGACCGTAGATCAGACCGACGCTGAAAGTTTTCTCCGGATCAGGTTGTTCGATCTGCTGTTTCCAAAACGCAATTCCTTCTGGCAATCCGTCTCGGTTTCGAGTGCCCGGCAACAGTTCTAAAAAGAAGTCCGCATCGCTGGCGTCGAATGATCGAAGTCCCTTGGGTACGATCTGTCTGGCCGCTTTCGGCATACCATCAACGACGGCAGGCTGTAGCCATTGTTCAAGATCGTCAGCAAACGCAGCAGCAGTTTCGTGCCGCCCTGAAGCCCGCTTGGAGAGGCTTTTCAGACAAATTCGTTCCAGTTCAGCGGGAACGGACTCGGCAATCTGACGTGGCGGTGCGGGGTCGATGTGAATGACCTGGTGCAACGTTTCGTTCAAAGTTGAGCCGCCGAAAGGTCGACGGCCGGTCAGCAATCGGTAGAAGACCACACCGAGAGAAAATACGTCGCTGCGGGCATCCAGACGATGACCTTCACCTCGCGCCTGTTCGGGGCTCATATACGATGGAGTGCCCGAAATTCCCAAAGACTTCCCAATGTCGTCTTCTCGCATGGCCAGACCAAAGTCGGTGACGTAGGGCATATTGGTCGGCAGTTCGATCAGTATGTTCGCGCCTTTGATGTCGCGATGGATGATCCGTTTCTGGTGAGCATGATGAAGGGCTCGCGCAATGGGTATCAGCAAGCTGGCGGTTTCATGATACGTTGGAGGCTGATCTTTGATTTTCTGAATCAAATCGCAGCCTTCGATGTACTTGGAAACGACATAGATGGAACCATCTTCAGCTCGCCCGACGTCATACACGGGAACGATGTTCGGATGATCCAGAGTCGCGACGGTTCGAGCTTCTTCCAGGTATGCTTCGGCATCTTCCGGCTTCATGAACCGTTCTGGCTTTGGAACCTTGATCGCCACAAATCGTAGTAGTTCCTCATCCTGAGCCAGCCAGACTCGACCAAACGCGCCGGAACCCAGCAACCTTACCAGCTTGTAACGGCCAAGTTGCTGGCCTGCTGTAACAGCTTCGACCTGTTGCATTCTTGCCGTTGCTGACAGCCCATCTTCGGATATCGAGATGGGATGGCCAACGTTCGGATCAACAGTATCGGTAAGATACGCCAATTGCTGCGGCAGTCGTGCAGCGATGTCGCCAAAGCGAGCGCTATACTCTTCAACACTTGGTTGCTGACCTATTTCACACCGTATGCCGAATTCACCAACAATCAGTCGCAGACGAGATTCATCGTCAGAACTCAGAGCAGGTAGCTCGGCCAGGTAGTCTTCTACCTTCAACGGATCGTCAGATCGCCAGCGATGCTTTTGATCCTTCAGCAGCACTTCCAGAATGTGAGCCGCTTCAGGATTTTCGTGGTTACGCAGAAACGTAAACACATCCGGCGGACAGCCTCCAGTCTCCCAGAGTTGTTCAAAGTTGGTTAGTAGATCGCCTTGCATGCCATCGCAGCAACGTAAATAAAGAAAAGTGCGTGCGACGCAGATCACTACGCCTGCTGAACAGGATCCGCGAAAACCGTTCTAAGGTAAAGCGGTGGGCGAATTAAATGAACTCTTAAATGCTACACAAAACGTAAAAGCGAAAAGAGTCACAGATTGCGGAATCTGCACAGTGGGCAGCGACCCGGACAAGAATACCTCTGAAATACACTGATTCCCTCCGAGACTGACAGCATCCCGGATTAACAAAGAAAATTTCTGTTCGTAATTATGATATCACTTTGACATACTAAGGCGTGCAGATGCGGGCGAGACGCATAGCGACATTGGACAAGATTATTCAGAAACCAGGAGAACACATATGTCAGTAGCTACAGAATCAGGAAAATTTGCTGCACCGCGTGTTCGTCAAACCAAAATATTGATCGGCGACGATTGGCGTCCAGCAGTCAGTGGCAAAACATTTCCGACCTATAACCCCGCCACCGAAGAATTGATTTGCGAAGTGGCCGAAGGCGACAAAGAAGACGTCGATCTGGCCGTGCACGCAGCGCGATCAGCGTTTGAGTCTGGTCCATGGTCGCGAATGGATGCACGAGATCGCGGTCGCTTGTTGTACAAACTGGCCGACCTGATGGAAAAGAATCTGGAAGAGCTGGCCGCACTGGAAACTCTCGACAACGGCAAGCCTATTGGCGACGCCAGAGCAGCCGATCTTCCTCTGGCGATCGATAGCCTTCGATACTATGCGGGGTGGGCCGACAAGATTCACGGCAGCACCATTCCGGTGCGAGGCGATTATTTTTGCTATACCCGCCGCGAACCAATCGGCGTTTGTGGACAGATTATCCCGTGGAACTTTCCAATTCTGATGGTTGCCTGGAAGTGGGGCCCTGCTCTGGCAACCGGAAACACAATCGTGATGAAGCCAGCTGAACAGACTCCACTGACCTGTCTGCGATTGGGCGAACTGGCTCTGGAAGCAGGATTTCCGCCAGGTGTCATTAACATCGTGCCGGGCTATGGTCCAACCGCCGGTGCGTCTTTGGTGAAGCATCATCTTGTTGACAAGATCGCCTTTACAGGATCGACCGAAACAGGGCAACGAATCATGGCTGATGCTGCTATGACGCTTAAGCGAACAACGTTTGAGCTCGGTGGCAAGTCGCCAAATATTGTCTTCGCAGATGCTGATCTGGAGGCGGCGGTAGCAGGGGCAGAATTCGGATTGTTCTTCAATCAGGGACAGTGCTGCTGTGCCGGTAGTCGAGTCTTCGTGGAGGACGCCGTCCATCAGGAGTTCGTTGATCGTATGGTTGGCAGAGCCAGCCAGCGAGTGTTGGGCAACCCGTTTGACAGCGAAACAACTCAGGGGCCACAGGTCGACAAAGAACAGTTCGACAAGATTATGGGTTACATCCAAAGCGGCAAGTCCGAAGGAGCAACCTGCGCAACCGGAGGCAACCGCTATGGCAATCGTGGTTTCTTTGTGCAACCAACCGTGTTTACGGATGTGAAGGACGAGATGAAGATTGCGAAAGAAGAAATCTTCGGCCCGGTCATGAGCATTCTGAAATTCAGCGACATGCACGAAGTGATCAAGCGAGCAAACAACAGCACGTTTGGATTAGCTGCCGCTGTTTGGACCAAAGACGTAACCAAGGCTCACGCTGTTTCGCATGGTCTTCGAGCCGGTACCGTATGGGTGAACTGCTACGACGTCTTCGACGCGGCCGCACCTTTCGGTGGCTACAAAATGAGCGGCATCGGTCGCGAATGTGGCGAAGCCGGCTTGGCAAACTATACGGAATTGAAAACCGTCACGATGAGCATGGGCTAAAGCATAGACGATAAAACAAAACCCGCGTCGAGGTAATCTTGACGCGGGTTCTCTTGTTTGTTTGATCTTTACTGGCAAAGCACACAACTCACCAACGCTGGCTCTAGCGAAGTATCAAAGCCGCTTTGTCCGTTGTCCGTGTATTAAGTTCGTTCGACCATTCCCGCAGCATTGTCAGAATACGCTTGCGATCGACGGCGTCGGGTTCACACTGAAACAAGCTGCGTTGAAGCGTACGAATCGCTTCTCGCTGTTGACCGCTGTCGTGGCAGGTGAGTGCCATCTGGATGCGGACGGCGGGCAATTGAGGAGCCTTTAGCATCGCGTCTGCCCACAAAGACTCGGCGTTGCGCCAGACGGCCAGATGCAAAGATGTAGCGAACAGTGCACAGCAAACAGCCGTTAATCCGGTGAACCATTTCATCGAAAAGGCCAACCGTTCCAAAAGTTCTCCAGCGTGTTCTTGTGAAACCATCAGCAGCCGATTGAAACCAGCAACCGCAACGCCGAAAACACAGATGCAAGGCAGATAAAGATATCGATCGTTCATCAGCGTGGTAATCTTGAAGAAGTTCAAGACAGGAAACAACAGCAACAGAAACGTGACAGCGGCCCAAAGCACCGTTGGATACTGTTCTCGCTTTCGCCACACAAGCGCTGCCAAAATAAGCCAGGCAGACGTCGCGACAGCGATGGTGGCACCGATACCACTTGTCGGAGGATCGTATAAGACGCACAGATCCGACGGCCAAAACAGCATTCGGATATATTGCCAAAGGATAGTGCTGTCGACGGCCATAATCTGAAACACGTTCAAATCCATGTGGCTTCGAAGACCGCCAAGAATGCTGTTTTGAGACGCCATCGTCTTCAGCAACAGCAGCACGCAAAGCACACCGGGAATGATCTGTCGAGAAAACGCGTCAGCGAATTTCTGCCGGCGAACCCATACGTCGTACGCCAGCACAATCGCTGGAACAACCACGGCAAGAGCTTTGGAAAGTAGCGCAGCTGCCAGCCAAAGAATGTACCAACCGTCGCTTTTGGCTTCGACATCCGGTTTCAGCCTGACAAGAAGCGCCGCCAGCATGAAAGAGGCAGACAGCAGTCCTTTGCGAGACGAAATCCAGGCAACGGTTTCAATTTGCACAGGATGAACCAGAAACAAAGCTGCTGTCATCCATGCAACAAAGTTGCTGCCGGAAAGCTGCCGAACCAACAACAGAACCAGTACTCCATTCAGCAAGTGCAGCAGTACGTTGGTAGCGTGATAACCGCAGGGATTCATGCCCCAGATCGTATGATCGACAAGCAACGAAAAGATGGTTAAAGGCGCGTAATTGCGAGTGACGGTTTCTGTGGCCACGCCGTACAAATTCGACGGCGACCAGCTTTTGATCAGCTCGTTGTGTGTGATGTAAGCCGGATCGTCCCAGTTGACGAAGTCGAACCAGACAGATGGCCAGAACGCGATCATCCCCAACACGATCAGCAGTGCGTATGACCACCAACGAAGACATGGCGTATCTTTTGACATGACAACCAGACCAGAAAAGAAGAATCATCATCCCGCGATCGAAACGCAGGATTATCCAGTCTGCAAACATGCATCAGAAACACCGCTGGACTGTTGCAAAAAGACAACTCGCCGCAATTTTCCCTCTATTCGTAGTCAGAATAACAGATACAAGCAGTAAATTCGGTGCTTGGCTAATCTTCACAAACCAATCTGCTGTGGCCGACTGGTCTTCGCTTTCTGTGCAGCCGAAGGGTAATCATCGCCGAATTTTAGAGGACGCACCGGTTAGTAACGGAGGTCAGTGGTCAGGCGTGAGCTTTCAACGAAACCGGGCTTGTTTGCACATCGCGGTCAGAAAGCACTTCTTTTGCGACGTCGGCGACAAAGTTATCGACGGCTGTTTGCTTTTCTGCATCGGGAGATGGAGCACCAGCATTCATGCCGACTCCAGGGTTTCGAAACAGAAACGGAAGCATCGACCACGATGCGCTTCGGTAGGTGGCGAACACGGGAAACTCTTCCTGAGTCGTTTCCTTATAGTCATGCATCTTCTTCATTAACAGGTTGTGAGCAACCTTTGGATGTCGATGATGCGGACCGTGAACGAAGATGTCGAAGTTCATCCATGTGCAAAGTCTGGTGAACCAGTTGTCGGCAACGATTGTGCGAGTACCCTTCAGCGGGTCGTAACTGGCCATACCCAGATGCTCTGTCAGCTTGCGACCAGTTTGCATAACGCCAGCCAGCCAATGTGGCAACACCCAAACTGTCAGCAGGTATGTCCAGCTATTGTAGATGGCGGTGAGAGTCAGCACGGTTCCCCAGAAACCGATGATAGCGGCGTATTCCCTATACACGGCTTGACGAATGGCGGGGCTTTTGATGGGCGAATTCTGGTGAAAGAACGTTGAGTTACTGTAGAAAGTTGTGTTTGATGGGCAGTTGAAAAAGGCGACGTGTTT